>JACLAD010015189.1_pt1 | contig 59937 bp, 51 predicted proteins | sample 8027901 | NCBI WGS metagenome assembly JACLAD01 (sample SAMN15725071, study PRJNA655200) | protist metagenome | isolation source: fluorescence activated cell sorting (FACS) single amplified genomes of... | place: Spain: Blaines Bay Microbial Observatory, Mediterranean Sea | collected 2016-07-05 | reverse complement strand
GTAAATCAAGAGAAAAATCTACGGAATTTTTGCTTCTAATCACAGAATAGTATGGCAGGGTTTCACAAAAATTTGCTCCTTGTTGGTGGGAGTGACTAGTCTTCTACAGAGTAGTGTTACGTGATTAAAAAAAGAAACTTAATATCTGAATCAGTATGAAGAATCCCTTAGTTACCCAATCGCACATGATGCCAAAGAGACACTGAAAACTACAGGATTAGTGAACCAACGGATCAAGCCACGACCAGACTTGTCTCACCGCTAAATACCCCTTCCATTCGACAAAATATTTCTTAGTAACAAGAGGTGTTGCAAATGGACATAAAGCTTTACGAGTATGGTTCCTCAAGGTCTCTTCGATGCCAATGGCTTCTCAAAGAACTCAATCTTCCCTACGAATCAGTTGAAGATCGATCATTATTTAGAAGCGACGAACTCCGTAAAATCCACCCGCTTGGGAAAATGCCTGCAGCCATGATTGATGGTAAGCCGCTCTTTGAATCCTCTGCAATCTGCACTTTTATCGCCGAACAAACTAAGCATGTTGATTTGATTGCCAAGCAAGGCACATGGTCTAGGGCTCAACATGATCAATGGGTTTGTTTTAATTTGAGTGAGCTTGAGGCGTGGCTGTGGAGTAGCGCAGTCAACACCTTCATCCTGCCAGAGTCAGAAAGACTTGCAGAGTGTATCCCTCAAAACGAAAAAATGTTTAAGAAGGGAGCATTGGTTATAGATGAATATCTAAGTGATCATAATTACTTCATTGAAAACCGATTCACAGTGACGGATATCATCATCGGCTATACTCTGAATTGGGCGAGAAGAAAGAGGCTAACAGAGAACTTTCTATCAATATCTGCTTATCTTGAGCGGCTTTTTGCTAGAGAACATTGTGTTTTGCCACAGGACTGACCTGCCGAAGGGATTTAGTGTCATAGGCTTTTGTATTTCACAGGTCTCCCAAACGCTCCTCAATCATTCTTCCCTCTACATCGGAACAAATAAGTTTCAACTGCGGCATAGGCAATCCTTTTGCGGGCGCATTACAAGTTCAGCTAAAATGGAATCCGAATTCTTGAGGACTCGCTTTGCTGAATCCAGTAGAGCGGGTCTTTTTGTTTGTACCACCGCCGATTTGAAGATGTAAATTGTCCACAGTCGGTCTAACTGCTTGTACACCGCCGCATAGGCGGCTTTGAAGATCCAAAGCTGATCATGGGTGCTCCGAGCAATAAACACCGCCGCATAGGCGGCTTTGGAACTCTCGGGTAGGGGGATGCTTGCTCAATTAAAAACTGTAACTTTGGAGAAAACGATTAACCAAGTTTAGCCCTGTGAAGTAGTAAGTTGTTGGAGATTTTGAGCGTAGGCAACTGACCCCAATGTAGAAATCAGTAGCTAAGTCAGACCTCCAAGCTCAGCAGGGCTTTTTCATACATGCCCTCAGCATTGCCAGATTGCTCAAGCTGGGCTTTTAGCTTCAAGGCCTTCAATAACTCGTCATACTTCCCGGCAATCGCTAGCACCCTGATGGTGGCTCTCAGCATACCTTCCCAATCATTAGGAGCCTGCTCCATTGTCTCCAGTAGCGGCAACGCTTGATGACGTTCAAAGATTCTTAGTCGCTGACACAGCTGATTTAGAGCTTCTAGAGCGGTCTCGAAATCCTTTGCCTCCAGTGCACGCTCCATCAACTCCACGTACTTACTCGCTACAAGATCAGCCTGAATCTCCAGCCGTCTAGCACGAGCTTCCTGAGCTTCAATCAGTGCTGCTCTAACCTTGGGATGTCTTTTGAGACCATAGCCTATCTCGGACGGATAACGAGTTTGATAGCCTGCTCTTCTTACAGCCTCAGCGGCATTTCCACTCAGTAAATACTCTGAGACGAAACGCTCCTGCTTCCAGGTAAGGTTCTTGGCTTGATGCATGGTAGTCCTAATAGGCTATTAGATGACTGGTAACCAAATTTGACTGTGTGTGAAAATCAATTAGAAGAGGTAAGAAAAAGAGGTATGGGGGCTAGGTGATCTCCTCCCCTATCTGCTGATGCAGCAAAAAAATGCACGATGTCCCAGGGGCGACTCACTTGTCCCACTTCAACAATATAAGACTGGGACAGCGCAATCCTATGCCATTACTGGGCTGGAGCTATGATGTCCCAGTGTCCCAGCAAAATCGCCCAAAACTTTATATTTACTGTAGCTCACTAATCCTTGAGCTGCTGGATATTGCTACTAATTTCTTTTAATAGAAAAATTTAGAATAAAAAGTATGAGACAAGTAGAAAAAAAGCTCAGCAACACAGATATTAACAAGCTTTAAGCTATCCCAGTCTCCTCAGAAATCCGCGGGAAATAGCTGGGACACAATAAAAATAATTCTCTTCTGAAGTTCTAATCATCTCAATGCTGCCTTGTCACCTTCCTAGAGGGTAGGATTGCCTAATTTTTGAGCAATTAGTTATAATCTAAACAAATTACAAAAGGATTAAAATAATTAAAGCCTTGGAAATCAGTTACTTAAAAAAGGCATATAATTTGACATGAATTGATTACTAAAAAGAAAGTCAATCTTGTCAATCATAATTTTGCATATATAAAGGTCCAATTAAGATTGAGTAAAATCGATCTCATTTAATTCTATAAAGAGGTGTCAATATTCATAAGAACGTTATTCAATTGAATCAAAATTTCATATTTTGCATTTTGCATCTAACATAAGTTAAACATGAAGAATAACAACTAGAGTATCAGAATGAAAAAAATTATATAATTTGATATTAACAAAAGAAGATTTATATGAAGATTAAATTTGAAATGCTGTTTGCTTATTTTTAAATTAAGTGCAAATGAAGAGGGAAAGAAAAGATTATTTTAAAAATTAATTCCAGGGATAGAAGATGAAAAAAATAAAGACTTCCATATTAATAGTAGCTACAACATTGTATGTAAGCATTGTAACAGCAAAGGAGGTAACGCTATTAATGGATTGGTTTCCACAGGGAAATCAGAGCGTATTCTGGCAAGCTATGTTGGACAATGATGAGCATGATTTAAAAATAATTGTTAAAGCAGGAGGGCCTGGTGTTAAAACAACCCAGGCTGTAGCAACTGGACAAGTCGAATTCGGATTAAACGGTTCGGACAGTGTAATGATGGCTAATTCAAAAGGAACTGGTTTGGTAGCTGTCTTTGCCAATTTAGATCATGTACCTTACACCTTAGTATTCCACCCTAATCAGGGTATCAAGTCAGTGAAAGACCTAGATGGCAGACGCTTTGCCGTAGTATTGGGAATAACATATTGGAAATGGATAAAGAAAGAATATGGAATAACTGCAGACGAATTCCCACTGAAAGGAGATTTAGGATTATTTGCAAAATCACCAAATATGTTCCAACAAGGATACTCAATCTTTCTACCAGCCAGAATGGACGCAAAAGGGATCCCTAACGAACAAATCAAAGTAGCAGACTTAGGTTATAAACCATACAGCACATTGTTTACTAGCCAAAGATTAATAAATGAAAATCCAAAGCTAGTACAGGAAGTTGTAGATAGATTAAAGATAGCTTTTAAAAAGTCACTTAACAACCCAAAGCCAACTATGGATCTTATTCTTAGTAAAAGTAAAAAAACTACACCAGCTATTCATATGAACGCTATTAAACTTATGAAGACAGAATTTTTGCCAACAGACTATAGTAAACTTGGTTGCATGAAGTCGGAACGTTGGGCCGAACTCGCAGAACAATTAAAAGAGGTTGATGTTGTCCCTTCAGACTTTAATCCATCAACATCTTATAACCTATCATTCCTCAGCAACTGCGAATAATAGATATCAGCTATGATTGAAGTCAGCAAAGTTACTAAACACTTTGACGAAGTTCAAGCATTAGCGGAAATAAACTTAGATATTGCCACAGGCGAGTTCATCAGTATTGTTGGACCATCAGGCTGTGGTAAGTCTACTTTACTTAGAATAATAGCTGACTTAGTTAAATCACCCGGTGCAGTAAAAAAACCTAACAAAGGTGCATTCGTATTTCAAGACAGTGCATTACTACCTTGGCGTACTGTACAAGCTAACGTGGAATTATTAATGGAACTTGAAAATGTTCCAAACAAAAAAGCCAAAGCCGCTGTAGCACTAAAACAAGTTGGACTTACAGGCTTTGAGCGTTCATATCCTCATCAGTTAAGTGGGGGTATGAAAATGAGATTAAGCTTAGCAAGAAGTTTAGTACTAGATCCAGAATACATACTGCTGGATGAACCACTAAGTGCAGTAGATGAATTAACCAGAGAAGTACTGCAAGAAGAATTATATGATATGTGGGCCAGAGATAAGTTTACCGCAATACTTGTTACACATAATATAGCAGAAGCAGTATATCTAAGTAATCGTGTAGTAATTATGAGTCCACGTCCAGGAATGATTACAGATATTGTAGATATACCATTCGAACAACGAAGACCTGATATTAGAGAACATGATCAGTTTAATAAGGTTGTAAATTATATTGCAGGAAAGTTAAGAACATGGAAATAAAAAATATTATACCACCCATACTAATATTTTTACTATTCTTAGGTGCATGGCATATAAGTGCATTAATATATGATATGGAATTTTTATTACCAACGCCATATGCTGTTGCACAGGTATTTTTAAATGATTTTAACATAATTATAATAGGGCTTCACCAAACATTTAAAGCTGCATTTACAGGATATATCATTGCTATCGCTGTAGGTATTGTAGTTGCTACAGTAATGAGTCTGAGCAGAATACTAGAAAGAAGTTTATATCCATATGCGATATTACTGCAAACTGTGCCCGTAGTGGCTGTTGCACCACTAATTGTATTATGGTTTGGTTTCGAAATCAAAAGTATTATAATAATTAGTATAATAATAGCACTATTTCCTATCATAAATAATACATTACTCGGGCTTAAGTCAACACCCAAGACACTTGTAGAATTGTTTAACTATCACAATACAAGCAAAGTGACTAGCTTTTTTAAGTTACGTTTTCCCAGTGCAATACCAAACATTATAGCAGGCATGAAAATAAGTGCAGGACTTAGTGTTATTGGTGCTATTGTTGGGGAGTTTATAATAGGTAGTGGTAGCGAACAAGGTGGATTAGGTGTACAAATAATATATGCACAAGCAAATTTAGAAACTGCGTTGGTCATGGCACTTATACTTACAGCCACAGTATTGGGTTTTTCTTTTTTTTTGACAATACAAACTATTGGTTGGTATCTAATGCGTAAGTGGCATGAATCAGAAATGAAATGAAATTAAAAATGCGCGGAGTACCGGTAATTGACATCAGTAGAGATCCTAATATTGTACACAAAGAAATAGATGGAGCCTGTAAGGAATGGGGATTTATTGTTGTAAGTGGACATGGTATTAATAACAAATTAATTGATGATATGTTCCGTGTTAGCAAAGACTTTTTTGACCAACCACAGCAATACAAAGATACTTTTGATAGAGCAGACATTGGACGTGGCTATTATGCATTAAAAGCCAAAGCACTTGCTAAGACACTTGGTATCACTGATGCTAAACCTGATGAAAAGGAAAGTTTTACTACAGGACAAGAAGCAGTACCTGATGATCCATATTACCACACAGAAGGTGCAAAAGGACATTTTGCTTTAAACATTTATCCTAATGCTAAGTTTGAACAAGTCTACCGAGAATACGATCAAATTTGTTGTAAACTTTCGCAACGCATACTTGATCTCATGCATTGTCCATTACGTAGTGATAAACCAATTAGCACACTTATTACACACAACTATCCTAAGCAAGATGTTTCGCCTGAAGGTATTAGAGCAGGTATTCATACAGACTTTGGAACACTTACACTATTGCTTACAGAAGACAAACCAGGTGGACTACAAGTAATGGGACTAGATGACAAATGGTATGATGTAAAGCCTTTGCCCTATACGTTTATTGTAAACTTAGGTGACCTTATGACGCGTTGGAACCCAGAATGGCGTAGTACATTGCACAGAGTCGCAAACCCTCCTGTGGGTAGTGAATCAAGGCGTATGAGTATAGTATATTTTCATGCTCCTAACTATGAAACAGATGTAAATGGTATAACCAGTGGTCAACACCTTATGATGAAGTTTAGCAAAAACAAAAACATAGGGGAAAAAAATGACAACAGTAGCTCGTAGAAAACTAGGTCTTACACATTACGACAACAAAACAGCAGGCGGTTATACATTATTCGCTCCACAAACAGGAGGTGGACGTGTATTACTTATTGATGATGTTGGTGAACTTGTACATGAATGGAACATGCCTGTTAGGCCAGGGCGTGATGCAGTGTTGCTTGCAAATGGAAACTTAGGTTATAATGGTTGTCATAACACCAGTGTTGACCTTTATCCACCTTGGGATATTTGGCATGGTGGTCACTTTATGGAAGCGACAAAAGATAGTGATATAGTTTGGGAATATGAAGATCTTTATGCACACCACGATGCACAGTGGCTTGATGGTGGTTTGTTGTATGTTGTTGCCGCCGAATATCAATTAGGAAGATTCAGTGATATAGTTAAGATAGTTAATCGTAAAGGTGAAACAATTTGGGAATGGTGCGCATGGGAACATATTACAGAAGAAGAGTTTCCCACTCACGCTGGTTTCCCGGACAACCATTGGCCTATGATTAATGGAGTTTGTCTTTCAGGTCATACAATTTATATGAGCTTGCGTAACACTAGTGGCATTATTGGTGTGGACAAAGAAACAAAAGAGATTGTTTGGAAAAAACAATGGCCCGATGTGGCACAACAACATTGCCCGGTAGTAACTTCATCAGGTACACTGGTTGCTTTTTGTAATGGTAATATTAGACCACCAGGAGTGCATCACAGCAGAATTGTAGAGTTTGATTTAGAATCCAAAGAAATGGTTTGGAGTTATGTTGATGATATGCCTTCCGCTTTCTTTAGTCCTTACATGGGTAGTGTACAAAGATTATGGAACGGTAACACTCTTATTTGTGAAAGTGCCTTCGGTCGTATATTTGAAGTTACCCCATTATGCGAAGTCGTCTGGGAATATATTATTCCTGAATTTTCCAAATATCCACATCCTTTAAATGAATTTATTACTGGTGAACATAATAGTTGTTTTAAAGCCCATCGATATCCTCCTAGTATAAAACTTAATTAAAATTTATTTATTCTATATTTGACTCGTAAAAAAATACTCAGAAGTCATAATTGCTGACAGCTGCTACTATAGTATTTTTTGATAGTGCGACCGAATTACCACTATACGGCCCTGACCAAGACATTATTTTTTAAAATATTGTAGTAAATCCCTGATTATTGCCACAGTAGTTGTTCTCATGATTGCTACTTTGAATACGAAAAATGATTTTGATTCCTCATTAGGAATCTTTTTCTTTTCTGACTGCATTTTCTTTTGAGTGTGTCTATGCTGTAAATTTTTTTTGTCGGTGTTAGGGTCTTTGATCCGTTTTGTGTTCAGGAGATAACGGCGTCTGCGATGAGGCTAATCGAGTTTTTCAGCTTAGCCAGATGATAATTTGATGATAGGTGTTTTTTGGTTGAAACAATTACGAAATAGTTTTTCATTTTTTTTTACCTTTCCCTTAATTGTTACTCAAAGAAATTACTAAGATACATTCGAGCTTCATATTACTATTCTCGATATCTTTACTGATCTTTACTACAGCTATTCACTCATTCACTTAACTTACTTCATAAACAACAAACAATGCTGTTATCAATTCTTAGGTCAGTCTTGAAACAACTTGCGCTTAGAAGAATGACTTCAAGGACCTTGATCGTTTTGCTCCACACCAATGTTTAGAAATCATTGCTAAAGTAATCAGATCTTTTCAAATACCATTTAATAGAAATTGAGCTTTTGATTGAACCAATCTTATCTGATCAATCTGGATTAGGAAATTGATAACTTAAACTGTTGTCTGTTATTTCCTTCAAAATACATTTGAAGTTAATAGTGTCATAATAACCCATTCAACAATGTATTATTGATTCTATCTATTTCTTTTGGATACTAATTAACTTTATCTTGCTTTTTCTTTTTTTTCATATAGATCACTTATTTAAGTATTCTTGTTATTTTGCTTTCGCAATTGTTTGGTCTTTAGACTTTATATTACTGCCTATTTCCCTTCTCTGTATATAAGGATTGATTATCCTAAATAAATTTGTTCTACTCAAACTGACGGTGTTTAAAAAGTAAGGTATTTCATTTGCTTATTTATTCTTGAGTTTCTTATAAATTATAAAACCAATTCATTTTAGTCAACAGCTATTGCTCACCGGTTCATAAAGTATTGAACGGAGAGCATTATATTAGACAGCTTCATATACAATTTCTTACCTATAATCGCTTATATTATTGCACTTAATTATTTGTCTTTCCATTAGTGATAACACAGACTTATACTAATTTTTGTCTGCACTACTATGAAACCTTCATATTTTATAGTTAATTTCTTTAGTTTACTGAGAATATAATAAATTACTTTTATTCAATCTAGCATTTAATTAATTCCACGAATTGTTTAGTTGCCGGTTGACTCGAATGAAGCTAACACATTTTGGCATGTCTTTAATTCTAATGGCTCCTGCATAAGTCATTGCACTCCTTAGTCCACCAAGGAACTCAATAACAGTATTACGAACTGGTCCTTTGCATGGCACATAAACAACTCGCCCTTCAGAAGCCCTGTAATCTTGTTTTGATCCGTAGTGAGCAATTTGTGCATCTTCTGAACTCATTCCCCGAAACTTCATTTTCTGCTCACCATTAATCATAACTTTTTCACCTTCACATTCGTCATGCCCAGCGAACATTCCACCCAACATGACAAAATCACTCCCAGCACCAAAAGCTTTTGCAATGTCGCCCGGGACAACACAGCCGCCATCAGCAATTATATGACCTCCCAATCCATGAGCCGCATCAGAACAAATATCAATGCAGGTTAACTGTGGATATCCAACCCCAGTCATTTCTCTAGTTGTGCATGCGCTTCCGGGTCCAATGCCAATTTTAACTACGTCTGCTCCTGCTAAAATCGTTTGTTCAACGGCTTCTGGAGTGCATACATTACCAGCTATAATGATTTTATCTTTTGTTTTTGAATGAGAGCGCATTAATGAAACAAAACGAAAAAAACGTTCTGTATACCCGTTGGCAACATCCAAACAAATCCATTTGCCTAAGTTTTCTTCGATTAAATTCAAGTCTTGATCTAGCCCAATTGTACGGATTATGTAATTTGAGCGAATTGATGATTCAAATAAACCCCAATCTATGAATTTGCATGCTGCTGTTAACATTTTATCATTTGATAATGCTTTAGCCATCTGTGGAGTTCCGACATGATCCATATTTGCTGCTATTATAGGTATACCAGCCCATGTACTTGAAGAATATTTGAAATTAAAACTCCTTTCTAATATTGCATCCCGTCGTGATTCTAATTCAGATCTTTTGGGTTTGATCAAAACGTCATTAAAGTCCAACTTTATATCTTCTTCGATTCTCATTTGTATTCTCTATTATAGTTCTCATTAATCCTATCATTAGCGTCCTAGAGACCATTTATTTTCTCTAACCATAAATATTAATTTTGCTGGTTTCACTAGGTACTTCGGACCACTTCCAAAAAATTTAGTATTTTGAGTTTATCTGGAAGATGCTTAATTTGACAATTAGTATTAATCCCCCTTTTCCATTAATTCTGTTGTAGTGTTGCAATATTAATCTACTGGTTTCTATGAAAAATCTTGTATTAATTATCCATGCTTACTCCATAGTTTTAAAAGCCCATCAGCGGTGTTTTTTTTCTTGGTATTTCAGGTTTGAAAAACAATCTGATTCGTGAAAGGAAATTGAATTATCCACGTAAAATTGACCGTCGTTGAAAACCATCAACCCTGATGGAGCCTTTTCTCACACTGGTGTGGAACATACACCCAATAGTCATTAGAATTCTCTTTACTTAAGAATTCGCTTTTTAGAAAGATTTTGTCCCAGATCCTCAGGGCACACCCTCTTGTTCGAAAGAATCAGGACCATGTTTATATTCCATAACTTAATCTCAAAAATTGTGGCTAAGAAAGTGAAGAATTAGGAATATTTTCAATTTCAGCATACCTACCCATAGAAAGGTATTTTGCAATGAATCGGAATTATTTGCAACTTTTTTCAAAAACCTCACCCAAAAATTATAGAGAGCAAATTTGCTGATTTATGCTGTTAGGTTTATTGGGTCATAAAGTTAGAACTACACACAATTAAACTGTCTTAAACAGATGCATTCATATCTACGGCTCTTGTCCCAACATCTCATCCATCACACTCTGTGAACGATCGCCAATGTTCTGTTGAGCTGAAGTCATTAACTTGGCATATCATCGAGTCATTGTTGAGCCAGGACTATGACCTAACTGGTGAGCAACTTCATCCAATGTAGCCCGAGAAGATTAAGAGGCTGGAAGCCACCGTGTCTTGTAGGCAATAATACGGTCTGAACTCTTTTGGGATGCTAGCTAGATCCCTCAGTTGGCATAAACGCTTCTTCAAACTATCCAACCTTTGCAAACCTTTGTCGCTTGCCGTAAAGACATAAGAATTCTTCTGCAATTCTACTGAACTTTTATTTAGTAATTCCCTTTGCTTCCAGTGCACGCTCCATCAACTCCACGTACTTACTGGCTACAAGATCAGCCTGAATCTCCAGCCGTCTAGCACGAGCTTCCTGAGCTTCAATCAGTGCTGCTCTAACCTTGGGATGTCTTTTGAGACCATAGCCTATCTCGGACGGATAACGAGTTTGATAGCCTGCTTTTCTTACAGCCTCAGCCGCATTTCCACTCAGTAAATACTCTGAGATGAAACGCTCCTGCTTCCAAGTAAGGTTCTTGGCTTGATGCATGGTGGTCCTATTGATCCTAGTAGGCTTTTGGATGACTGGTAAACAAATTTGACTCTGTGTAAAAATCGATTAGGGGAGGTAAGAAAAAGAGGTATAGGGGCTAGGTGATCTCTCCCCCTATGCTAAGGATCTATTGAATTCTTTTTGTTAGGGTAGGGCAGCAAGGTAATTTTCAGGCTCTTGCCTGATGCCTTTGATAACTGAATCAGACCTGCTTTCTCCAACAGCTTTAAACTACGCAACTTGACTCCACGAGAAATTCCAAACTGGTCTAAGAAGTCTGCTGATAAGCTTACCGTTTGCCGCTTGGTCAGTACTGATTTCCATTGTATGAGCACTGCAACGAAGCCTGCTTGTCTCCCTTCTAAAGCGGCCCTTTGAATCCAAGGTAGAGATACTTGACGATGTAGAAAGTAAGCTGCTTCTTTCTTACTCTCCAATTGCTTCAGATCAGGGTGTTGGTAAGCCAACTTTTTACTTTCTAATTCTAACATATATTATTAAAAACAATATAAGAATGGACCGGGTGCACACTGGCGTGCTGGTAGGTGCACACTGGCGTGCTGGTTGTTAGATGCTCGGAAGTAGATCCATCACCTTGTCCCAGAATTTGCCTCCCCGTTCTTCATCCCGATACCGCTCAGGGTAGCGATAGATATCCGCATCTGTTGTCAACTCAAAGTCTCCCAACACCTGTCTGGAAGCTTCGCGCATCAACTCCTGTGATTCTTTGACTCTAGCCTCAAGCTCTTCCAATGGTGCTTCAATTAGAACGGCATCATGCACCGGAGCGCAGACTCTGATTCCCGCTTCTGTCATCAGGATGCAGGCAATCCTGAGCATCTCTGCACCATTAGCTTGCATCGGAAAGTTAGCTAAACTTCTTGGATTAGGCTGCCCTGCCACTTGAATCTGCCAACCAAAGACTGTCCAGAGTCGGTTGTGCAAAAGGGCGTAATCCACATTCCTATCCGACCACTCCCAGAAAGTCTGAAAGGTCTGTCGGTGTTTGCGCAGGAGATCTTTGGCCACGATCACCGGCTGTTGGATTCTTTCTGCCAGAGCCTCTGCACCCATTCCATATTGGACAGCTAGTACAGTAGCTTTGAAGAGTGCCCGTTCCTTCGGGTGGGATTTCTTTGTGGCATCGGAGGGTACTGCTCCAGCTAGTTTGGCAAACTCCAGGTAGGGATCGCCCGAAGCATAGGCTCGCATCATTGCTTCATCCCCAGAAAGAGCTGCTGCAATCCCAAACTCCTGCTGGGACCAGTCAATGTAAGCAATGCCCCACCCTTCAGCAGGCTTGATCAACCCACGTAGCCAGACAGAAGAGCCAAAAATGTAACGTGAGTTACTGGGTTGGTTGCGCCCAGTTTTGCTTTGAAACGGGCTAAGCAGGGTCCGGTTACGTCCATCCAAACTCACTCTAAATTCGTTCAAACGCATTTGGTTCAGAGAATGGCGCAATTCTCGAAGTGAAGATAGCTGAGGGTGGATCTTTGCCATCGACCGAAAGGTCTTGTCCTGCAGATCCAAGCTCCCACTCAGCAGTCTGGGCCAGGCCATCTGGTTCCGATTGAGGTATTCTGCAAAGCGGTCTGTTTTAAAGGACCTGCCTTCATACACCCCAAAGTCTTCATCTACATCGGCAATTAAATCATCCTGAATAGAATCCCAACCTGCTCTGAGCCGTTCCAGCAATTGTAGATCAACAGGGACCCCAACAGACTCCATTCTTGAAACGGCCTGCATGTAGCGACCACGGATGAGGGCATGATCGATCGAGATCTTTGGTACCATCTCTGGTAGTAGGGCAACCAGTGCATCGACATCTGTCTGGCAGTAGTCTAGCAGAGCAACTTGCTCTTCAGGACTGTATGGCCCACCTCGCATTGCCAATTCACGCATCTCTTTCTTCTCCACCATCGGAATATGTTCCAAACCACAGGCACTCAGTGCCCCAATTAGGCCTTTGCCCGCAGGTAAGGCAACTCCATTGGTCAGACATCGGAATTCGCAGAAGAGGTCGAGGAGATGGTCAGGTAGGGTCCAGTCTAAAGCGAGATGGCAGCCCATCTCTGCAGAGGCGTAGTAAGCCACGTAAAGGCTGTTTTCTCCCATTGGGAGTGGGCACACCGACTTATCTACAACATCCAGCCAGAGACGCTGCAGTTGCCCGCTGTAGTACTCACGGGCAACCATGCATCTTACCTCTGGTGTGAGGTTTGAGCTTTGACCAAACTCAAAATCTACACACCAGATCTGCTGGAATTGTTTCCCTTGCAGGGAGTTCAGACTTCTCCGCGCAGTTGGCACAGAACAAAGTGGTCAAGACGGTCGATGATCTTGTTTTTGAAGGCTATGTCCAAAATCTCATTCATTGACATCTCCGGCCACTTCAGCTCATCTTTTACACCCACCGCCGCATAAATCTCATAAGCGCTGAGACCCATGTTGGCCTGGATGCGGGTCCACTGGAGTTCGGCATGGGCCGCAGCCTCCATGGCGGAAAGGTGCCAGTGCATTGGCCGACCAACATCTGGGTGCCGAACAGGCCAAATGAAGATAACTCCTTGCCTGTCGATACAAGCAAAAAGCCTGAAGGGTTTTGCCAAGTCGCTCAATTCGCCAACAAGTGAGGGTTTTACAAGGTAGAAGTCCTCACCATTTTCCCCATATTTTAGCAACCAAACATCCAACTTATAATCTGGGTGAATCCGGAACCATTGGGTCTTGCCAGGCTTACGGACTGGCACTGTTGTTAGCCTTTTGATGACATTCGCCTGAACTCCAAAGTTCTGCGAGAGCGCAAACTGGCGGAAGTCGGTCGGTTGGCTAGCAGCAGGTATTTCCTCACTCATGCTAGGCTCTTCCTGAAGAGGTTTTTCTAATTTGCTAGTACTCTCATCCAAATTGTCGGGCTTATCCCCAAGTCCTGAATGGGGGTGGTCGCTCTGGGTATTCGCCTTCATAGAGACTCCTTATCTTCATGGGTGATAGTCTGCTGAGCCATCCACTCATCAAGGTCAGCCTGATGATAGCGGATCAGTTTGCCATTGAGCTTGGCGTAGGCGGGTCCTTTGAGATCAAAGCGCCAACGCTGGAGGCTTTTTACGCTCACCCTCAGGTATTGAGCAGCCTGCTGTTCAGATAAAAATGGGACTTCAATAGGAATATGCATAGTTCTCTTAAGACTATGAGTGACAAAGGCAGACCAGAACTGGCCTGCAATGGAGCCTTAAAAGTAACTTGGGTAACCAGAGAAAAAAGCACGAGAGTTGGCGCGCGCATTGCGCGCCATTTTGCGCGCCGATTAGAGTAGGAAGGGCTTGAGCAAAGCTAGAGCTTTTTTGGGGAGATCTCTTTCGGACTGTTTCGGTCCGGATCGTAGTGCATCTTTGCGGAGCGATTTTCCTCGGTGTATGAAATGAGGCGGTATTGAAGCCTTCTCCAATCCTAACACTCTAACAACTTCTCTGAGGAGCGGCTGAGTTTCTAGCCAAGAGAAAGGCTCCACTCCAATTTCCACGGGCTCCCTGATCAGCGAGCCGGTAAATCGACGCTCAACCAAATTCTCGGCACCTTCATCGAGCCAGCCCTGTCGAACCATCTCGGCAAATGCCTGCTTCAGATTTTCAATAGGTAAATCCGTTTGGATTTTATGAACTATTCCCTCAGAAAGCGGGACTGCGGGTTCGATTAGATCCTCATCAATCAGAAGATCACTTGGAGCGATCGTAAAACTCTGATTACTCCCGTCTTTTGTGTAAGTAAAAACAGGCAAACCTTCCCAAAATTCATCATTCCAAGGGGGGAGCGGAATAACTTGTTCTGAACCAGATTCAATCTTCCCTAAAAACTTCTGGGCGTTACTCAAAATTTGCCAATATCGCTTTTTCCTACCTTCTTCGTCTTCACCAATTCCTTTGGCAGTCTCCATTGGGATTCTTTCAATTTTGCTGCTGATAGGGACTAGCTTCAAATCGCAGGCTTTTGCATAAACCTGCCAAGTGTTTTCATAAACTTTTATCATTACTGACTCGGGATCCCGAGTCACATTAACGGGAAGCATTTTGATCAGTTTAGTCTTTTCGCCCATAGATATTTTTCAACCGCTTTTGTGTAGAAGTACGTAGTTGATAGAGTCCAAGGCTGCTTTAGGTCTCCAAGTGATCCCTAATTCATATGATGTACGACAAAGACCCACTAAACCATTAATAGGACTGCAAGGGACTAGCGACTCTTAGAACTATCGGAGTTTATTTAAATTGTCTAAAATCTAGTCAATTCTCAGGGGGGGTAAAATGCGTACTTAGGCGAAAGATGACTGCAAGGGACTAGTAATTCTTGGAGCTATCAAAGTTTTTAAGGAAGTTGCCTAGTCGTTGGAAAGGAACTAGAGGGCCGGGAGTAGACTTTGGCGCTTTTTACCCTGTTAGAAGTTAGGTCTGTATGTTAAAACTGAGAGAAAAGGGAGGACGCTTAACAGAAAAATGGGATGTGTAACTGAAGCAGATATTTATATTCCACATTTTTTCATCTAAATACTACTCTAGCCCAGCCCGTGCTCTCCACATTACACAAACCGGCATGTCAATTTCACCAAAGTTTTCTCCAATACCAAGCCAGATAAAATCAACTAGCAGCAGTATCCATGTCCAATTGCTTATTTAAGCGGCTCTTGGACAGTACATCCATACCTCTTCACTGTGAAGCACCACTTCCGCTTTGCTCAAGCCTGTTTGCCCAACAGCTTCAAGCAAAGTCAGATATGTATCTCCTAATTCAGAATGGTTCATATGCACCTAGCCCTATTTTGAGCTCCAAACGAAATTTAATCGGTCTAGCCGCTCAATTTGTTCTAAAGATAGTTTAGCTCGTCGAGATCTGATGGTCGATACCCATCGGCCAAGCCGATATCTAGCTGTTGTTTGATATTTCTGGGGGACAAGTGCATGCCCATTTTCTTCTACATAAACCTCTAGGGCTCTACATCCTTGCTCCCAAGCCTCTTCATTTGGAGACCAGACGAAACCAAGTTGATCCAAACGCTCAATCTGCTCTTCTGATAATCTTCCTCGTCTGTTTCTTTGTTTGCTAGCCCACCCACCAAGGTTAAACCCCTCTGAGTCTTGATAAGTTTTGGGGACAAGTGCATGCCTATTTTCTTCTACATAAACCTCTAGGGCTCTACATCCCTGCTCCCAAGCCTCTTCATTTGGAGACCAGACGAAACCAAGTTGATCCAAACGCTCAATCTGCTCTTCTGATAATCTTCTTCGTCTGTTTCTTTGTTTGCTAGCCCACCCACCAAGGTTAAATCCCCCTGAGTTTTGATAAGTTTTTGGTACAAGTTCATGCCTATTTTCTTCTACATAATCCTCTAGGGCCCTATATCCCTGCTCCCAAGCCTCTTCATTTGGAGACCAGACGAAACCAAGTTGATCCAAACGCTCAATCTGCTCTTCTGATAATCTTCTTCGTCTGCTTCTCTGATTAGATACCCAGAAACCAAGTTTATAGTCATCGGAAGTACGGTAGCTTTCTGGAACCAAAACTGTCCCATTAGCGTCAAAATAAGCCAAAAGTTTCCCATACCAAAATTCCCATGAAGGAGTTGAAAGTTCAACCAACTTGGTCTGGATTGCGTCCTCAAAGTGTTTGTCAAAACTAATCGGAAGATCGATTACAACTTTCTTTAATGTTTGGCCGCGCGATCTTCCCGATCTCCTACCTAGACTAAAGCGGTACATATCCAATTCCTCAGCTAATTCATTGTCATGAGTTCGAAGTGCCCTAAGGACGTCTCCCACCGGCTTAAATATACCCTTGTCGATTATTTCCTCAGGGTTTTCTCCTGCTTGCAGAAATACTGGTATGATAATAGTACTTTTAGTTTTCGACCCACTGTGTCGAAGTGCACGCCCAACTGCTTGGATAATATCAATCTGGCTACCTTTTGGGCTAATGAAGGCAATACCATCAAGCGCAGGTACATCGACTCCTTCAGAAAGACATCTCGCATTGGCTAGTAGGCTTCGATCTGAATGTTGGAGATCCTTCAAATTTTGGATTTTACGCTTGCGGGTATAGGCAGGCATTGTCCCATCAACATAATCTGCCCCAAAGGTCCCTGAAGGTGTCTTTGATGGATCAATTTCTTTTAGAATTTCCAAATAGTCTTGAGCAAAATCTTTAGCTGCTTTTACCCTGCTATGAAAAGAAATGATTCGGCGCAAGTCATAATCAGCAGTTGCTTTCAGTACACCAATTATTCCCGCCAATTCCTCTGAGTTTACTATTTCCCCAGAAGATAAACGTTGGAGCTTTCTGTCTTGGATATATTGCATCACAGTCGGATCATCTACGCCAACTATCGCCACCTGATAGTCCGATAACCAACCTTCTGTGATCGCTTGCCCAAAAGAGTAACTATAGAAAACGGGACCGAATACTTCTTCATCATCCATCCCATAAATTACATCGCCTCTTTCTTCAGCCGCTCCTGAAACCTGCGGGGAAAATATCCGCGTGGTAGCGGTAGCGAAAAGGCGCCTATTAGCTTTGAGTACATTATTATCAAGCACCATTGTGAAAGGTGATGCTGCAGACCCAGCACAGCGGTGGGCTTCGTCGCAGATCATCAGATCAATGACGTGCTGGTTCTGTGCTGTAGCAATCAAATCAGCAGATTGGTAGGTGCAAAAGATAACTTTTGGCGCTTGTAATTGTAGAAATTTTGAGATTACCGAAACATCCGAGGTTACATCAAAAGGGGCTTCAGTGACCTCGAGATCCTCAGACCGTTCTCTCTTCCCAACTGTAGAGTCTGAACAAACATTCAGCACCTCGAATGATGTATTTGCGTTCCTTGTCCACTCTTGAAGAGTTTGCGCCAGCAGGTTTAGAGATGGCAACAAAACTAGGGTAGTTTTAGATTCAAGCCGCTCCTTCACCCAAAGTGTGACCAAGGTTTTTCCGGTTCCACAGGCCATAATTAACTGGCCACGATCATCAGACTTCAGACCATTTACAACAGCAGCTATGGCTTCCTGTTGATAGGGTCTAATTTCTAGTTGAACTTTCTCAGGAGGCTTATTGAGTTGGCTTATAGTTGAGGGATATTTGAGGCCCGATTTTTTAAAGTCATCCAGCAGGAAACGCACAACCATTTTTTCTTGACCATCCATTACCTCAATAGCATTTGGGCCAAGGCGGTTTGTTGTGGCCATCAAGAGACGCTTATGAATCCGGGGGCGATTGGACTCACTTAAGAATTTATCGATATCCGTTTTGGTAATCGAATATTCCTCCTTATAAGATTTCGCCTGAACTGCCCAAGTTTCACCGTTCTTATGCTTGAAAATTAGGTCGATGCCCTTATCTCTTCCCCACCTGCCCGGCCAACCATCCCAAAGCCAAACCTGCTTGACTTGAGTCTTCCAATATGGATCGTTCTCAAGAAACCACTTGCAGAAGAGCTTTTCAAATGCTTCACCTGGGTCTGCTTGGTTGCGTATGTCATTGAGTATAGGCGCAAAGCTGTCCAATGAAATTTCTCCTCTAAATTACAGACTGTGATCAGCAGTATTTTAATTTCCCAGTCTCCACAGTTCGCTTGATTCAAGGCTGGTTGAACTTATTGAAATTTCAATCTCACAGTTTAAGGCTGGTTGAACTTATTGAAATTTCAATCTCACAGTTTAAGGCAGATTTCAACGAGTAAGGGGAGTTGGGGAGGAGTTGTAATGAGAGAGCAGAAACAAATACTCCTAGACTAGAGACGCCAACTCAGGACTGTTTCACCTTCTCCAACATTTCATCCATCACTCTCTGTGTCCGATCAGCAATCCCTCTTTGAGCAGATTCTAAGAATCGGGCATAGCGTCTCGTCATCGGTGAACCAGGTGAATGACCCAGTTGATAAGCAACCTCATCAAGAGTAGCCCCAGAAGATAAAAGGCGTGAAGCCACCGTATCGCGAAGACAGTAGTTTGGACGGTAGTCTGCAGGAATCCCTGCATGATTGCGTATCCGACGGAAGTGTCGAATGTAGGAATGTAATTTTCTTTGACCTCCAGCGGGTCCTGAGAAGACGAAGCTGCTTGTTCGCATGGCCTCTGGAGAAGCGTCAAGCAACTTCCTTTGCTGCAGCAAAATAGAATGTAATTTAGCACTCATTGGAAAGGTAAGTGATTTACCGCTCTTGGTATCCCGCTTGATATAAAAACTTTGAGTAAGATCTACATCTACCCAGAGCAGCTTTAATACTTCTGATGGGCGAGAACCACTCCAGCCTATGAACTGGTGCAAATGGGCAATGTGTCGATCATGGTAGGACGCCCAGACCTCATGAAGCTTTTGAAACTGCTCATCTGTCAACACTTCAATGCGCTCAGAGTCCGGATCTGGTTTAGGAAGTTTGATCGTCCAGTTGAGGGAAGGGCAGAGTTGTTGACTGACTCCAAAATTGGTGATCCGACGCAGTAATTCCAATACATTGCGCACCGTCCCGTTACTGTGATCCTTCAATAATTCTAAACGCAGTCTGTCTACATCTGGTGGGGCTAGTTCTTCTGGAGTTATCTGTCCAAATGGATCTTTAAGATGTAATTCATAGCGATTCTTATCAGTGATTATACCTTTAAGCGAAGAGCCCTTGGACTCCAGATAAGCGTCCCATAGTCGATCAATAGTCTGCCGAGATTCCTCTGCCAGCCTTTCAGCGATTCTATACTCTCGTTGCTCCGCATTTGACTTTGCTTGTCCATTGATGCGTTTTGCCCGCTCTGCATTGCCTCTGGGGGCCGTCCACCCTTGCGCCTTCGATCCGAGTTTTTCTTCTATAGCTTTATCAGTACCCGGCCGTTTGTAGCGAATGTAGAGCGTTTCAATACCTTGGATGGTTAACCAGAAGACTCCGGGGTATTGGGTTGTCTCTCGCTGATATTTTGCCATGCTCTCTCTGTTGGTTCAGTTTTACTGTCCCCACCATTATCCCCACCTACAAGGTAGTAAATGAGTGACTTTTTGACTTGATCTGACCACAGAGAATAGCTAATTGTTATTTAATTACAACATAATATCAAAAGTATGAGTAGTTCTGACTCAGTAAAGGTACTACATGCCTAACGGTCTCATAACCCGAAGGTCGCAGGTTCAAATCCTGCCCCCGCCACCATACTTTTCCTCAGTAAAATCAGTAGTTAACTCAGACTGCAACTTTTCTAGTCCTCACCTATATTTCGATTTACCCAACCATATACCCAACCAATTGGCGGGATTTTCTGTCCGCTTATTCCTCAATGTGAATTCTATTTGCTAAGAGCATCTGAATCAGATCTTTGATGTTTTTGTGTTTCCCACACCCACTCCATCGCCTTGCTTCCAGATCGGTTTGACTGCAATTTATAGAATCAGCATTAACGAGCTAGAGTCTCAGTTGGATCAAGCACAACAGTCGGGAGAGTCAATTCAATGCCTCATGTGGAGATTGCGTCTCTATCTCAAGGCAAACTGATATCCACCTTGGATGCAAAGCTCACACTGCCAGCAACACTGGTGTTGCGCAGGATTGACAAGGAACCACTTCCGGTGTTGGCAACCACCAGGTCTCGCTTGCCATCTCCATCGAGATCCTCGGCATTGAGGCTGACGGGCTGACTGCCGGTGGGGTAATCAGCTTTGCTGAATAGAGAAGTGGAGTTGAGATTGACCGAGGAGTTGAGGACTTCTACCGTTGCGGCTGCAGCAAGCTGAAGGATTGGATCGTTGGGCATCCCACCGTATTCGACAATGTAACCTTGGACAGCGGAATAAACGTCGGGAACGTCATTCCATTTACCATCACTGCGAAAGTGACCATAGTCTTCATTGCCAGCATTATTTGGCTCACCAGATCCCCAGTTTTCGTAGGCACCCCCATATGATGAACCCCAAGAACTACCGCTCCAGAATTGAGTTCCGCTCTCAGGTCCCGTTACCCATTTCCAGACACCTTCTTGTGCAGCATCACTGGCGCCAATCCAACCAATGGCATTGATTTTTGAGAATGCCAATTGGTCTTCCTCCTGAGATGTTATGGTGACCAAATATCCCTGTATCCCAAAATGACTTCTTGCTTCAGCTGCAGCTTTAGCGTCTGTCCATCTGATACCTGGTGCTGAAACAGATTCATAATAGTGCTTCGTCGTAGGGTCATAAATCGCTTCCCCAATAACAAAGTTAATCGCTCTTGGAGTCGTCGAAGGGTTGGTTGAGGTGTTTTGGTAGGTCACCTGGCGCAGGACATCCTGCCACTGTTCGGCATTGAGTGATCCACTCAGTGAAAGGATTCCCGTACCGCTGTCCCAACTACTAGTCACTCCGGAGACACTGGGCAGGGCCAGCACATCCTGGCTGCTCTGGTAACCACTGTCGATGCTGACCTTCGCACTGCTGATTGCTGTGCCCGTTGTATTGGTCAATCTCAGCAATGGATCCACAGCCTTCGCTGGACTGCCTTTGCGATAGACCATCCGATTACCGCCTTCCAACAGAGCAACCAAAGAACTATTGGAGGTCACTTGTAGATTTGCTTGCTCACTGTCCACGTTGCCGTAGCCATTGGTCACCCGCACCGAATACTCCCCAGCATCTGAATTCTGGACACTGCTGACGCTGTAGGTTGACCCAGTTGCTCCACTGATCAAATTGCCGTCCTTATACCACTGGTAACTCATTGGACTGGCTCCCTCGGCACTGGCACTGAACTCCACGCTGGTACCAGACAACACAATCTGGCTTTGTGGATTCTGCAAAACCACAGGAGTCGTTGTCGAAGCATTGACTGCATTCCGCAGGGCGCTGACAGTATTGGAACCCTGGTTGACCGAAACTACCTCAGCCAGACCATCGCCATCTAGATCCACTCCAGCAACGCCTTGAGGCGAACTGCCAGCAGCAAAATCAACGTTAGCCTGAAAGGAAATGTTGCCAGCGGTGCTTTGGTTCTGGAGTAGGGAGAGGCTGTTGCCGGCTGCATTGCTCACCAGTAGATCCAATTTGCCATCCCCATCGAGGTCACTCAGCCGGGCTCCTACCGGTTGACTGCCAGCCCCATAGCTATTCGCACTGCTAAAGGAAGAAGCGCTCAGTGAACCAACGGTGGCTTGATTGCCATAGACCTCAACTTGGTCGCTGCCTTTGAGGGCTACGGCCAACTCAGGCTTACCATCGCCATCGAGATCGCCTGCAACGATTCCCTGTGGTTGCGAACCAACAGACAGATCTTCCGCAGCAGCAAAGGAGATTGAGCCACTGGATGAAGTATTCTTCAGCAGGGAAACCGTATTGCTGGCGGAGTTGCTTACTGCCAGATCGACTTTCCCATCGCCATCGAAATCTGCTGCCACAATCCGGAGGGGTGTGCTGCCAACCGCCAGTTGAATCTCAGCACCCAGCGAACTGCTGCTCAGGCTACCGCTGCTGGCGTTGTTGGGAAAGACCGAGACGCTGTTACTACCGGAATTGACAACCGCTACATCGATCTTGCCATCGTTATCAAAGTCAGCTGAAGCCAGGCCAGCCGGTTGTGTTCCCACAGGAAATAGGATAGCTGTATCAGTCTGAGGAGAACCAACGCTGCTGTTGTTGCGCAGCAGAGCCAATTGATTGGTGCTGCCCATGCTCACCAAGAGATCCTGGCGACCATCCCCGTCCAGATCGGCTGTGGTACTAAAGGAGACTGCAGAGGCGTTGCTACCATTGCCATTGCTGGAATCATTGGGAATCGTGCTACCGGATTCGGTGGTGTAATCAATCGGATTGTCGATCGCACAGCCAGTCAGGGCCATCAATACCGCCAGGGAGACACTGGTGAAGAAGGAGAAGCTTTTGGATGATGCCTTCATGGTTTTGCTCCGGATAGTCTGCGTTGAAAGTAGTTATAATTCACAAACATGAAACATTGTGCTTAAACTATATTCTGCTGATTCAAAATTGGGGAGGATGTTGGGGGGAGAGAAGATTCAGCTTGCCAGGGGAGCGCTGAGGAAGAGCATCTTCGGTTCTGTGTGAACCTTATTGATTAGCCATACCATCAGGACTTCACCTGACCTCCCACATTGCTAATGAGACCTGCTATCGCAGGCGTGGGTAGGAGATGGGTTGGCTCTTCCTCAAAGCTTGTTGGAAAGGTTGGATGGACCGCACCAGTAGGCTGATGCGGTGGGGTTGGTTTACTTGAGTTTCATTAAGAAGAGATCCTTATCCCCAGCATTGGTGTTGTTATCCAAACTTCCTTCAGTGTTGCCTGTTACATAAACAGTATCAGTATTGTCGATGCTGATGCCCTTAGCACCATCACTATAAGAAGTCCCCATCTGCTGCGTCCACTGCTTGTTCCCTGAACTATCGTACTTGACCACGAAGATATCCCAACTTCCAGCATTGCCGTTGCCATCGAGAATCCCCTTAGTGCCACCCTCTACATAAACATTATTACTATTGTCGATACTGATGCCTGAAGCATAATCACGAGAAGAAGTTCCCATTTGCTGCGTCCACTGTTTGACTCCATCGCTATCGTACTTGATCACAAAGAGATCGGCGTCTCCAGCATTTGTGTTGCCATCAAGACCACCCTCAGTCCAACCCGTCACATAAACATTGCCATTGGAATCGGTGGTGATTCCTTCACTATAATCTTGATTAGAAGTTCCTATTTGCTGCGTCCACTGCTTGATTCCGCCACTATCGTACTTGACCACGAAGATATCACCTTCCCCAGCATTTGTGTTGCCATCAAGTAGCAGTTCTTCGCCATCCCAACCAGTACCCCCATAAGTTACTCCCGTCACATAAATATTGCCACTGCTATCGGTGGCGATACCACCATCTTCAAGCCGTTCTTCGGTGTCAGAATGGAGTTGCTGCGTCCACTGCTTGACTCCAGCACTGTCGTACTTGACAACGAAGACGTCATTGTCGCCAAGATTTGTATTTCCATCGAGATCGCCCAAGTAAGAGCGGACCGTCACATAGACATTACCACTACTGTCAGTGCTAATACCCTTAGAATACTCGTTTGAGGATGATCCCAGTTGCTGCGTCCACTGCTTGACTCCAGCACTGTCGTACTTGACCACGAAGAAATCCTTACCCCCAGCATTTGTATTGTCATCGATACCACCCTCAGTGTTTACCAATACATAGACATGACCACTGCTGTCGGTGCTGATGTCATTTACATAATCACGAGAAGGCGTTCCCAACTGCCGGGTCCACTCCACCGTGCCAGCAGCACCATTCCCATCGCAAACGGTGTAGAAATCAGCACCAAAAGCAAAGTTTACCCAATTTTCATTTGCCAAATAATTGAAAGAAACTTCTGAAAATGTTCCGTTCAGTCTTACTACAGCATACCCCTCGTTCCCAGTAATTTTGGTATCTGAGTCCTGTACAACATTTTGTGACCATAAGACTTCAATGGGAGCACTAAATTCAATGGGTACGTATGTTGTGGGACGGCCAATTGAAGCAAAAACTAAGATGGGATTAGCTATTGGTGCTTCAAATGATAAACTATTCGTCGTTGCGTATACGTTTTTGATCGAGGTCTGATTGGGGACTTGATATGAACTTGGGAATACAGATTGGCCAACAATGTATGTGGTTGTATAAACTGGAGATGATGAATTATATGTATAATTAATTCCATTAATTGTTCCCTGCGCAGAGTACCCATTCACTTGGGGAGGATTTGACCAATGGAAATCTGAGATCACACACTCAGGAATTTCTGCAATAACGTTGTCATTTCCACTGTCGCTGTTTGAATTATCATTTGGTACCCCCACGTAGCCCTCAGTTGTATAATCAATCGGATTATCAATCGCACACCCGGCGAGTGTTAGGAAGAGCGCTGTGGTGATGCCACTGATGAATTTGATTGTCCTGGATGCTTTCTTCATGGTTTGTCTCGCTGAGTGGTTTGCTCTGATCTGTTTGCTGTGAAAGTCCTTAAATGTCATAAATATGAAACACTGTGATCAGACTATAATTCACCATGAATTATTTGGGGAGGACAACGGGGGGAGGATGTGCGCAGATATGCTTTAAAGCTCCTTAGAAACTGATCTAGAGACTGAAAAAGGATGATGTTCGTGATGTGGTCGGCGTAGTGATCTAGGGGAGGCTACGAAGGTCAACCAGAGGATTTAGTGCTCCATCAGAAAAAGATGCAGCAATATCGTGAATGGTGGGGTGGAAAGGATCCTGGAAGATTAGAAGCTAAAGAAGCTAGCTTTTGGATCAATTGCCTTGATCGGTACTCGCTCCCAGCTCCAGACCAGCATCAGAGTTTGACTCTGCACAGGAGCAATCGTTGCGTTGGAGTCATCATACTTGATCGTCTGGCTCTCCACGAAGTAGTTGAGCGCATAGCCCAACCAAAGCTTGCCGGTGAGTTCCAGGATTAGGTTGACTCCGTAGATACCGATATCCGATGTCTGGCTCTGTTTCTTGTAGGGCGTTTGGGTGCCGTCACTAGCCGTATGGGTTGCGCTGTGACTACTGAGGCCCCCACCATAGGCCAGGTAGGGTTGGAGATGAGCAAACTCAGCTAGATACCAATCGTAGCCCAGTGAGAAGAAGGCGCTGATGTTTTCGTAGCCCAGCACATGTTTGTTCCCGCTGTTGTCGGTTCCTTCGCCGGAGTAATCCAGACTGATCAGGTGCAGCCCAGTGAACAGATTGGTGAAAGGACTGCGATCCTGGAAGAACGCAATTTCCTGGTGGGTACCGTCTAAGGTAAGAGTGAAGCCGGAACTCTCGATCTCAAAGGAAGCTGTGCTCTCTCCAGAGGCCAGCCAACTCATGGATTTATCTTCTTCCTGGGCGTGGACAGAGATCGATAGAGAAAGGAAGAGTAGGAGCAGAGCAAGTAGACGCAGGAGATGCATTTGAGACCCGTGAAACCAAGTGCATTTGTCTCCAGCGTCCATGCTGGGGAGGATAGATATTTTGTGATATCGGAACAAATGCAGATTTTGCACCTCTTTGAGATGGAACTAGATGTCCATTGACCCTCTGTTTGATAACAGGCCTTGTGCACAAAGACTCTTTTGGGAATCAGATCAACAATAATACCCTATGGGGATATGCTTAGAATTTACAGATCAACACTGGCCTAGATTTGCCTACCCCAGCTTATCGCTAGAAAACAGCCTCTATCACAGTTTCGCTGTTGATGCTTTTGTCTCCAAGTTGGAGCTTAACCCTCAATTCAAGGAGTTTGACAAGATCTGTGTGTCGGCCAGCCTTGGCCATTAGCTGAATTGCCTGATTTAACACTTCGTAAAGATCATCTGGATTTGACTCCAGTGTTTCCAGCAGTGGCTGAGCAAGTATCCTCTCAGACAACTTCAATCGATCAAAGAGATTATTGAGAGCTTTCAGAGAACTCTTGTAATCTCCTGCTTCCCTGGCCTCCTCAATCAAGCGCACATATTCACCAAGCAGAATGTCCTGTTGTCGCTCCAATCTTTGCTGTTGAAGGGTATAGGCAGCTTGGATTGCTCGTTTGATCTTTGGCTGACGAGTCAGTGCAAAGGCAACTTTATGGGCGTACTTGCCTGTGTAGCCTGCCGCAATCACCGCTTTGGTTCCGATTCCACAGGCTAGGTACTCATCGACAAATCTTCTTTGACGGAAGGTTAGCTTGTCAGGTTGGGGCAAGAGGCTTCTCCTTCGAAATTGATGGGTTCAAAAGTGACATCTATAGTGAAGCGGTTGGGACTCCTTAGATTTTAACCCGTACCCATATTTTGCCGGGGGTGGGGGGTCGGATTGGATAAGCTTTTTTATCAAGGATGATGGTTTAAGCTTTCCGTCCAGTCATAGTTGCTATTCTTGCTATTTTGCTATTCCTAATTGCTAAATCAATCATGCTCCAAGCTAGCAGTAGCAGAATAGCAAGAATAGCAAGCCCCACTAAAACCTAAAAAACCACAGGGGGGAGGTCTTTTAAGCTATATTTATATTAAAAGTATTTAACTACCATTTAGTAGATATACTATAATATATACAATATTATCAATTAAATAGTCTATATTATCCCCCTCTGTGATTCTAACTTTTGTATAAGATTCCGTTTTGAAGCCACAGCAAGGACACCACAGAATATGTAATGCTCCCTTCGGCACCCTTGCTATTCTTGCTATTCTGCTACTGCAGATCCTGTGAGTTAGGTATCAAAGCAGGATTCAAATGGATCCATACTTTCTTATGAGAGTTCTGTCCCTCATAAACAATTTGGATTCTATGTTTGTCCTGAAGTAGCTTCAGAGCCTCTTTCAGTCGCTCAATCTTCCGTGTGCCAGAAGGTCCGAATTGCTGAACGGTCTGCTTGTCGAGACGGTCCACACTGTTTTTACGACACGCTCTGCGGAACCATGAATCTAAATTTAGAGCATCCCGCACAACTTGAGATATCAAAACCTTGCTCTGATAACGCTGTGCCTCATCCAGATACCACCTTGCCACTATCACTGCAGATTGCATCTGTTCCAATTCAATGTGTTTCGCAACATGCTTCATGGAGGAAACTTCATCAACAGAAAATACTAGTGGTTTCTCTTCAGTAGGCGCTAGCTCACTGAAATCAATGTGTTTTAGATCATTTCCATTTGCGCTTTTAAAGCCCTTCAGCACTTGAAATAAAGCAGCTATCCTTGCCGCATTCTCAGGGCTCTTGGCAGCAGTTGCTCTGACATCACGATAATTTCCACATTCTTTGACCTCAATCTCCACACTATTATAATATTTTAGCCAACACCCAAGGGTATCCTCGTTCATCACTAGCGGAATCCGATCCGGGTATGCGTAAATGTGCGCCAAGGTTTCATTCAATAATTTAGTGATCCTGCTCTTGAAATCTTCTAGTCCAAACCAAGCTATCTCTGACTTCAAAAACTCAGCAACCGAAGCGATGGTTCTTTTCCCCATCAGCGATTCAGGAGCACTGATCAGTAGTCTCGCTAGAAACCCTGATTCCTCAGCTTGCTCTCCTTGTGAATCCATAAACTTCTGAAATATGCCCGGCTGAATGCTAAGACCAACGGATAGGGCAACATTATCCAGGTCCACATTCTTTGAGATATCCCCGCGACTGACTCTGATGGGTTCACCATCCCAAAACCTATTCATCTGTCCAAAGCTTTTCGAGCTCTGATCGCTACTCATACTATAACCACCAAAGAACAACCCTGCTTCATCTGTTTCAAGGGCGGCTATTGGAAAATCCTTCAGTCCATTGATCACTCCTTCGATGGTCATATCGACATAGATCCAGGTTGGCACCATTGGTTTTTCCGGTACCCAAAGCTCTCTCAATTCGTCTTCATACTTCGAAGCATCTTCATCCTTCTTAATACAACTATTGATCTTGCTTTTAATCGACTTCTTCTTTTGTTCATAAATGTCCAGATCTGCTTTATACCGATCTAATTCCTCAGCCTTGGAATCTTCGGAATAACGCTGATGACTGTAGAGTACACTCTTGAATTTTGAGGCTGATGTCTTTCTTTCACCTGATTCCAAAATACTCAGCAAAAACAGTGATGCAGGAGACTTCAGTAAATAATTGGTGGAATCTACTCCACGAACAACATCGTACTTACCCTGAACTGCAGTGCTTAGTACCAGAAAGGCATGAGCTACAACCATCTCCGTTGGGGCCTGGATCCGTTCGGCAACCTCGACAACTGCATTTCTCATCAACTCTGGAAGTGCATCTATTGGAAACGGAGCAGGTTTTGATACTGGGTGGATCTCCTCTGGAGTTCCCCATTCTTTCAATTCATCTTGTTGCTCCTCTTCATCCAGATTGGTGAACGGGTTCTCAGGGATGCTGGCATAGGCACTTAGAAGAGTCCGCTCCACATAGTCGGGACGATCCTCACACTTTTCCCGCCAAGCTTCAGAATCGCTCCAGATCTGGTGCACCTTCCCAGGGTGTTCTGGGAACATCTTGGCAAGACTGCGGAGCATCCTGTAATCACGGGTGGAGTCGTCTCCATTGTCGATCAAGATTTTATCTAGCCGCTTTGCTAGTTCAGGGTCATCCTTGCGGGCTTGGTGGAGCCTTTGCTGGTCAAGTTCATTCAAAGGCTCTGGGGTACAATCCAGATCTGGATACTCTTTGTTCGAGGATAAGGATCTTGTGCCCATGTACTCACGATAGTTCGCCCAGTCTTCGTCACTGACTAAGGGGAGCTGTTCCACTTCATTCATGCAATCCCCCGTCACAGTGAAATATCGCTTGCTATCGTACACCTCCCAGGTACAGGTGTTCTCCTCCACAGTGACACCAGTCTTTAGCTTCATGTTCTCTGGTAGCTTTCCACGGACAAACGCTCTCAGACCTTTTCCGCTGGGGCTGATCTCAATGTAAGCCCCCTGGGTTTCCCAGAATTCGTAGAATGCCTCGCCAGATGGGGTCATATCCACTTCGCCCTCTTCATCGATCTCATCAATGCAGTTATCGCAATCAAGACCGACTATATTGTCAGCATCACTAAGCACAAAACCAACACCATCCGCCCATAGATCAGCACCTTCTGTGGGTGTATAGTCCATAGTCCTTTGGTACTCCACCAACACGTTTCCAAAGCTTTTGTGATTCGTCGGGCTGTGACAGTTTATTGGGAAAAAGCCTGAGCCACGCGATACCACCGGGACTTTCGCCCACTTACCATCAGCCTGTTTAAAGCTCCACAAAACCCAACGATCTGTGGTCTTGAGTTCCGTGGGAATGTTGTCAGTTTCAACCACAGGAGCCTGGGGTTTTTGTGGGATAGAAGCAGTTTCCCGCTTGTACGTTTGATCATTATTTTCCATAATAATACCAGTATTTTGTGATTGGTTTAGGGTACTACTCAGAGTGTTATCCTTTGATGTTAAATCCATGACTAATCCTTAATCGTTGTTGAATTCTTACCGCTTCGATCACTCAGGAAGCTCATCGCGACATGATTCTCTGGGTGATCGCTCTTCGTTATCCATTCGATCTTTTCGCATTGGCCCCTAGTCATGGGAAACCATCTGCAGGCTCACCCAATCATCTAGATTTGTCAGAGGGTATCGGATCAGCTTTCCACCAATCTTGGCGTAGGCGGGACCTCGGCGGTCGAACCGCCAGCGTCGAAGAGATTTCACGGAAACTCCCAGGTACTGGGCAGCTTCTTGTTCAGAGAGATATGTGGGGATTTTCTTTGGGTTCATAAGCTCCTTTTAGACCCGTGTTGAGAATCGCGGACCTCAGTGGTCCGCTTAATGGGTACAAAAGCTAGCCTATGGTCTTTTAAATGTAGGCAGGAAGGTCGGCGCGCACTGAGCGCGCCCAATAGCGCGCCGTTACGGCTGATAGCTTTTCAACAAATTGTGAGCTTCATCGATGACTTTTCTTTGTGTTGGCTTCACTCCAGATCGATAGAATTCTTTTCTCAGTGGGCGACCTTCGTGTAGGAAATGAATAGAAACGTAGGATTTCTGGACTGAAAACTTCCCACAAACTTGGCTAAGTAAGGTCTGAGACTCTAACCAATCAAACATTTCTGCCTCAGCCTGTACAACTTCTCGGCTCTTGGAGTTCGTAAATCTTTTGGGAACAGTGTATGGGGCCTCTGGGGTTACCCAGCCTTTTTCAGCCATCGCAATAAAAGCTTGCTGAAGGGACTGGAGATTCCAGTCAGTTTCTAGCTTACAAACCGCATCTTCTGGGATTGGCTTCGCTAGCGGAGGAACTTTATCTTGATCGACATAAATATCCTTCAGGTTGCATTTGTATCGATAGTCTTTGAGATTTACAGAGTAGTGAAACACAGGAGAACCTGCAGACATCTCGAGTGTCCAAAATGGCAAGAGAATTAGGTCGTCTGACCGGTCCTCTATGCTTTTGAAGTTGTCCTCTTCGTTCATTAGCTTCTCCCAGAGATTCTCCTTCCTTTCAGAGTCAGACCTCAAAAGGGAAGCTCTGTCCGCAACCCTCTCACACTTTGTGACATGTGAAAGTGCTCGTAGATAAGCAAACAACTGCCAATTTTGCTCCAGCGTGTGAAACATTACGTCTTCAACTTCCTTCCCCACAGAAAGTGGGATGACCTCCAAAAGCGGAACATATTTAGCCACTGAGACTCCTCGATTTTTGGTATCCAAGCATTTCATCCATCACCCTCTGTGTCCGATCAGCAATCCCTCTTTGAGCAGACTCTAGGAATCTTGCATAACGTCTTGTCATTGGTGACCCCGGTGAATGACCAAGTTGATAAGCAACTTCATCAAGAGTAGCTCCAGAGGATAAAAGGCGTGAAGCAACCGTATCTCGCAAGCAGTAGTTTGGACGGTATTCCTCAGGGATACCTGCAAGATCTCGTATCCGGCGGAAGTGACGGAGGTATGAATCCAACTTATGTTGACCCCCTGCTGGACCGGGGAAGACAAAACGACTGGTTCGCATCACTTCTGGACAGTCCTCAAGCAATTCTCGTTGCTGCTGCAAGATGTAATGTAACCTGTCACTCATTGGAAAGATAAGAGACTTCCCACTCTTCGTATCTCGCTTTGTGTAAAGACGTTGATTGAAATCAACATCTGTCCAAAGCAGCTTTAGTGGTTCAGAGGCTCTTGAACCAGTCCACGCTATGAACTGGTGAAGGTGGGCGATATGTTGGTCAGGGTAGGCATCCCAGACTTCATGCAGTTTTCTGAACTGCTCATCTGATAGGATTTCAATCCTCTCCGAGTCGGGATCAGCTTTCGGTAGCTGGATCGTCCAGTCGAGTATTGGGCAGAGTTTCTTACGGACTCCAAAGTTGACGATTCTTCGGAGTAATTCCAGAACATTGCTAACTGTCTTACTGCTGTGCTCCTTGAGCAGCTTTAAGCGCAGTCTGTCAACATCGAGTGGAGCCAATTCCTGTGGGGTCTTTTTACCAAATGTGTTCTTGATATGTAATTCGTAGCGGTTCTTATCAGTGGTGATCCCTTTTAGAGAACTGCCCTTTGTCTCCAGGTAAAGCTGCCACAGTCGGTCTATCGTCGGTTTCTCTGATTCCGCTAACCTGGCTAGTTTAGTGGCCTGGCGCTTCTCCTCATTGTTTTGGGCCTGCCCGGCAATCCTCTTTGCACGTTCTGCAGCTGCTCTTGCGACTGTCCACCCCTGAGACTTAAGTCCTACCTTCTCTTCATACAGCTTACGGCTCTCGGGCCGACGATAGGTAATGTAGAAGATCCTCTCATCATTCTTCTCAACGTATGAAACACCTTTGTACGATGTTGGTACTCTGACTGTTCTGGGCATCGATACTCTTTGGCTCAGATTTCAATTTACCCAACCATATACCCAACCAATTTATGAGTAATTGTGGGGTACTAGTTGACACATCTGACCAAACAAGCTATCAATATCACCAGTAATTACAAGGCTATATCGTAAATAAGGGGTACTTCTGGGTAAATGAGAGAATACTGTGCCAGACGGGTTCATAACCCGAAGGTCGCAGGTTCAAATCCTGCCCCCGCCACCATACTTTTCCTCATTAAAATCAGTACTTAAGTATTCAACTGTTTCCTTATCAGAAACACCTCTTTTTTTTGTCCCCACCACCATCCCCACCTGCTCGGTATTAATTCTGTCCTAACCTGACTCACTGTATTGCAAATTAATTCTCCTCTAGCACCTCTGCAACTCGTCTCAGGACCTCGATTAAAGTTTTAGTCCTTTCTGAATCAACCGAATAATCTTCTCCCAAGTAAAGCCAACGATTGATCTCAATCATCATTGATTGAACTCTCTCATCTTTGCGATAATGTTTCATCGGGACAATGGTTCCACTGAATGGCTGATTCCTGGCAGTTGAATGGCCAAAACTCTCTAATATCTTCTCAACCTTTGCTGCTAGTTCTTCAGGGGTATGAAAGTCATCCGTGTTATTGAGATTGATAGACGTTAATTGGTCGAGTGGATAGTGGCAGAGTGAATATCGTGACAAAAATAATAATAAATGTTCTTTACCAGGAGAAAATTAAATAAATAATAATTTCAATTATTTATATTTTAAAAATAAGAAATTTATTTTATAAAAAAATACCTAATAATTGGTCGAACAACTAATTGCAATTAAAGTTGTTGATTGTTTAAAATTCTTTTGAAAATATAATTTCTAGATGCACTTGTTTAAAATTCTTTTAAAACTTTATGAGATACTAGGTATACACAATCTCAATTTAAAAGAAATTTTAATCAATTTATCCATCTAAGATCAATTAGATCAAATGTTTATTATTTATGTATCAACTTTAACACATAAATATCGTAGTGGAGAATAATCTAAGAGGTTTTGGATTTAATCCCTTCAAAATCTTAGTAGAGAATTTTTTTTGGAGTTTGTGAAATGGATTTAAATTTAAAAGGTACGGTTATAATCAAACATATCAATTATCCCGAATGTGATAAATGTGATAAGTGTGCAGAGATCCTTTTAGAACATGGTATAAAGTTTGGCACAATAATAGCGGATAAATCGATTTTTGGTGAAATAATGAAAATTACAAATTCTCAGAATGTCCCCCAAATTATTTTGAACGGTGAATATATTGGTGGATATGAAGAACTTACTAACCGACTAAACTAAATTTTCTAGATAGCTAGTGATTTCATCATTTCTTTTCGGAAATTTGATCTACATAAAAATAAATTCATATTATTTAATTGAAGAAAAATACAATGATAGTACCAGAAACCAATTTTAAAATTAAATCTGGCCCTGACTGGGATGATCTCAAAACAAGTGAAATATTTGTAGAAAAAAGAGTATTGATTGTTTCTTTACCAGGTGCTTTCACACCTGTATGTAGCAGCAAACAACTTCCTGCCTATGATAAATTTTATGAAGAAATCTTGTCAAAAGGAATTGATGAAATATACATACTTTCAGTAAACGACTATTATGTTATGAAAGCGTGGTTTGCAGAATTAGGAATTAAGAACGTTAAATTCATACCGGATGGAGATGGTTCGTTCACACGAGATATGGATATGCTTGTTAATAAGCCTGAGCAAGGATTTGGAATGCGATCTTGGAGATACGCGATGATTGTAGACAATAAGAAAGTCGAAAAAATATTTATCGAACCAGGAAAAAATCATTTGAGCAATGATAATGACCCTTATGTTGAAACCACTCCTGAGAAAATTTTAAATTACTTAAATAGCTAATACTGTATTTAAGTTATAGATTAAATTTGAAAGCGCTGAATTGATCCGCTTGCGGGCGCATTATAAGTTCAGCTAAAAGGGAATCCGGATTCTTGAGGACCCGCTTTGCTGAACCTAGTAGAGCGGGTCTTTTTGTTTGTACTACCACCGATTCGAAGAGCAGCTTGCAGGGCGGTCAATAAATGCTGCTAAAGCGACAGCCGGTCTCCAAGCCTTGGACCCCGCTGTTTGTCTCTGTATCCTGAGCAACCCGTGGAGATCGCGCCTCCTGCTTGTGTCCTATTTGGCACTCTTGCCAACTAGTCAACTGGTAAAGCCTCTCTCCCGCGGTTGTTCTACGAACTTTCTTTTTGGTGACAATCTTATGTACTCACCAGCCATTATCAACCCTGAACAAGCTTTCCATCCATCACCATCTGGTAGTGACCGCTTCAACCATGTTCTGCCTCTGAACAGTTTCTCTGAGGTGCTCCGTTTCTTGTTGAGATCCCACCATACTCTGGCTTAAGTCCAATGGACCTTAATGCTTCTGAGAAGGTTCTATCTCAGATTTTGGATACTACTCTCAGTAGCCAGACCAGCCCTCTGCATGCGGCTTTCTGGAGCAGGCCTAACTCTTTAGAAAGGAGCTGAAGATGGATCTAAAAGCCTATGAGAAACGAAGAGTGCGGGAACTGTATCGGAGGATCACCAAAAACCTCAACAGCCGGCGACGCTATGCAGAACGCAAGGGACGTACTTTCACTCCTGACCAAGAGTCGATTTGCAAGCGGTTCTACTGCTACTACTTACTGGACACTCTGGACCGATACTATCTCAGGGATCTTGCTTTTTTCAGAGATCCAAACTGCTGGGACAAGCAAGAGGGTTTCTGTGACATCAGCTTCCCTGAATCCTCAGAACGTAGCGAGCTACTCGGCAGCTCATTTCCTGAAGAACTACTACCAGAGCAACTGCCAGAGAGGGATCATGATGAGCCTAATAAAGAGAGTGATGATTGGTGGGAGTTCCTCTCGACGGTTGGGTTCAAGACCTCAAAGGATTGTCGAGTGATATCAGTTGGTGCTCGTTGACTAAAAAATTTTAAAAATACGTTGACCTTAAATTTAAAAATAGACGCCTTTATTTACTGAATATACATGTAATTCTTAGATAACGAGCCTAAAAAATATATATACTAAAAAATCTTCATTGACAAATAATGATAGCATTTAATGATCCAAAAAATCTTTTTGTCAAAAGCTGAACTTTGTAACAGATTATTACAAATGATTATTAAAGCTCTAGGTCTTATGGAAAAGAGATCCAATTGAATTCTCGGTTAAAATCTCATGGTATTAGATACTTAAAAAGTATTATTATTTTTGTTATCAAATTACTTTTAAATTCAGGTCTAAAACTTTGTCTACCAAAATATTGGAAGCCCATTTATTGGCGCCACAAAAAGTAGCAATTTGGCTGCTAGTCGTAACGATGGGCTGTGGTACAGTTGGGGTAACCGTTATTTCACCAGCATTGAGTTCGGTTTCTGAATATTTCAAAGTTGACAGGTCGTCGTCACAACTGCTTCTGACTGTTTACTTCGTTTCGGTAGCTTTTTTTCAACTTATCTATGGACCACTTTCAGATCGCTTTGGCAGGAAGCTTCCCCTTCTGTGTGGCCTAAGTATTTTAGCCCTTGGAGGTTTATTAGGGTCTGTAGCCGAATCTTTCGAAACTTTGATATTTGCAAGAGTTTTCCAGGGCATGGGTGCGGCCTCCATCTATTCCATCGTCAGAGCAATTATTAACGATTCTTTTGGACGTGAGGAAGGAGCCAGTGCCTTATCAACGATCACCGGTATCATGATGGTCGCTCCAATTTTTAGCTTGGCCTCTGGCGGTGTCATAACTGAATTAATTGGTTGGAAAGGCGCTATGTTTCTCATTTTTTTAGCTGGATTGATACCGCTTTCAATTAATTCAATTCTTCTTCCAGAAACTAATTTTCAACAAATCCAGAGATTAAACTTTGATAGTTTGGTAAAAAACCATCTTTCCGTATTGGCAAATCCGTTATTTCTTAGTTTTTTGTTTGCTTCTTCTAGCTGTGTTGGGATTTGGTTTACTATGCTGGGTTTTTTTCCCTTCGAATACAAAAGAATTGGTGTTGTGAGTTCAGAAATTGGTTTTTGGTTTATATTTGGTCCCTTGGGATTTGCGATAGGGAACTTCTTGTCAAGAAGATTAATCCATAGTCTGGGTATAGTAAAAATGTCTCAAATTGGGGGGCTAATTACCTTGTTCGCAATAACTGCCTTACTCATACCGAGCCAATTGAATTGGAGTCATCCGATTTTGATTGGGGGGCCCTGTTTGTTTTCTGGTCTAGCAGCTGGTTTTATCATGGCTCCCTCGACAATGGGCGCTATCGCAACAGCTGGAAATCTTAGTGGGTGTGCCTCAGGAATTCTTGGGGCTACTCAAATGGGATTTGGGGTATTAGGCGGTTCGGTCGTTGTTTTTGTTGGGGGGTATGAAACTTTTGAGCACGGCGTATTCGTGTTGGTGGGCTTAGCTGTGTTGACAATTTTGTCATCGACGATGGCAAAAATTATCAGTAAATAGAATCTTAACTTTTTTACATTCAATTTATTGTAAGTATCACCTCTTCTGTAAGAATTTTATTTATTAGCCTTAATTAAAACATCATCAATTAACGAAGAAATCAGTTTTGTGGAGCTGATCACGGATCAATATCCTCATCTGACTCATCAGATAAAAATCAATTTATTTATCGATATTTTTTAAATATTCTTCGCAATTGCTCTTCGTCTATTTTAAGCATCCTTGCTGCTCTTTTGAAATCGGGGGGTGGGGAACCAACTGCCCTGCGTAATTCTTCTACATTTACCCCCAACTGATCGGCTATTACATTAAGCCGATTCACTCCCGAATTGTTTCTGGGTGGGTCATCACCTGCTAATCTTCGCTGATCAAAATTCTTTGACGTAATTTGTTGAATTTTTCCACGGTAACAACCAACGGTGTAGGGATATTCCATTGTGGCGTGATAGTGGTAACCAATTGATCCATGTTGATGTCCATGGCATTCATCCAAGTCTTTATTGGTCATTTCCTTACCGCCGATGCCGTAATATCCATGAATCGGAAAGCCATCGAGGATCCAACCAACAACACCTGAGTGTCCAGTCTCAAGACGCTGAACGTCCAATCTTTCTGGGATAAAATGATAGTGGTATTCATCACGTGCTGGATGACCACCATAGATGTCCACAATTTCGTGAGCCAGCGCATCGTTTCCACGTGCATCTGCAGCGCTGTAAAGTACTATCCCATTGTTGGTGATACCAATTGCGCCTAGGGAGAGACAACTCGGGGAATCCGACCAAACTGGTTGCTTTGCAAATAGAAAATTCAAACTTTTGACTGCTGGAACTCCGGGGTTGGCATCAATCTCAGTAAGTATCTGATGCTTGTTCATCGGCCAGTCTCCAATCTTGCTGTCTTTGGGAACGTTGTTAGCTTCAATTATCCGTCCATTCTCAGTGATTGTTTCGGAGTAAGTTCCTTCAGGGGTTTGAAAGTTACCCTCCGGCAACCAAAGTTTTTCAAAGAGGTTCCATTTGTTGTTGATGAAATCAATCCAGGTTATGCGTTCGGCACGACTACCAGGCGCAGACGGGTTTTTAGGATTACAGGAATATAGCTTTCCTCGTGCTGGGCTGGAGGTACTAAGATAACTGTCGCCCAGTTTAAGCTTGGAGCAGTCCACCCCTTTGCTATCCATGCAGATCATAGGGTGAAGGAAATATTTTTCATCAATGCCCGATGTGGACGGGTGTTTACCAAAAGCTGTGGGCCCAGTCATGCCGATAATCAGCAAAAGATAGCAAAGGAGGTGTTTAGAATTCATCTAACTTTCCATAAATCTGGTTGTGGATTTAAAGATGGTATAACTAAAATAAAATAAATTATTGGGTGCTATCATATAGACTAATTTCAGAACTCTCCGTTGTTATTTCATCGAATTTTTTTAACATCGGAGATTGGTCTTAAAAAATAGGAATCAACCCTCCAAAGTTATAATTTGGATTGTGCTTTGATCGACTCCAACCCCTTCGACAGTCATCTAGGATGACCAAGTTCATATTATTGTCTGCTTCTTCCATCTGTCCTAGTAGTTTACCGACAGGCACTGCGTCATAGCGGACATCAGCAGCGGTTTGTGGAATGATATCTATTGGTAGCAAGTAATTTTCACCCTGAACCTGTACCCCATGTCCGGCATAGTAAAATAGATCTATCCCTTTTTTATTTCTGAGATTATTCCCGAAATCGTTTATCGCCTGCTCCATCTTGTGCTGGTCCGCATCAAGCAATGTTTTAACTTCAAAACCCAAACGCCTCAGGGTTTTAGCAATTTCCTTAGCATCGTTGGGCGGATTACGCAGCGGGGAGGTGTATTCGTAAGCGGAATTGCCGATGACTAAGGCTTGCTTGTTAGAAGAACTAAGAATCTGGTCGACAGGACGGATGGCGCGTTGCTGAGCAGCGGCTGGCAGGATGGAAAGTAAAGAATAGCAGAGTGTGTATATGATTAGCCACCTAAGCATAACTTCACTAAAAGCAGTGTTACAAGGTGCCGGATGCGATTAGGGACATTTTGGCAAGTGATACTGCCCTACTGTAATGCTGTCAAGCTTCAAGCTAGTTTGGAATCCCATAGTATTCTGCACAAAGGAGCGTGAACTTACTTAACTAAAAGGGCCATTAATCAAGAACGATTAAGCCTGTTTTTAGTGAGCCAGCAGAGATCAGAACCAAAAAGTGACTCATTAAAAAGAATCCTGGTGTAGAAATCAGTAGCTAAGTTAGACCTCCAAGCTCAGCAGAGCTTTCTCATACATGCCCTCAGCATTGCCAGATGGCTCAAGCTGGGCTTTTAGCTTCAAGGCCTTCAATAACTCGTCATACTTACCGGCAATCGCTAGCACCCTAATGGTTGCTCTCAGCATACCTTCCCAATCATTAGGAGCCTGCTCCATTATCTCCAGTAGCGGCAACGCTTGATGACGTTCAAAGATTCTTAGTCGCTGACACAGCTGATTTAAAGCTTGTAGAGCGGTCTCAAAATCTTTTGTATCCAATGCTCTCTCCATCAACTCCACATACTTACTGGCTACAAGATCTGCCTGAATCTCTAACCTTCTTGCTCTAGCTTCCTGCGCCTCAATCAGTTTGGGCCTCAATCAGTGCTGCTCTGACCTTGGGATGTCTTTTGAGGCCATAGCCTATCTCAGACGGGTAGCGGGTCTGATAGCCTGCTCTTCTTACAGCCTCAGCGGCATTTCCACTCAGTAAATACTCTGAGAGGAAACGCTCCTGCTTCCAGGTAAGGTTCTTAGCTTGATGCATGGTGTTCCTATTGATCCTAGTAGGCTATTGGGTTACTGGTAACCAAATTTGACTGCGTGTGAAAATCGATTAGGGGAGGTAATTTATTGATGGGGAGGGTCTGTGGTCCCTGCACCCCCTCTCCAAAATCTGACTCCCTGCAGGTTTGACAGAAAAGTTTGGTTCCTTCCTAATTGCTTTTTTTTAAGATCCTCCATCTATATATTGATTTACCTTTCTGCTTGTCTTCAAGATTAACTGTATCCTTCAAGCCGACAATTAAAGACATCAAAATAACCTGGAATCCGGTTTTGATAGATTTTGACTTGACGCTAAAACACCTACCAGTTGTTATGATGGTAAGTTTACCAGAAAATTGAGTTATAAAAGTTCGACGAATAAATCATTCAAAGTTGGTACGGTTAATCAATCATAAGTCATTTTCTTTCATGGTAAAACTTGAAATCTTGAGGGAAAATAACACGCCCAGATAGGAATAATCTTATAATTTATATTAGCCATAATGGCTCTTGATCAAAAAATTTTAAGCATCAAAATAAAGAAACAGGAAAAAGATGAAAAAAGTATTAGTTACAGGAATTTCTGGTTACATCGGACAACACTGTGCAGTTGAACTTTTGAAAGAAGGGTACTACGTGAAAGGGAGTCTCCGAGACTTAGAGAGAATAGATGAAGTGATCAATGGTATAAAAAAAGAGATAGATCCTGGCGAAAATTTAGAATTTGTAAAACTCAACTTACTTAGTGATGAAGGATGGGATGATGCTGTTGAAGGTTGTGAATCTGTGTTACATGTCGCTTCACCTTATTTTGTGAAGGAGCCAACTAACGAAGATGAATACATTAAACCTGCACTTGAAGGTACTTTGCGGGTACTACAATTTGCCCAAAAGGCAAAAGTGAAGAAAGTTATTCTTACTTCTAGCATTGTTGCAATGATGGGAAAAGTTTTGGACAGTAATGAGGACACTGGAACTATAGATAGTGAAAGTTGGACTGATGAGAACTCAAGCAATATAAACACTTATATGAAAAGTAAAACTCTCGCTGAGAAAGCTGCATGGGAGTTTGTTAAGAATATACCAGAAAGTGAGAAGATAGAATTAGTAGCTATTTGTCCAGGAGTCGTAATGGGCCCAACTTTGACCGGGAATATTGATGGTCAGTCTATGCAATTTATATCCAGAATGTTGACTGGCCATTACAAAATGGCAATGATTCCTCCAATCGGATTACCAGTGTCGGATGTTAGAGATTTAGCGAAGATTCATGTCCGTTCGATTACAGAAAATGCTACAAATGGAAAGCGTTTGATACCCACAACTGCTAAAGCGCATGAGTTTATGGAAATTGCTAAACTTCTTAAAGAAAATGGCTATGAGAAAGTTAGCACAATGAAAGGTCCTACATTTATGATAAAATTTATGAGTTTATTTGATAGAGAAGTTAAAGGGATGGTACCCATTGTTGGTAAAAGTATAAATGCAGACAATGCTGAGACAAAACAAATATTTAATTGGGAGCCTCTTCCTTTTGAAAAATCTATACTAGACTGTGCTTCTTCGATAAATCGTTTGAATTAGTGGAATCATTTAGTAAAAAAATAACGAATAGGATTTAAAGTCTGCATGAAAATCGATTAGGGGAGGTAAGAAAAAGAGGTATGGGGGCTTGGTGATCTCTCCCCCCTATCCTAGTATGAATTCTTTTCGGTAGGATAGGGGAGCAAAGTAATTTTCAGGCTCTTGCCTGATGCCTTTGATAACTGAATCAGACCGGCTTTCTCTAGCAACTTTAAACTACGCAACTTGACTCCACGAGAAATCCCAAACTGGTCTAAGAAGTCTGTTGATAAGCTTACCGTTTGCCGCTTGGTCAGTACTGATCTCCATTGTATGAGCATGGCAATGAAGCCTGCTTGTATCCCTTCTAAAGCGGCCCTTTGAATCCAAGGCAGAGATACTTGACGATGTAGAAAGTAAGCTGCTTCTCTCTTACTCTCCAATTGCTTGAGATCAGGGTGTTGGTAAGCCAACTTTTTACCATCTAATTCTAACATATATTATTAAAAACAATATAAGAATGGACCGGGTGCACACTGGCGTGCTGGTAGGTGCACACTGGCGTGCTGGTTGTCTAAAAAGCAGCCTCAACTGAATTTAGTTTTTGAAAGTAAATCCATCACCTTGTCCCAGAATTTGCCTCCTCGTTCTTCATCACGATACCGCTCAGGGTAGCGATAGATATCCGCATCTGTTGTCAACGCAAAGCCTCCCAGTACCTGTCTGGAAGCCTCACTCATCAAATCCTGTGCTTGCTGAACCCTAGCCTCAAGTTCTTCTAGTGGTGCCTCGATCAATACAGCATCATGCACCGGAGCACAGACTCTGATCCCCGCTTCTGTCATCCGGATACAGGCAATCCTCAGCATCTCTGCACCATTGGCTTGCATCGGAAAGTTAGCCAAACTTCTAGGGTTGGGCTGTGCTTCCACTTGGATCTGCCAACCAAAGACTGTCCAGAGTCGGTTGTGTAGAAGTGCAAAATCCACATTCCTATCAGACCACTCCCAGAAAACCTGAAAGGTCTGTCGGTGTTTGCGCAAGAGATCTTTGGCCACGATCACCGGCTGTTGGATTCTCTCTGCCAGAGCCTCTGCACCCATTCCATATTGGACAGCTAGTACAGTAGCTTTGAAGAGTGCTCGTTCCTTCGGGTGAGACTTCTTGGTAGCATCAGCAGGTACTGCTCCAGCCAGCTTGGCAAACTCCAGGTAGGGATCTCCAGAGTGATAGGCTTGCTTCATCGCCGGATCGCCAGAGAGAGCTGCGGCAATGCCAAACTCCTGCTGGGACCAGTCGATGTAGGCAACCCCATAACCCTCAGCAGGCTTGATCAGGCTCCGTAGCCAGACAGCAGAGCCGAAGATGAAACGTGAGTTACTAGGTTGGTTACGTCCAGTTTTGCTTCGGAATGGGCTAAGCAGGGTCCGGTTACGTCCATCAGCACCAACCTTGAATTCTTTCAGTCTCATCTGACCCAAAGAATGCTTTAATTCTCGAAGCGGAGACAGTTGAGGATAAATCTTTGCCATTGAGCGGAAGATTTCATCCTTTTGGTCCAGGTAACCCGAGTCCAGTGTGGGCCAACTGATCTGGTTACGATTGAGGTATTGGGCTAAGAGCTCTCTTTTAAGAGTCCTGCCTTCATACACCCCATAGTCTTTATCTACATCGGTAATCAAATCATCCTGAATGGAATCCCAACCAGCTCTGAGTCTTTCCAGCAATGGCAGGTCAATCGGAATCCCAACCGACTCCATTCTGGCGACGGCCTGCATGTAGCGGCCACGAATCAGGGCATGGTCTATTGAAATTTTGGGGGCCATCTTTGGCAGCAAAGCCACCAGAGCATCCACATCTGTTTGACAGTAATCTAGGAGGGCATGTTTTTCAGCAGAGCTATAAGGTCCTCCTCGAAGGGCAAGTTCACGCATTTCCTCTTTCTCTACCAGTGGGATATGTTCAAGGCCGTGGATGCTCAAGGCGCCCAGCAAGTTGTTCCTTACTGGCAACTTCAGACCATTGGTCTGGCAACGGAATTCGCAGAAGAGATCGAGGATAAAGTTTGATAGGTCCCAGTCTAAGGCGAGATGACATCCCATCTCAGCAGAGGCGTAGTAAGCCACATAGAGGCTGTTTTCTCCCAGAGGGAGAGGGCATGCCGGCTTAGCTACACCATCCAGCCAGAGCTGCACTAGTTGCCCGCTATAGTACTCACGAGCAACTAGACAACGTACTTCCGGTGTGAGATTTGAGCTTTGACCAAACTCAAAGTCTACACACCAGATCTGCTGGAAGCGCTTCCCTTGCAGGAAGTTCAGACGGCTCCCCGTAATTGGAGCAAAACCAAATGGTCAGGCCGGTTGATGATTTTGTTTTTGAAGGCGATCTCCAAAAGCTCATCAAGTGACAGTTCAGGCCATTCAGGGTCTTCCAGGTCGCCTTCTGCAAAAAGGATCTCATAGGCTCCAATATTCTTATTGGCCTGGATCTTCGTCCATTCGAGTTCAGCGTTACTCGCAGCCTCCATAGCCGAAACGTGCTACCTTAAGGAATTGATTTCATTGGGGATAACTATGGGCCACAAAAATGGATCACCTTGCCGATCAATGGCCAGTACCAACCGGTAAGCTTTGGCATCTTTATTCACCTGATCTTCATAATCTGATTCAATAAAGTAAAATTCTTCACCAATTTCCCCGTATTTCAAGAGCAAGGCGTCCATCTTTTTCTCAGGATGGACCCGGAACCATTGATTTTTACTGGGCTTGCGAACCGGTACCGTAGTCAACTTTTTCTTGACCCCACTGAAACTGCCAAAGTTTTGTGAAAGGCGGAAGCGGCTGAAATCAGCAGAAGAACCAGTACTCTCTCCGGATTGCTTGGGGGCTCTCTCTGGGCTCTCTTTCAATGATTTGGATGAGTCCGTTTGGTCCACTATAGGCTTTGAAGAAATTTGATTGGGGGTCTTCATCAAAACTCCTTGTCTTCAGGGGTGATAGTCTGCTGATCCATCCACTCATCAAGTTCAGGTAAATGGTAGCGGATCAGCTTGTTGTTAAGCTTGGCGTAGGCTGGCCCTTTATGATCAAAGCGCCAACGTTGGAGAGTCTTCTTGGATATACCGAGGTATTTTGCAGCTTCGGGTTCTGTAAGGAATACCGAGGTAGGGAGGGGATTCATATATGTCTCCATATTCAAGTTGAGCAACGCAGGCTATGTATGTCCTGCACTGGCAATCAACTTAACTATGGAAATACTTTTGTGAAGGGCATTTGTTTGGGCACTCTAGTGCCCAGTACAGTGCCCAATACAGTGCCCAGCCATTTTGCAGAAGAGTTAATCAAAGTAGCTGGTAGGGTAGTTGTAGGATCTATTGTTTTGCTTCTCTGATTATTTCCAGGAGTTGTTCATCTGTTTTTCCCCCTTTTTCAAACCCACCCGGTTTAGAAATTCCAAAGTGTATTTCCCATTCATCTTTTTTTATACTCACAGCATTCATGGCGAGAACAATATGAATTAGCTTAGTCCGCTTGAGCCATTTGATTGGCAGGACATTGGTTTTCTTTAGCGCACTTTCGCCACTTGTTCTAAAATGTTGGCACCAGATCTCTGCACTTTCGATGTAACCATGTTGCTCTAGTAAATGCGCAAGCCTCCTCAGTTCCTCCGCATGATTATCCCAAACCAAACAGGGTTCTCCTTCCATTACCGCCTCTTTCCTTTCAGTCTTCATCCCCCTTTGAGCAGCTTTCTGCCTATAGAGTTCAAGATCAGCTGAGACCAATAAAACAGGCTTGGGTATATCTTCAATTTTTAGGGAAGGTCCGGGTATATTACCCCTTTGGTCTCTTACTGGTTTGCTCAATCTAAGAAATCCTTTCTCAGTCTTTACCTTCAAGTTATGCAGCAGATCAAAGCTATGTTTACTGATGCGGGAACTACCAAATCTCCTAGCGAGCTCTTCTCTGGATTCTTGGAGCAGAAGTCCAAAATTCGGCATTCTACGGAGTTCCCTGTCTGTAATCCCTGTCCCCATCCAACCGTAACTTGGTTCTATTGGTGTACAATCCAGCAGTACCTCTGGGGAATAAAAGAGGATTGAAATATCTGGAAGAACTGTCTCTCTTTCCGCTTTATCCAAGGACATGAAGTTACTGGGGTCAATCATTTCAGGTGAAGTGCTATTTGACATAAAACCTGCTCAGGTGGGTTTGTGAGAGTTGGCTCTTTTCGATGGACAAGCCAATTAGGGTGGGAGCGTCTTTAGACTTTGGGAGAGTTAAATCGGGTATTTAGTTCATTGATGGTACTCAGGTTGGTTTTGGAAGATCAGAAATATCTACAGAGGACAGGGCTTCTTGCAATAGTTCCCGCCGCTTTTGTTCTGGGTCATAAAGATCATTGACCATCGCTTCCATCAATACCCGATAATAGTGCCGGTCTACAAAGGTGCGTCCATGCTGGATTTCTTCAAAACGATAGCGCTGGTATGCTCTGGAATGGGGGAGTTCAAGATATTTGGACGGGTCCAATTTCTTTCGCACAGGAGTTTCTTTTGAAAGTGACAATAGTTTGCTGACTACTTTCAAGGGAAATACCCCTTCAGCAAAGCTACTTGGAACAACCTTGTAAGGGTCAGTTTCACTACAGTGATGACTGCATTGGGAAGAAATTAGGGGACGAAGGTAGTATTTGAGGCCGTTTTACCTAGATGAAAGTTATGTCTACATCCTCAAAAAGAAATCAGCAAGGCATGGCTATTCTGATAGAGTTGAGCTTGTTCACCTTTTTCAGTGGGTAGAACTACTGGGCGGATGGCTCTACATTGTCTTGAACTAGCAAGAAAACTCTCACCTACTACACAGGCTTAATAAACCTTTAAATTTAACCATGTTTCTAATAGCTCCATAAAACATCAACTGTCTGGGATTTACCTTTCTAACTCCCAATTACCGACATCTTGTTATCAAATATCAACATTGGATGTGAGGGTATAGCTACGCCTACATTCTAATATTGAAACCAGCACGAATAAGCGTGCCCAAATCACTTGCCTGCTTTAAGAGTTCCTGAAATTCAGACTTCATTGATATCTCATCCATGTATTTTCCAGCACTCGCCATGGAGTCAAAGTGATAAATTGCCCCAACTCGATCCATTCGAGACGCAATGACTGGAACAGCAGCTGACAACGTGTGGGGTGGTGATATTTTCGCAATTTCTTTCATTATATCAATAGCTTGTGTTAGTTTACTCCTTGACATTTGGTAAGTGCGCACAACATGCACCGGAGCAGACAAATCTATAGTCCCATATAAATCCCTCATCACAAAAGGCCCGACACCTTTTCCAGCTGGGTCATCCCATCTTTGCTTAGTAATTTCTTTAAACAGTGGATCATGCATCGCTGCTTCATACGCACAAAATGCCGTTTCAAAATCTTCAAACTTAGCACCCATTCCAAAATTACCTGCGTTATCTCCCATCAAGACTCGCCAGCAGCGAGTTGCTTTTGCTCCCTTTTGGGCCATAACTCCTAGTCCGGTTCGAATCCGTGTTTCCAGCAGACTCGATTTTCCGGGTAATGGGGTTGCTGTGTAGAAGATATATGTACTCATGATGTTGCCTATTTATTTGTTTCTAAGGAACTATCCAAAAAATGGAGTAGCCCCCAATCTAATCACTCGTAGTCTTCCCAATTCCAGTCTTGACCTTCGCTGGGGTCGTAATCTAAATCTTCAAGAGCGGTTTCATGTCGAACGATTTTTTTATCTCTATAATTAACTCCGGAAATCAGGGTCATATACAAAGTTTCTCTTGTAAGTCTGTTTCTTCCATAACGTTGTATACATAAAAATTCTTCATTTTCATAGATCACCCGAAATGGACCAAAAGTTGTGTTTTCATATGCAGTCATCAATGCGCTCTGCACATCTAGATTAACTTCCAACCCCACTCTATGATCGAAGTGCTTACAATCAGGGTGATATAGTTTCTCAACTAACGAAAAATCACCCTTGTAAGCAAGTCGACGTGCTTTGTCGAATTCTTCGGCCTTAGTCATTTATTCCTCTAATACGTTGGATACACGCTCAATTCTGGTAATCAACCAGCAGCAAAACGTACTGAAAAAGCCACTAGACAAGCGATCCAGAAGACAGCTTTACGCAATACTGGGTCTTGGCAGAGCTCTTTCAGATTATGGATCTGTTGTTTGCGGATCATGTGAATCTCATAGTCGATTCCTAACACTCACTCGTAGTCTTCCCAGTTCCAGTCCTGCCCCTCGCTAGGGTCATAATCCAATTCTTCCCTGCGACTTTCTTGGAAAATGATTTTTTGGTCTTTGTACGAAACAGCAGTGATAGATGCATCGAAAATCTCTGCATTTCGGAATTTGCTGTACCGATGTACACAAAGAAACTCATCAGCTTCATAAATTACTCTGAAGGGTCCAATTATTATGGACTCGGTTAGTGCCTTAATGATGCCTTTGTAAGCTTCAAGATCTACGATCATTCCCTGTGATTTTGCTTGAAAACTTGGGTCTGTTATCTCCTCTAATAAAGTAAAATCACCCTTAGACAGCTGCCTCCACGCTGATTCAAACTGCTTAGCTTTTGTCATTCTTTCACCCTAGTTGGATTCAATAGATTGTTTTAAGAAAAAAAGCTAATTGGCTGAGCATCCCTAATAAATGGAATGCTATTCATAATCTTCCCAATTCCATTCTTGGCCGTCGCTGGGATCAGGTTGATTTCTTTCGCTAATGCTTTCTTGAGTGATGATTTTTCTATCTTTGTAGGTAATAGCCGTAATTACCGTGTTGTAACTAGGTTCTCCTGCCAGCATTGATCTAAGATGTCTCTCTAAACATGAAAACTCATCATTTGCGAATATCACTCGAAATGGGCCAAAGATCATTACATCACTAAAAGTTGAGATAACAATTTTGTCTGATTCAAGATCGACTTCTACATTTATATTTTTTTGAACAGCGCGATATTTAGGGTGATAAATTTCATCAACCAGTGAAAAATCACCTTTCAATCCTAGCCTCCACGCTTTATCAAACACTTCTTCTTTTGTCATTACCACTCCTTATGCAGGTATCAGTGATTTGATTTCTACGATGGTATAGCTCACCAACTGCTCGTCACTACTCACTCATAGCTTTTCGAGTGCCGATTCTGAACTAGTCCCATAGGCTTTGTACAACTGTGAGCTGATTTGAAACTATTACTTCTATATTGAACGTTTTTATTAACTCAGACAGCACTGGTAGGAATTCAGAAATTTCAAACCAATGGTGTTGAACTCCTTCTTCGTTTTCGTACATGTGATATAGATGAAAAATCGTTCTTCCTGTTTCTTTAGGATATTTTCCTTCAAGCCAGCTCCTGTTTTCTTCATACTCTGGTCCTTCTGAAAAAAAGTAATGAAGCAATCTCAATGGCCCTTCCCTGTAGCACTTAGCTGCCATAAATTCCTTATGACTGCTGAGATAATCTCTCATGGCTTCCGAGGCGTTTTCGTCGGGAGCAATGTATGTGATCGTGCTAATTCTTTTCCCAGCTAATGCATCCGCCATTGGTCTGATCTCCCTAAATCGGTAATAATACTTTTATTTCTATGATGATGTAGGTAACTAGTTGCTTATCTTTAGATTACTTTTAACCTTCCACCTGATCTAGACTTTGAGGAGAGAACTAAGCGTTTGGTATGCATTTGTCAACATTCTGATAGAACACTACACCCGATCTAATACAGGCAGGGAGGTGTAATGTGAACTAAATTGAGTAAGGTTGTAGATCCCGTCACTAATTAAAAAGGCAACGCCGGCTAGGCGTCGCCATTAAGAAGTGATTTGATTGTTGGGAGTTAGGATTAAGTCAGGATGCTATGCAGAGATTTCAATTTTTGCTTCTTCCAATTATTTGTGGGAGCAGTCTAAAGCTCGTTGTGCTAACGCCACAGCCATTCAAAAGATTCTGGTAGTATAGATCCACCATGTTCTCCATTGTGCTCACCCTCTCCGCCCACAAATTTGTAATCGTATCCCCTAAACTCTAAAGAAGATTCCATTTGAAGATTTGCTAACCACCAGTTACCCCAATCAACATTCATATCATTACTACCACCCTGCAAAAACACTCTGATATCTCTTTTGGATGACTTCCGAATTAGAGTTGGATAAACGTGGCCACCACGAATATCAGTAAAGCTACCAACGTGACTCATAACCTTATGAAAATAATCTGGTCGCTCCCAGGCTGCTGTAAAGGCACATATGCCGCCTGAGGATATCCCACAAATTCCTCTCATTTTCCGGTCATCAGTTAGGTTATATTGCTCTCCAACCGCAGGAATCATTTCCTCAATCAAAAACCGGACATACTGCTCACTCAACACATCATACTCATTCGCTCGCTCGCTCGAAATGGCTTGTCTGTAATTGAGTAGTCCGTGCTATGGCCCGGCTCAATAAAAATACCGATCAAGGGTGGGATTCTTTTTTGGTGTATTAGGTTGTCAAAAACAGTCGGAACACGAAAGGAAGCTGAATTATCAACGTAAAAATGACCGTCATTGAAAACCATCAGCCCTGAAGGAGTTGTTTCATCATACTGACTTGGCACATACACCCAATAGTCACGAACTGTTTCTTTTCTGAAGAATTGGCTTTTCCAATGAAATTTCGTCACAGATCCTCTGGGCACACCCTCTTGTTCGAAAGAATCAGGACCATGTTTATATTCCATAACTTAATCTCAAAAATTGTGGCTAAGGAAATGAAAATTTCGGAACATTTTTAATATCAGCAGACCTACCCATAGAAAGGTATTTCTCCAATGAATTGGAATTATTTGCAACTTTTTTCAAACACCTCACTCAAAAATTATAGAGAGGAAATTTGCTGATTTATGCTGTTAGGCTTATTGGGTCACAAAGTTGGAACTACACACAATTAAACTGGATTGAGCAGATGTATTCATATCTACGGCTCTTGTCCTAAAATCTCATCCATCACCCTCTGGGTCCGATCGGCAATTCCACGTTGAGCAGACTCTAAAAAGCGGGCATAACGTCGTGTCATGGGTGAGCCGGGGGAGTGTCCTAATTGATAAGCAACTTCATCTAATGTTGCTCCAGACGACAAAAGGCGTGAAGCCACCGTGTCTCTTAGACAATAATTCGGCCTGTAGTCCTCGGGAATTCCTGCAAGATCACGCATACGGCGGAAGTGTCGGATATAAGAATGTAACTTTCGTTGACCACCGGCTGGACCGGGGAAAACAAAACTACTGGTTTTCATAGCTTCCGGGCAGCTATCCAGCAATTCCCTTTGCTGCTGCAAAATAGAATGTAACTTAGCACTCATGGGGAAGGTAAGCGATTTTCCACTCTTCGTATCACGCTTGGTGTAAAGACGTTGTTTGAAATCAACATCCGTCCAAAGCAGCTTTAGTGGTTCAGAGGCTCTTGAACCAGTCCATGCTATAAACTGGTGAAGGTGAGAAAGTTGGATGATCTGGAAAGGATGGCGAGGTCTTTTGTTGAGGTCATAACGAGGCCTCACCATGAAACCAATTGGGAATAAATGGTGTGCCTTTTTGATTCTAAAAGCCCATCTCAAAGAGAGCCTTACCCAATCACACTGGGCCTCAACCCATAAGTTCGCAGTCCTAATAAGCGCGTGCTTCCTCCAACTGTATAAATAGAAAGTTGATTACTTTCTGGACTAGAGAAAATATTGTTGGTCATTGTAGTCCGACCACCATCAGTAAAAATTTCGATGGAGATACTATCGAGAAACATTCTAATGTTAAGCTGAGATTGGCCCGCTGACTCCAACAAACATTTTCGCTTTAGAGCAGAGATGTTCCCTGAGCGAGTACGATCAAAAATCATCTCACCTCGCGCAAGATTTAACTCTAACTTTGTCTCTTGATTCTTAGAACCGCGCAAACGGAAAACAATTCGCTCTGCACTGGTCTCCAACAAGTCAAAGCTAGCGATGATTTCACAATGCACTCCGTCTCCAGCAATAAAGGGGAAAGCTTCTGATTCGTGAATCACGCATGGCAAGTAATACTTCTCATTCTCTCTGAGCCGTTCTATCTCAAAAACTGGCTCGCTGGCAAGCTTCCCATCTGGGCACAGTCGTATTTGACGTGGGAGGGTAATGCTACCATACCAGCCCAAATCGCTAGTGTCATAGTTGCCACGACACCAAGGCATGAAGGGCCAGGATCCAACCCAAGCCATGAGCAAATCCCGACCTCTGTCATCACGAAAATGTTGGGGGGCATAGTAGTCGAAACCCCAATCGACCGAACCCATGGTCTGCCAGTGAAATTTCCCGGTCTTCTCATCAAAATCCCCGGTCAAGTAGACTACCTGACAATCATGAAGTCCCATTGGGGAATACATCAATACCCACTTACCATCCAAGGGAAAGAAGTTAGGACACTCCAACATGGTACCCAACTCACCGCGGCTCTCTATTAGATAGTTAATGAATTCCCAATTTTTCAAATCTTTGGACCGATGTAAGCAGACTTTGCCAAGACCGTTTCTCTGGACATTGGAGGGCTCAATCAAATCACTTACTCCATCAGTAACCCCAGTCACCATGTACCAACAATCACCCTGCCGCCAGACCTTGGGATCCCGAAAGTCATGAGGATTGATTCCAGAGGGTGGGTCTGCAAGGACGGGATTGTGATTTGATTTGGCAAAGGAATAGCCATCCGATGAACTGGCCATGCACTGCACTTGTCGATCTTGAGCACAGCCGGTATAGAACAAGATCAGTTCATCCTGATGTTCAATAGCAGATCCTGTAAAGATTCCTCCACCTTCCCAACCATCATAATCCTCACTTGGGGCAAGGGCTTCGGGCTGATGCTTCCAATGAATCAAGTCTTCACTGATTGCATGACCCCAGTGCATTGTGCCCCATTTTCCGCTAAAGGGATGGTGTTGGTAAAACATATGAAACTGTCCCTGAAACTGAATCAATCCGTGGGGATCATTCATCCAGCCTACAGGGGTTTGAAAATGATAGTGTTCCCTCCAGGGATGCTGGGCTATATCCGATTTATGTTGGCGAACATGCTCTTCAACCAATTGAATCTTTTCCAGATGTCGCTTTGCGTTAAAACCCACATTTCCCTCCACAATTTATTTGGCTTTTTTATCTTTTAATTATCTAAGCTATGCTGCGCACCAGTACACTAAAGATTATTCCTGTAAAGGTTCCATAGTACTGATAATTTCAGATTGAGATAGGAAGACACTTCTCAACGGAATTGGTTATATGTCCTTTATCACATTACTTTAGTTACGCGCTCCCTAGTCACTAAAGGAAGCAATGCCTTAATTGCAGAAGGACCGATCTGCATAATGAACATCTACTCAATATTGCTGGTATCAAAAATATGCTAATTAAATCCAAGATAAAATGACTCCACAATTCATTCGTGTCTTGCAGGTCATTTGTATAAACACAGAAATCAAAAATAGTGTGTAGAGTCGCCCCGAGAACTGTGTCTTCCAAAGAAGAACGTCCTCGGGACTTGGGAGGAGAAAGTCACTAAGTTAGAAGAGAATCTCAATCATTCCAAGTATTTGAGAAGTTCTCAATAAATCCAGCCAGGTCTGCATCTGGATTATACACCCGGGAGATATTGCGGATTTCATTAGGAGTAAGCACGCACCCATTCAAGAACTGACGTTCGTAAGCATCAACGTTTGATGCATTCACGGGAATCAAGCTAAAATCCGGCTGGGTATCTTCAATGGGGAATCCGTGCAAGTAGTCATAAAGATGGATCATTGCAAAACCACCCCCCATCCAGTGGCCTCCAATGCTGAATGACAACTTACCATCACGAATATTCTGAGCGACTTGTTCGTCAATATCGCAAGTAATTACGTCGATATCTGTTCGTCCAGCTTGCTCAAGAGCGAATTGGGCTCCAAGTCCAGCAGTTGCTCCTAAAACAATAATCGCATCAATTTCACCTTCTCCAAAACGTGCAACGTACTGCTCTGCGTACTTGATCCCAGTCTCTCGGCTCAATCGATCTCGGCCCTCCATTATCACTTCAGCATCGGGATACTTGTCAATTACTCTTTGAGCTCCTGCCCAAATATATTGAGTTGTGATGACATCCTTCGGATTCCAAATCATCGCAATTTTACGATGGCCATCATCAATCGCAGCCTGAGCCATCGCAGCACCCCAAGCATCCAGGTTGGTACCCATTTGTCCGATCAAGAACTGGCCATTGTACTCTTTGTCATAATCGGCAACCACTACTCTTCCAGCTGTCATACCAGGAATACGATTGCGTTCCAGTAATCTGGCCACCTGAGCTCCAGCAGGCGAAGTTAGTGGGTTGAAAACCATTGCATCTGGTTGGCGGGCTACCAAAGATTCCGCTTGGCTTACGTGTTTACTCTCACTGTTTTCATCATCAGCAAGGATTTGCTCAATATTTAATGCCCGGGCTACACATTCCTGGAAACGATGCCGGTTAATAACCCATGGATTGGTTTGAGGCTGGCCTAAATCAGCAAAAACTAAGTCTTTGCGGGGAGTAACTGCTTCCGCAAAAGAGATCGGAGCCAGCATCATAATACCAAGCACGCCGTGAAAAAATCGCTTCATGTTACCTCTTCAGAAAAATATATTCTCATTGAAAAACAAGCTAAGCAAAGTTTCGAAAACATTTCTTCACATAGGCCCTCCATTTTCTTAAGTTTATCAGGTAGCAGGTACCGATACCTACTAGTGGAAAACTATTTGACTACATCGATCTGCTTACGGTTGAGTGATATGGCAATCGCGATGATCAACAAGAGGCCTCTTGCAATTCTACTCCAAGAGGGAGGAACCCCAGCGATTGTTAAGCCATTTGCAACAATAGTCAGCGTCAACGCACCAACCACTGTTTTAAGAACACTACCATAGCCGCCCGTTAACACTGTGCCTCCAAGTGCAACAGCTGCAATGGCATCTAACTCCAACATTTCACCTGCTTGTACAGTAGCTGCCCCGGATCGAGCCAAGTTGATAAATGATGCCAACCCAACCATAAACCCTGCAGCAGCAAAAACCTGGATTTTAAACCAGTTGACTGAAATTCCTGTCAAACGAAGAACTTTTTCGTTTCCGCCAAGAGCTTTAAGTTGTTGGCCAAAGACTGTTTTTTCATAAACAATCCAGAGTAAAACCGCGACCAAAACTGTGAAATAGAGAATTTGTGGGAATTGACCGAGATCCAACAACCATTTGGCTTCGATTGAGGTGATGTTGCTGTTGCTCATTGGCTGATCACTTACATATATGGAGCGACCATCTGAAACAATTACCAGCACAGCTCGAACAATAATAAGCATTGCCAGTGTAGTTACGAAAGATGAGATCTTGAACAGCGAGAAAATGGCCCCGTTGAGTACTCCAATAAGCATCGCAGCAAATATTCCGACAATGAATCCCAACTCTCCAAACCAAAGCATTCCCAAAGCTGCCATGTAGGCACTGAACCCAAGGTTGGAGCCTACAGAAATATCAATGGATCCAGTCGTAACAACTAAGAGTTGGGCAAAGGCCAGCAATAATAAAACGGGGGTCTGCTGAGCAATAAACGTCCAATTGCGAACAGACATGAATCGATCTCCACTGATGAACCAGAACAACAAAATCACCAATGTAATCGCAATAAATGGGACATTATCTCTGAGCCGATTAACCCAGACTCGACCCTCAGGAGAATCCCAATTGGGCAAACCCAGCCGAGCCATCAATGTCCTATTCTCCATATTTGGCAACATCGTTCTCTTTTCGACATCACTTGCCATGAAAGACTCCTTTCAGCCAGTCGTAATGGCTTTAACTAGCTCGTCAATAGTCACCTCATTTCGCATGAACTCTTTAGAGGTGTTTCCTTGATGGACCACCACCAAGCGGTCAGCCAAACGGAAGACTTGATCTAAATTATGGCTTATCAAGATTGTAGCGGTATTGCGTTTGCGAATTTCATTGATCACTCTTTCAACCTGTTGCGTTTCATTTGGCCCTAGGGCTGCTGTAGGTTCATCTAGGATGACAATCTCTTTCCCCCAGGCAATCGCTCGTCCAATGGCTATACTTTGTTGCTGGCCACCCGACATTTCTGAAATTGGGCGCTTGAGACTCTGGACAGTCTCTACCTTAAGCTCTGCGAGCACTTCCCTGGTCTTTTCCTGCATTTTCTTTTCATCTACGAAGATCCCAAATTTTCTTGGAACCCTTCCTAAGAAAAGATTATAAGGTGCTGTCATATTCGGAACTATCGCTAGATCCTGATAAACGACTTCAACTCCCATTTGTCGTATGAAGCCAACTGTATGATCTTGACGAGCAATAGATTTACCTTTAATGCTGATATCACCCCTGTCTGGAGTTAGCACTCCAGCAATAATTTTGATTAAGGTTGATTTTCCTGCTCCATTAGCTCCAACAATTGCGAGCACCTCACCAGGGGAAAGTTTTAGTGACCCATCGCGCAGTGCTTCTACACCCCCAAAGGCCTTGCTTACACTATTGACTTCTAGAATCGGTTTCGCAGGACTATTCATTTGAAGTTAAATGTAAAATTTATTTATAAAACCATTTCCAGGCGCTCCACATCGAAATTACTTTTACAAGCCGGCTTAATGTTGGGGGGCGCTCTCAATGGAGATAGCAGTTTGGACTTTTCTGCCAGTTTGTAGTATTTCCCATCTGCAATGGAGTAGTTAGAAGTAATCCCTTGCAACGGTTCCGATTATAAGTAGTAAAATATTTATTAACTTGGTGTTTTTGACTATTAAGTAGACATTCAGATTCTAGCTTAAATGCGTAATTCAAATTTCTTTTAAAACCGACTGTAGATCTTCTTTTCTGGTACTAGCTCCAAGCTGTTTAAGAGATAGTGCTGCTATTTTACTTCCAAGCTCTGAGCAATATTCCAATGAATGTCCCAGACTTAGCCCATATACAAACCCAGCACTAAAATTATCTCCAGCCCCAGTAGTATCAATTACTTCGTTACTTTTTGCGATGGCAGGAACTTTAAAAGTTCTCTCGTTATTCATGATTAATGCGCCCTCAGAACCCATTTTCAGTATAACATTTTGCACACCTTTTCTTACAAATAATCTAGCAAGTTCCTCAGGCTTTTCATTAGGGTATAAGTAAGCAAGATCATCGGCGCTTGGCATCAAGTAGTCTACAAACGGAAGACAGGCTTCAAGTACGTCTCTCTGTAATCCAGAAAATCCAAAAGTTTCATCTAAAACTGTTAAAATTCCACGTTGTTGAGCGTTCTCCAGCAAATCATATAGCGGCTTCCCATCAATCATTGGAAGATTGAACAGGTCTGGGTAGAGAAGAATTTCACTAGCGTATAATTCTTCCAAGTCTATATCATTCAAGCTAAATTCTGAAAGCGCACCGTGGTAGGACAAGAAACTACGTTCGCCGCCTGGATCAACACAAACGATTACTGTAGAAGTCGACTTTCTTTGTGTTCTTTTCAAAGTATTTTTGGTCTTTACTCCAATAATATTGAATTTTTCCTGGAGATAATCTCCATGTAAATCATTACCAATCTTACTGAATAAACTTACATTAATTCCCATATTTGCTAGTGTAATGGAACAATTTGCAGCGCCACCTCCAGGAGATGACTTTAATTCTTCTACAAACACACTTGTACGGACTTTCGGCTCAGGGAAATTTGCCAATGGGCTCAATAAAATATCAACTAGGCAACTGCCAAGACAACTTACATTTTTCATTTAAAAAGCTTCTAGTAGTTAGTTTTCTTTAAAATTGGCTTCGTTATTCATAGCATCTCGTTCTGAATAACATGGTGAAAACTACCACCAATAACTAAATCAGTCTGTGGAGCAAGTTGAAAATTAATATTTTTGAACACACTTGGGAGAATTTTCTTTTGTATGTGAATCTTAATATTTTCAAGGAAGCTATCTCCAAATTTACTATACTCATCACCTAGAACGATCAAATCTGGGTTCATCAAATTAATGCTATTGACCAGTCCTTGCGCCAGATATTGAGCCACACGCGAAACCTCCTTCAATACTGAGGGATTCCGGTTTTTATAAGCCACCACCACCTCTTCGAAGGAGATTGGCTGCGATGAAATATTCTGCCAGTCTTTCCCCAAATTTCTAAGTAGTGCTAAACTAGAAGTATATAGTTCTAAACAGCCGTTATTCCCACATCTGCAGAGTGGTCCATTTAGATCGACCGAAGTGTGCCCAATCTCACCCGCAGTTCCCAGACTTCCCTTGAAAACATTTCCACTAAAAACTAACCCTGATCCGATACCCTGACCAGCAGACAGGTAGAGAGTAACCTTAGACTCAGAATCTAGTCCCTGCGAAATCCAGACAGCAAGCGCTGCAGCCTTAGCGTCATGTTTTGAGTGGATAGGGATATTTTTGTAGTGCTCTCTCAAGCGCTTAATCAGATCGAATTGATGCCAATCTGGTGATTCAGTGATCAGTACAATTCTCTCTGAATCCTCAAGAAAAGGCCCGGGTAAGGTAATTCCAATTCCAACTAAATTTTCTTTACAAAGACCAAGAAAAGAATTCAGAGATTCAACAATGTGATCAAAAATGTTTTCAGCGGTGCTAACCGAATTTACTGGAATTTCAATAGATTTGAGTATCGATCCAGTTAAATCCAACATTGCCACTTTGAAGTTCAAGCGCTGCAACCTTACCACCAGCACCCGATGAGGATCAGCTGCCATCTTCAATCCAATTGACCGCCTACCTCTCTGATTCTCTACTTTTTGAAGGATACTCTCTTCAACAATGCGATCATCAACTAATTGCTGTACCACTCTTGTCACAGTGGAAGCATCCAAACCTGACCTCTGAGCAATCTCTGATCTGGAACACAATCTTCGTTCGTAAATCATGCGGAGAATTACTCCCCGATTGATCTCTTGAACGCTCTTGGCAGTAAGTCCACGAAATCTGAAGTCATTCACAACTATTTATTTTCTAAAAGAAATTAATTCCTAACACCAATTTATTGTTAAACACAATCAAAAAATGGAGATGACAAAAATCTATCCAATGAGATGGGCCAAAAAGCCCAAAATTGGCTTTCCCCAAGGGCTATATAGTAGACTTGGAAATTAAATTGATCGACTTTGGCTGTGACCAATGATCAAGTCATATTTTCAGTAACAGTGAGGTAGCATCGAAGAATTCTAAGCTGCTAAAGCCTTTCATGCTAGCAGTAATTTGATGGGTAGGAGTTCGGATTGGTTCAGTGTACTGAACCGAGATCCAAGTATTTTATGTGGACCTACTTTTATTTTGAGATCTTCAGTTCAGCATCTCATCCATCACCCTTTGTGTCCGATCAGCAATCCCTCGTTGAGCAGATTCCAAAAATCGAGCATAGCGCCTCGTCATCGGGGAGCCCGGCGAATGTCCTAGTTGATAAGCCACTTCATCAAGAGTCGCTCCAGAAGATAAAAGACGTGAAGCCACCGTATCTCTTAGGCAGTAGTTTGGCCGGTACTCCGCAGGAATCCCTGCTAGATCTCGTATCCGGCGGAAGTGACGGAGATAGGAATCTAGTTTGCGTTGACCTCCTGCTGGGCCCGGGAAGACAAAGCGACTGCTTCGCATAACTTCTGGACAGTCCTCGAGCAATTCTCGTTGCTGCTTTAAGATGTAATGTAACCTCTCACTCATTGGAAAGATGAGGGATTTTCCACTCTTCGTATCACGCTTGGTGTAAAGACGTTGTTTGAAATCAACATCCGTCCAAAGCAGCTTTAGTGGTTCTGAGGCTCTTGAACCAGTCCAGGCAATGAACTGGTGAAGGTGGGCAATATGTTGGTCAGGATAGTCATCCCAAACTTCATGTAGTTTTCGGAACTGCTCATCAGTCAGGATCTCAATCCTCTCAGAGTCAGGATCAGCTTTTGGTAATTGAATCGTCCAGTCCAATGCTTTACAGAGTTTCTTGCGGACTCCAAAGTTGATAATCCTCCGGAGTAATTCCAGAACATTGCTCACTGTTTTGCTGCTGTGCTCTTTAAGTAGATCTAGGTGCAGTCTGTCTACATCAAGTGGAGCCAATTCCTGTGGGGTCTTTTTACCAAACGTACTTCTAATATGTAATTCATAGCGGTTCTTATCAGTGGTTAGCCCCTTGAGAGAATCTCCCTTCGACTCAAGGTAGAACTGCCACAGTCGGTCTATCGTCGATTTCTCTGATTCCGCTAACTTGGCTAGTTTACTAGCTTGGCGTTTCTCTTCATTTGTCTGAGCTTGCCCGGTCATCCGTCTGGCGCGTTCTGCGGCTGCTCTTGCGACTGTCCAGCCTTCAGACTTCCGGCCTAACTTCTCTTCGTATAGTTTGCGACTCTCTGGACGTCGATAGGTGATGTAGAAGATCCTCTCATCACTCTTCTCTACGTATGAGACACCCTTGTAATCTGTTTGAACTCGGACAGCTCTTGGCATCGATGCTCTTTTTGATCAGATTTCATTTTACCCAACCATATACCCAACCAATTTATGGGTAAATGAGGTATACTAGTTGACACATCTGACCAAATAAGCTATCATTATCACCAGTAATTACAAGGCTATATCATAAATCAGGG
>JACLAD010016936.1_pt1 | contig 59962 bp, 53 predicted proteins | sample 8027901 | NCBI WGS metagenome assembly JACLAD01 (sample SAMN15725071, study PRJNA655200) | protist metagenome | isolation source: fluorescence activated cell sorting (FACS) single amplified genomes of... | place: Spain: Blaines Bay Microbial Observatory, Mediterranean Sea | collected 2016-07-05 | reverse complement strand
TGTTGAAGTGTTTCGTCTGCGTTATGGGAAGTAGTGATGATTTGGCTGACGTCAGCCAAAATTTGTAAGGCAGCGTCCTGGGATAGTTGGGTCTGATTCATTGCATACTAACTTGAAATCATAAGGCATTCTCATCAACCTCACCGGTTCGAATGCGAAGTACCTTGTTCAGTTCATAAACAAAAATTTTCCCGTCCCCAATTTTCCCAGTCTTGGCTTTGTCTTGGATCACATGGAGAACTTGTTCAAAATTTTCGTCTGACACTGCCACTTCTACTTTGATTTTCGGTAGAAAATCAATCTCGTATTCTGCGCCACGGTAAAGTTCTGTGTGGCCCTTTTGTCTCCCAAAACCCTTGATTTCTGAAACGGTGAGACCTTTGATTCCAATTGCGGCTAAGCCATCTTTCACCTCATCAAGCTTGAAAGGCTTAATGATCGCTTCAATCTTTTTCATCGCCTACTCCTGTTGTTAAGTTTAGCAATTGCCCTCCCCGGACTTGAATTTTATTTTCTTCAACGCTTGTGCCAGTGCATTAATTCTCAGCATTTATCAGGCGTGATAGAGAAGAATGAGTGTAGGATCTTGCCTAAAATTTAGACAGAATGCTCAAATTCTTAAAGATCTCACCTTGTTTTTCGACTTAATCGGTCTTGTTTAGCTTTAATTTCCAATCTAACAAAAATCCTTCGTTTTCAGGCAGAGGATATTGTTTTTCATCCAGCCTGATTTGAACTACCTCGGTATTACCAATGGAAAGGGTATAAAATTCTTTAGCTGTTTCCCAACTTAGAAATTCGCCAGCCTTCAGATAATGAAGGGAAGGTTGTTCTTCATCAGATTGGACAGCTATCCAAACAGATTCCTCTGCTCGCAATTCAAGGATTGGAAAAGTGGAATGACTTTCTGTGGGAGCTAAATTATTAGCTGATGATTCTGCCGGAATAGTTGGTTTGATTTCTTCAGTTTCAACACCTTGTTCGATCGATCGATCAATTATTTCATTTTGGCTAGTCTCACCACCAAATCGGTTTTCCTGTTCACCAGAAAAACTCTCATCAACTTTTGATTCAGTGATTTTCTTGCTTGCCGCACCAATGGTTGCTTCAGTTTGTGGTGCATCCTTCTGCTGGTTCTGGTTTTCAGAAATTGAGTTTTCTTTCTCAGAGACACTAGTTTCAGTGCTATTTTCGATATTCTGAACTGAATCCCAATAATTGAGTTGCCAAATAAGTAGAAGAGCAGCCCCCAATCCTAACCCAGAGATCCATTTGCGAAGATTGTTACTCTTTGCTTTGCTTTCTAACGGATCCAAACGAACAGGCGTAATTTTTTCTTCTGATATGGGTCTTTGCTCAACAACATCTTTGAATAATTCCAATTCTGAGGGAGGTATCTGTAAAAACTGAAGATAGATTCTCAAAAAACCTCTCATGAAAACCTTGCCAGGTGGGGCTTCCAGATTCCCTTCTTCCAAATGCCGAAGCACTAGTACGTCTAACCTAGTTTGACTAGATACATCTTCTAGAGACCATTCTTGGGAAATCCTGTGATTTCTGAGAAGCTGTCCTAATTGCTGTTGATTGGAGATATTTTCGGATGAGTTAGCCATTCAGGTTCTTTTGTCAACTTTCATGACTTGTTCGTAAATCAGACGGACTTTATCAGAGGTTTTGCCTAAAGTACTGGGGATATTATCAAATTGCCCTTGGCGACGGAGAAGAGCTTCTAAATGCAACGTTTGATCTTCATTGAGATTTAGGGTGTTTACTGACTGATCAAACAATAGACGAAGTGCCGTTTCAATTTGCCTAATCCAGCGATAAGCCTCTTGTAAAAAAGTGGCCTCATCTGAAGAAATCAGCGCTTCCTTTTTAATAACTTCCAAAGCTTTCAAAGTCTCTGGTGTACGTAGTTTTGGAAATCTTTGAACAAATTTTAACTGAAGATACTGTGTCAGAAATTCAATGTCTAGCAAGCCACCCCTCCCCTCCTTCAAGTTTTTTTGTTGAAAAGTCTCTCCTGAGAGTTCTTCTTCTTTGCGTCCTCTCAGATGGGCGATTTTCAGATGCAGATCATCGGGAATTTTCCATTCATAAGCTGATTTTGATAACAACTTGTCTACAGATTCTCTCCACTTTTCATCTACGTTCCCTCCTACTACCCTAGCTTTAATAAGTGCCTGATGCTCCCAAGGCTTTGATTGTTGATGGTAAGCAGCGAATGAACTGATCGTCGTTACAAGCACACCTGCGTTACCAGAGGGTCTCAATCGTGTATCTAATTTGTATGCGTACCCACAACTAGTGACTGAGGACAAAAAAGATATGATGCGCTGAATCAGTTTAGCGTAAAAGAGTTGATTTGTTACTTGTAGTTGCCCATCAGTTTCTCCCACACCTGAATACAGAAAAATAAGATCTAAATCAGAATGATAGGTTAACTCCTTCCCCCCAAGCTTCCCCATGCCAACAATACTAAATTTTGCTGGCTCCCCATTCTCATCTCTCGGTATGCCATGGCGCTGAATAAGGTCACGAAAACAAACTTCATGAGCCTTTTGAAGAACAATTTCAGCAAGTATCGTCAACCCTTGACGTGCCTGATTGTATTCAAGAAGACCATCTAATTCTGCACTGCCTAAGAGGAAGGTCTGGGTATGCTTGAAGCGTCGGATAGCATCCAATTCCTCTTCCTGATGAACGCATTTACCGAAAGCTCTTTCAACTTCTTCCTTCAAAAGTTCAGCATCAATTCGTAGTTCTTTTGGTTCAAGTTTGTTCAGCAAATCTGTGTTTGTCAGTAGGTGGTTCCACAAGGTGTCGCTGGTTGCAGCAATCGAAGCTAAGCGACTCCAAGAGGCTGGATGATTGCAGAGTGGGCGGTATTGCTCGAGCTGCGCACCTATGATTTCGAAAAAACGATAGAATCGCTTTTCTAGAAGATCTTGTCCCGATTGACGAAGGATAGGAGTGAGTTGTCTCGCAAGGGACTCAAGCAGTTGAGCTTCTTCTGGTCTGAAATTTCGGAGTCTTGTGCTATTACGAAGTGCTGCTTCCACTTCAAGATGCTTCTTGTCAAACAAACCTCCAAAGATGCTGCGAACTTTGGCCATGGTGTTACGAAGGTGATGTAACATGTTCTGCCGATCCGCCTCTGCATTTGCAGAGTAGAATCCGATCATCCTTGCAAAGCATTGCTGCTCAGATTGATTACTTGGCAAAGTGTGAATTTGCTTTTCGTCGATCATCTGCAATCGATGCTCATATTTTCGTAAGATGAGGTAGCACTCTCTAAGTATGTTCCCATCTTCGACAGAAAGAATATCTGCTTGGGTTAGGGCAGATAAGGCCTTCAAGGTGTTTTGTTCCCGTAACTCAGAACGGATCCCTCCATAAAGCAATTGAAAAATTTGAACAAAAAATTCGACCTCTCGAATTCCACCAACACCTAACTTAACATTGAGTTGACTCTCCCGAAGATGCTCTTTTTCAATCTTTTCTTTGATCTCAACAACGCCTTCTAAAAGATTTTCGTCAACACTTTTTCGGTAAATATAGGGGTTAATTGACCTGAAAAAAATCTCAGCAATCTTTTGGTCTCCAGCAACATAAGATGCCTTAATCAGGGCTTGTTGCTCCCAAAGTGCTGCTCGTGACCAGTAGTAGGCTTCTACCTGTTGTAATGGCAAAACTAGAGCTGAGGTATCACCCCCAGGACGTAAGCGCATGTCAACTCGAGCTAAAAAACCTTCTCCCGTAAGCTCGGTGCACCACTCAATAAAGGTTCTGGCAATTTTTTGACGCAGCTTCTGATCTTTTGCTTCATCGCCTGTGATGGGATTTTCATCGTGCAAAAATATCAGATCAACATCTGATGAATAATTTATTTCTTGGCCACCCAACTTGCCCATTCCTAGGATGAGAAAAGGCGGTCGTATTCCATTTGCCAACAAATTTTTGCTAGAAAGTTCAAACTGTTGAGCCTCCAAAGTGGCTGCACGAAATGCACAGTCAAGGATGATGTTAGTCAACGATGAAAGTTCTGCTAAAATTACTTCGTCTGTAGCAATATTTAGTAAATCACGGACTGTAATTCGGTAATATTCTTGGTATTTGAATCTTCTGAGTAGATCTCTTAGCTCTTTAGAATGCCAGATAGTTTGAGCGTTAATTCTGCCAATCAAACTATTTGATAAATCATCATTGAATCTGGGTTGGTCTAAATTGTTTGATTCCCGTAGCTCTTTTACCCAACTTGGATGGCGAATTAGTCTTCTTGAGAGGAAAAGACTGTAACCCAGGACAGCTAAAGATTGATTAACAACCGTTTCATCGCCTTCAAGGCAATTGGGAAAATATTTCAGAAGATTATCTAGATCAGCTACTGCCTGTTGTGGGAATGGGGAACACAGAATCCAAGACTCTAATTCGGGGGAGATTTTTAACCCTCTTATAGAAATTGATTCAAATCGAGAACTTAGCTGTTCGTCATTTGTAGGTTCGGTCATGAATTTGGTGGGGTCTTCATTTGGATCTTGTGAGCCCACTTTTTCCTAAGGTTTTAACTTTGCTTGTTTCAAGGGTAAGGAGTCTAAAAAAAGCTTTGTGCACTTTTTGCACACCGACCCTGAGCTAATAAAATTTTTGCAAATTCACTGTAGGATATGAACAAATTTAAGCTCCAAACAGCGCTAAAAGTTCGCGAGAGGCTCGAGAAACTATACCAAAAATCCTTTGCTGAACAAGTGCAGGTCACCCAGAGATTGACGGATCAATTAAATATTTTGGAAGAAGCACTCGAAGAGAACAATTCTGCTGTGGATCTTGCTAAGCGAAACGGATTCACGATTGCAGATCTTGTGAGAGCGAACGGATTCGGACAGCGACTGAAATATCATCAATCTGTCGCGCAAGATCAAATGATCGAACAGCAAGAGTTGATGGAACGTCGAAGGCAAGAACTGGTTTCGGCAACTCAACAGAAGCGTGTTCTGGAGATCTTGCGTGAGAAGCATGAACTCAAAGAGAGTGAGAGGCTTCAAAAAGAGGAAACTTTTGAGTTAGACGAAATTTCACTGAACTTAAGACGTTATCGTCAGGAATCCTAATTTGAAATAGAACACTTTAGCCAATGTTTCTTTATTCACATCGTATTTCCCTTACGCTCATGATGCCCTTGCTGCTTGGCTCTCTTCTGGTGGCAAGGCCCGCTTATAGCATTCCGACGACTCTTGAAGAAGGGCAGCAGTGGATTGGGGAGCTGTGTGCAGATTTCGGGATTGAATTCTGTGCGTATGTCCCTCAGGAAGATGAGGCGGACGCAAAAAAACCTCTGAGGCTGACAGCCACAGAGCGTCAGGTCCTCACTAGATTAGTTGAGCAGCAGGAAAATCTAGAGAGAAGAGGGCGTGATCTTGATCGCCGCGAAACCCAATTACAAGCCCTCCAGGAAGACGTTCAACGACAGATAGTTCAACTGGAGCGAATACAACAAGATATTGAACAGTCGATTGAAACGAAAAAAGCTCAGGATATTGAGCAGCTTGAAAAAGCTGTTTCTTTCTACACCAGGATGGATCCTGCAGCAGCAGCTTTATCAATAGCAAATTTAGATCAAAAAACTGCTGTTAACATCCTGATGAGAATGAAAGACAAGCAAGCATCTGCAGTACTTGAAAGTATGACTGCAGAGCGTTCCTCAGAACTGATAGACTCAATTGCGCGTAAGCGCTGAAAACTAGGAGCCCTAAAGATGATCGATGCCTTACAATTAGCTCCCACAGCCAACAAATCTCTGTTGGCAAAGAAGCCAGAGCCGTACAGTAGCTCTTTCAAAGAAACTTTGCGGCAGGCGGATGGTTCAGATAAAGAATATTTGGAAACAAGTTCAAATGTCCGTGATCGTGAGGAAACCAGACCAGATAGCCGAGAAGAGATTCGTAGAAAGATAGCCGAAGGTAAGGAGAGCAAAGGTGATCATCGTATCAAGATTGTTGATTCAGATGAAGAGATGCCAAGGGGGCCAGAAGAAATCGCTGTTCTCGAAAGAGCCTTGAGAGCGCTTGATGAAAAAGCCAAAGAACTTGAATTTAACGAAGGTGAAATCGTTGGCGAACTTACAGAAGAACAATCTGCTGAACTGGCTAGATTGCGATCAATGATTGAAGGTGTATTGAATGGCGAAGAACCTTTTCAAGAGTTAATCGCTGAAGATCACGAAGCCTTTGCTTCACTTCTAGCCACCTTGAACCTAGAAGAAGGTGATGCAGCCAGACTAGAGCGCGATCTTGGATTTACTGGATACGGAGAGCCGACTGGGGAGGAAGTACGCAATGACGGTAGTATCGTAGTAAACGGTTTTGGTAGTGGTTCTAGATCTCTCGCTGATGATCCAAATCTTGGAAGGTTGCAAGCGAAAGTTGGGGATAATCCAGAAAGTGGGAATCCTGATCTTGAACTGGTAGCTCTCAAAGAACGTAAAAATTTAATGAATTTGACAGAAGTGCAGGAAGCTGAAGATCTTGATCCCAATGATCCTAGATTCAATTCCGGCACAATTGATTCTGAACGCGCTGAAATGAGTATCGAAGAACAAATTCAGATAGCTAAAGCAAATCGGCTGGTGAATCAAGAATTAGAAGCTACTACAAAAGCAGCTTTCTCTAAGCAGGAAATCTTAAAAAATTCTTCATCAGAATTAGCGATTCAGAAAGATTTGACGCAGCAACAAAAGCTAGAAGAAATCTTGATGCACCAGCATGTCGAGGGAAAGAATCTTGAGGCAGAACAAACTTTAGAATCTCTGAAAGCTCAACAAATGATTCTTGGAGGAAATGCTTCAACTAATTCCAATTCCATCGACCATGCTCGTTTAGCCACATCAATGAATGGATTGAATGCCATTACTTTGGAAATGCAGCAACAGAGGGAGAACGCTAGTGTGAGAGATTTTCTCAACAACGGTGAACAAGAATCAAATAATTCTGGAAATCTCCCCCAAAGCCAACTTTCTAAGATTGCATCGGCGTCCGACGCCAAATCCGCAAGTGGTATGACCTTTGCGCAGATCCAAGATTTGTTGGCAGAATCTCCGTTTGATATGTCTCAACTGACACGCAATCTTCGGAAAGGTAGAGAAGGAGAAGCCCAAGAAGTGACCTTGCGTTTGCGCCCTGATGAATTGGGGACATTGACGATGAAAGTAAGGCAGATTGGCGATCGATTGCAGGTTGAGATGCAGGTCGAAAATCCTCACGTGAAGCAACTTATCGAATCAGATCTGGAACAACTTCGAAATCGTTTCCTCGATAAAGAATTTAATTTCTCTGAAATGGAACTCACTGTGAATATTGACGCACGTTCAGATGCAGATTCACAGGCGTTTGCGAATCAGGGCCGTTATCAGGAGGATACAACGGCAGTTAGTCAGAAACAGAGAATGAACGCTGCTCAGGAGACTGCTTCAGCAGTTCGTCAACAAACTCGCTCAGATGGCAGCTTGAACCTCTATGCTTGATGCAAAAAGGAGATTTTGATGAATATCAATGATGTCAATCAAACTATTAATGTTGCGCAGACATCTCAACGTCAACTAGCAACCAGCAATTCAAAAGATGGCAAAGAACTTGGTAAGCAGGACTTTCTGAATTTGCTCATGACTCAAATGTCCCACCAAGATCCGATGGATCCAATGAACACGGACAGCATGATGCAGCAGATGGCTTCGCTAGGAACGGTGGAACAACTTCAAAATCTAAATGCTAAGACCGATTCGTTGCTAAATTATCAAGAACAATTGATGCGTTCAGGTTCTGCTGGTTTCTTAGGTAAGGATGTAGAGGTTCAAGCAAATGAAATTCAACTGATGAATGGAGCATCTGCCCCAGTCTCTTATGAACTGGTGGGTGATGCGGATGAGGTGGTTATTCAGATTATGAATGAAGTAGGTGATGTAGTTCGTCAAATCCCTCAAGAAGCAAGGAGTCAAGGTCATCACAATGTGCTTTGGGATGGCATGGATAACGAAGGTGATCCTCTCTCCGATGGTACTTACTCAGTTAACGTAATTGCAAGAACACAAGAAGGAGTACTTGTTGATACTTTGCTATCAAAGTCAGGACAAGTTCAGGATATTCGTTTTGAAGGTGGAGGTGCACAAATAAAAGTGAATAATGAGTGGATCTCAACAGGAGACATCAAAGGATTGGGCGATAAGACGGATCGGAGATTCGCACAAGCGCAACCGATGCCTCTACACACAGAACTTCAACTTCGTCAGGCATATGGCCGCTTAAGAGATCAAGAATAAATTCTTTCCCCGTAGCCAATAATTAGGAGCAATTCATGGCACTACTTGGATCATTGCAAACAGGCGCCAGTGGCGTTCGAACTCATGGAAAAGCGATGGCTGTCGTTGGTAACAACATCGCAAATGTGAACACCTTTGGCTTCAAAAGAAATGAAGTTGCCTTCGAAGATGTAATGGGGAACGAGTATCCTCAGGGAGCATCTTTTACTCAGGTTACTAATGGAGTAAAAATCGGTGCAGTGAAGCAAGATTTCACTCAGGGAACCTTTGAAAATACAAGTTCTCATACGGATATGGCTATTGGAGGGAATGGGTTCTTCACTCTAATCAACCCCAGATCAGGCCAGGAAATTTATAGCCGAAATGGTCAATTTACTTTTGACAAAGAGGGGTTTCTTTCAACAGAACGCGGAATGCGTGTACAAGCAATTGAAGTTGACCGAAACACCAAAGAAAGCAAAGGACTTCCTGGATCTTTGAAAGTGTTAGGACTAGTCGATCCTCCTCAGGTAACAGGAAATGGAGCTGACGGTACAGGAATTCGAGTTTCAGCAAATTTGGATTCGAATGCAGTGATCAAAGATGTTCCTTTTGATCCTACCAATGTCCGTGATTCGATGTACAATTTTTCTACATCGGTAACGGTCTATGATCGATATGGTGATCCACATACATCCACAGTCGCCTTCCGGAAACGTCCTGACTTGCCAGAGCAAATTGACCCAGCTACGGGCCAACCAATTCCTGGAACAGGCGTAATCAATCAATGGGAATACTATCTAATGTTTGATGGTGGTTCCATTGGGCAAATGCCTGGAAACCAAATAGCTGTTGGTGGTGGCTTTCTGCAGTTTACTGAAGATGGAAAGTTGATCGCTGCAACTAGTGGCAGCTTTGAAGCTCAACCTGGAGGAGTCGATGCTCAAGGGAATCCTCTTCCATCAGGCCCCCCTAGATTAGTTCCCCAGCCTGTTGACCCGGAGACTGGAGTTCCCCAATTCGCAGTGCCGTTCAATGGTGAAACACCTGTCGTGATTGGTGTTCACTTGGGAGATGGTTATAACCCTGATGATCCCACAGATCCGAGAACTGGACTAGATGGCTTGACTCAGTTCGCAGGTCAATACTCAGTTAGCAAAGCCAATGCAGATGGTAATCCTTCTGGGCAACTTGAAAATATCTTTGTGGAACCAGATGGCACGGTAAATGGAGTATTTGATACAGGCTACAGTAGGCCAATTGGTAGACTGATCCTAACAAAATTTGATAATCCCGGTAAGTTGATGCAGGTTGGCGACAACATGCTCCAGGAGTCTCTTGGAGCAGGTAAGAAAGTCGCAGGTGAACCGGGGACACCAGGATTCGGAGAAGTGCGTAGCAAGAGTCTGGAGCAATCCAATGTGGATCTGTCTCTAGAATTTGTGAAAATGATCGAATCGCAAAGAGCTTTCCAAGCTAATGCGAAGACCGTCACCGCTACTGATGAAATGATCACGGATCTGGTGAATATGAAGAGATAATTTTTGAGGCCTTTCTTAGGCCATCAACACATATTTTGAAGCCATGCTGAAACTTTCTATGGAATTTAATCTCCTGAGAAAGCCATTATTAGTGGCTACTACTCTAATTGGGCTGCATGCCGGAGTCATGGGACAGACAACGGAAACCCAAAATCAGGTAGATCAATTTTCCGCTGTAAGCATGGAAGCACAACGGTTAATTTTCGAAATGTCGCAGATTGAAGGTGACAGGGCCAAGGGCATAGCACTTAAAAGACCAATTAGAAAAAATGTAGGGCGATTTGGCAATACGATTGAATACAAATCGCCTCGAAGAAGACCAAGTTCGTCACGCAAATTGATAATTGGGCGTTCCCAGTCTTACATGTCCGCAATACCCTGATTAGTAAGGCTAATCTCGTTCAAAATGTGTCTAGCCGCATTCAAATAATCCATCCTCCCAACAATCGGCCTCCCTACTACCAACAGATTCGCTCCATCTGACACGGCCTCTGCAGGGGCCATTGTACGTTTTTGGTCCCCTGTGTCGTCTTTCAATCCTCGAATACCAGGGCAAACTCTTAACAAAGTTTTTTCAGGATCAATTTGATCTAGCAAATGTAAGTCCTTTGGAGAACAGACAACACCAGTAATTCCAGTTTCGCGAGCTTCTCGAAAGAGCTTGTGGAGGGTTTCAGCAGGTGAACCTCCATAAATCCTTTTACATTCATCCGGGATTGCAGAAGTTAAGAGAGAAACTCCTAGAATTCCCACCCCTTTGTCAGCAATATTTTCTAATGTTGATCGACCCATTGATAGATGCACAGTTGCCAAGTTAACATTCAAATTTGAAAGCCAAACGACAGCATTTTCGACCGTGTTCGGAATATCATACAGTTTGAGGTCGACAAAGACTTTCCCAAGTTTTTTCAATTCAGCAACCCATTCAACTCCTGCAAAAGTCAGTGAGTGCCCAATTTTAAAACCCCACAACCCATTTGTTTGTAAATGGGACAAGTCACTTGCTATCTGTAAAGCCTTGTCAGGGGTCATGCCATCCAGTGCTACAATCAATTCACTCATAAGCGGGCAGCTTTGATTGATGAATGAAATTCTCTAGCCTCCTGCAATGTGGTCAGAGAGTAGACAGGTACGTTTTTTACAGCTAACCCACTAGGAGAACGTCTGTCAACTCCCACGACAATAGCTGCAAATTTAACATCAAAAGCCTTCAGGACTTTTTCCATTCCAGTGATTTTTGTCGATGCACTCGTAATCACATCATCTACAAAGACTATAACATTTTCATTTGTGGGAACCTTTCCGACAAAGCTTCCTCCGTCTCCATGTTTCTTCTCCTCCTTCCGATCGAATAGATAACCAACGTCTCGACTTCGAAGTTCCGCCAATTCTACGGACACAGCACAAGCCAAAGGAATCCCCTTGTAAGCGCTACCATAGATCAAATTACATTCTGGAATTTCTAGCTGAATGACTTTAGCCAAAAATCTGGAAAGCTTTCTGAGTTTGTTTCCTGAGTTGAATGATGACGAGTCAAAAAAAACATCTGAATTGCTTCCATTTTTTAGCGTAAATTCTCCGAATTTGAAGGCCTGACACTCGACTGCAAACTTCAAGAATTCTTGCCCTAAATCCTTCTGCAACGTATTCATAACACTCGATTATCCTAATAAAAATTTGGAGAGCGAATCATATTTACTTCAGTAATTTTCAATCATCCACTATAATAACTTTTTCTAGTGCTTTCAGTAACTTGATTTCTTTTATCTGGGGCAGATTCGAAACTGCACCTTGAGGATACATTCTTATAGCCAGAGGAAAATGATGAGCCAACATCGTTTCGAAACTCTTCAATTACATGCCGGCCAAGCACCTGATCCTACCACAAAATCACGTGCAGTCCCGATCTACCAAACTACATCTTATACTTTTGACAATGCAGAGCACGGAGCAAACCTATTTGCTTTAAAAGAATTTGGAAACATCTACACACGGATCATGAATCCTACTACAGATGTTTTCGAGAAGAGAGTCGCAGCGCTAGAGGGAGGGGTTGCTGCTTTAGCAACGGCATCTGGGCAATCAGCTCAATTTCTCGCACTAACGAATATTATGGAGACTGGTGACAACATTGTCAGCACATCCTTTCTTTATGGGGGAACATACAATCAGTTCAAAGTTTCCTTCAAGCATCTTGGATTGGGTGTTCGGTTTGCCGATGGTGACGGAGTAGATAGCTTTGCGGAGAAGATTGATGATAAGACAAAAGCAATTTATATCGAAACGATGGGTAATCCGAGGTTCAATATTCCTGATTTTGAGGGCTTGGCTCGACTTGCAGAAAAGAATGGCATCCCTCTAATTGTGGATAATACTTTGGGTGCTTGTGGTGCTCTGTTTCGACCAATAGATTATGGTGTGAACGTTGTGGTCGAATCTGCAACCAAGTGGATTGGGGGCCATGGAACCAGTATCGGTGGAGTAATCGTAGATGCCGGAAATTTCAACTGGGGGAATGGTCGCTTCCCATTGTTTACAGAACCATCTGAGGGTTACCATGGTATGAAATTCTGGGAGGTCTTCGGAACAGGTGGCCCAGTTTGTCAAATGCTTGGATTGCCTGCTGAGTTAAATATTGCATATATCACAAGAGCCCGAGTAGAAGGTCTGAGAGATTATGGATCAGCTTTGAGCCCTTTCAATTCCTTTATGTTGCTCCAGGGCTTGGAAACATTATCTCTACGTGTGGAACGACATAATGAAAACGCTCAGTCTTTGGCAGAGTGGCTTGAAGCTCACCCAGCAGTAGAATCTGTTAGCTATCCTGGATTGAAAAGTAGTCCTTACCATGAACTGGCTAAAAAATACATGAGCCAGCGTGGTCACGGAATGATGCTCTCCTTCACCATGAAAGGTGGCTATGAGAAGGCGATTCAATTTATCGATGGACTCGAATTAGCCAGTCACCTTGCCAATGTAGGTGATGCAAAGACATTAGTAATTCATCCTGCTTCAACGACCCATCAGCAACTGAGTGAGCAGGAACAAAGATCTGCCGGTGTAGAGCCGACAATGGTGCGGGTATCGGTTGGCCTCGAGCATATCGATGACATTCGTGAAGACTTCCAACAAGCCTTTGATAAAGCTGCTGCGTAGCCACTAGATAAATGGAGGCGAGGTTCATTGCGATCTCGCTCTCCATCTATCCCCTTCAAATATTCCGATAGTAACTTTCATAAATGACCCTAGTCATCGATCGGTCAAATCATACTCTTCCGCTCATTCGACAGGAACGTATTTCTTGGATTACACCAGAGGATGCGGAACGGCAGGATATTCGTCCATTGCGGATAGGTATTTTGAATATCATGCCCTTTGGTAAGGATTACGAGTTCAATCTCCTCCATCCACTGGGATTGTCTATTCTTCAAGTTGAGCCGGTTTGGATTCGTTTGGAATCACACGAGTATTCGTCAGGCGATCAACAGCACATGTCTGACCTCTATCAGACTTATGAAAAGGCGACTCAGTTATCCCGGTTGGATGGCCTGATTGTGACGGGTGCCCCAGTTGAAAAAATTCATTTCCATGAAGTACGTTACTGGAGTGAGATTTCAAAGATTATTCAAGACTCTCGATTGAATTGTCCAAGTACTTTGGGGATTTGTTGGGGGGCTTTTGCTCTGGCTTTTCTGCTTGGAGTGGACAAGTTGACCTACGACAACAAACTATTTGGTCTTTTTAAACTGCAGAATCTTGATTCTGGACACCCTATCACAGGGGAACTGGACGATGAATTCTGGTGTCCACAAAGTAGATATGCGGGCATTGATGATAGCCTGATGGAAGGAGCACAAAGGGATGGCAAATTAAATCTGCTAGCCTATGGGGAAAGGGCTGGTTATTCAATTTTTGAAACTCCTGATCATCGATTCGTGATGCACAGTGGTCATCCAGAGTACAATTCAAGGCGCATTGTGTACGAGGCTGAACGCGATAAGCTAGCAGGAGATGTTTTGCCACCAGAGAACTTCGATCTTAGTAATCCAATAAATTGCTGGCGAGGACACCGCAATACTTTTTTTACCCAATGGTTGAAGTTCTGTTATCAGCAGATCAGTATGCCTCGGTGAATGTTGAACAGAGATATCAACTTAGAGGAAATTATTCATCGTCGAAAGATGACCCAGAGCGCTCCACTACCCCCCCAGCGAGGTGGAGCTTCTCGGACCTGTGCGATATACTTCCCCCCATTTTTTATCAGCCACTGCTCTACGGTCTGCTTAAGCACAGGGCCAGCTTGTGAACGGTTGCCTTTACCAGTAACAATCAATAATGAGTCAAGTCCATGCAAAGCACCGTAATGAACGTAATTCTCCACAAGCATTAAAGCTTCTTGTCGGTTTTTACCATGGAGATCGAGAGTTTCGTCTGGAGCGGTATGGCTTTGAAAAGCTTTGCGAGAAGTCTTTATTTTGGCTGGTTTTGATTTCTGATCAGGCAATAAACTTGGGTCTGAATCTTCCTCTTTTCCAGGGATTTCGCCAATACTAGTAAAAATTTGATCCATCCAATTGGATTCAGTCGTTGAATCATCAAAAGAAAGGCTGGATTTTTTTGGATTATGAGGTGGGTTGGTTTTGGACTTCAATGAGACCTCCTGACCAGCAAGGTAAGGGAGACATGGACAGTTGCCCCTGATCAGATGTCTCAAAAATAATAGCGGGCAGCGAGTGCGTTGTAAAATCCTTGTTCTGTGCTTCCGAGGCCTTGCTGCCGTCGGAGCCCAAGTTCTGCTGACAAGCCAACATTGGGGTAGTTGATAGGGAAAAATTCAGAACCAGTGAATAGTCTGAAAAGAGTGCCTCGTTCATCTTCTTCGCTTTCGAAGCCGGCTCCTGCACCGAGGAAGAGATTATGTCCGCCTTCATTCAGAACTACTCGAGCGAATCGGCCTTCTAATGAGAAATGAGTGATATCCATTTCTTCATGGTAGCCAATTAACAATTCCAGAGAATCAATAGGGCTAAGCCAGTTCTTCAAACTAACTCGTTCTTCTGGGACCGCAGATGGTCGGTAATGAAGGCCAATTCCGAGTTTGCGAGCAAGATTTCTTTCGGCAGCTTCAAATTCAATCAAGCGAATGTCCACTCTTTCAATCTTGAGTACACCGAACCCTCGATCTGACTCAAGGTAAAGCATTTGCTCGTCCATACCCTGAATGCGTCCACTCAGTGATTCCCCGCTGTTGAGGTGAACCACGGCTCCGTATGCTGTGGCTGTCAAGGTCCATCCGATGAGCAAGACCAGCAGCAATCGTAGTTTTGAGAACATTCTACCTCTCTGAATGATCGTAACAAACCGATGAATCCAACACCGGCGCAGTGACAGATTTTCCGACTCATGCAATAGATGCACCGCCTTTTTTCCGCGCCTTGACACTCTGTGCCATTGGGGCAATTTTGGGAAGTTTCCTTCAAGCTGTGTTGGATCGTAAAAGAATTCGTCAAAAAAAATTCCAACTCGATGGCGGCGATCAAGTTGCTCAAAGATTGAAAAAATTGAATAGCTTGTCTCCGTCTAGATCTTTCTGTTTTGCTTGTGGGTCGCAACTAGCTTGGTACGACAATATCCCGATTTGGTCTTATTGCTGGTTACAAGGTCGATGTCGTCTCTGTAGAGTACCATTCAGTAATAAATCATTTCGTATGGAACTTGGGTTGGGTTTGGGGCTTGGCCTTTTGGGCTGGAGCATCAAGATAAGCTGGTTGCTTGGAGCCCTCACATTTTTATGGGTGATTTGCTGGACCGTTTTTTTAAATGCACCAACTAGTTGTGTGGAGAAATCGAAGTAAAGTTTTGCATAAGAATTATTGGAGATGTTTTAGTGAAGATCATTCCTGCGATTGACTTAAAAAATGGCCGCTGTGTTCGTTTGCTTCAAGGGAAAGAGGATCAGGTAACAGTGTATGGGGAAGACCCGGTTGAAACAGCTCTAAGTTTTGAAGAGCAGGGTGCTGAACAAATTCATCTAGTAGACTTGGACGGTGCTTTTCGAGGTGAATCCAAAAACTTGGAGCAAGTAGAACGTATTGCTCAAGCAGTCAAAGTCCCCTTAGAACTTGGTGGCGGTATTCGAAGTTTAAATGACATTTCAAGAGTTTTCGACTTGGGAGTGAGTTTCATTATTATCGGAACGATTGCGGTGAAAAATCCGAAGATTTTAGAGGAAGCAATCCAAAAGTTTGAGAATCAACTAATCTTGGGTCTTGATGCTAAAGATGGGAAAGTGGCGGTATCAGGTTGGGTAGAGGTCACAGAATTCAGTGATGAGGAATTCGCAAACCAGTGGAAGCAACATGGGATCAATAGGGTGATTTATACTGATATTGCCCGTGATGGTATGTTGACAGGTCCAAATTTGAGTTCACTCCGCAGGATGGCGATATCGACTGGGCTGAAAGTAACAGCCTCAGGGGGAGTGTCTTCACTTGATGATTTAAAACAATTGGTGGAGTTAGAGCGAGACGGAGTGGATGAAGTGATCGTGGGCAAGGCGATCTATGAAAGACAGTTGGATTTGAGAGAAGCGTGTTTGTGGCTCAATCAACGTGCGGCTTGAAGTGTTTAAGTTTGGAAAGGGGAATTGATTTTTTTGAAGAGTTATCATTTCAAATATTTTGATGATTCCAATTTGGTCTTTTGAGGAATAGTCTCTAACAGATCAATTTGATCAATCGTTTTGGGTTGTTCAGGATCAGTAAATTTCGAAATCAGGAGTTAGTGGATGGAGATGCAATATAGAAGGTTGGGTCAAGCAGGAATCAAAGTGAGTGTTTTGTCTTTTGGATCCTGGGTTACTTTTGCCAAACAGCTCCCCTTGGATAATGCCCTCACGTGTATGCAAGCAGCTCATGATGCAGGAGTAAACTTCTTCGACAACGCGGAGGCTTATGAAAAGGGAGAGTCCGAAAAATTGATGGGACAAGCTCTGAAAGAACTTGGCTGGGCCCGTGAAACTTATCTGGTCTCCACAAAGTTTTTCTGGGGAATCGTGCCGGGGGTCAATACGAAAAACACCTTGAATCGCAAGTATCTCAGACAAGCCATGGAACGTTCGCTCGAACGCTTTGGTCTGGATTTCATTGATCTTGTTTTCTGTCATCGCCCTGACCCCGAAACTCCTATTGAAGAAACCGTTTTTACCATGTCAGAAATGGTTAGTTCCGGGAAAGCTCACTATTGGGGTACTTCCGAATGGTCAGCACAGGAATTGTTAGAGGCCTATGAAATCGCTGAAAGATATCACCTTCACAAACCAACGATGGAACAGCCTCAATACCATCTATTCCATCGTGAAAGATTGGAGGAAGAATATGATCCACTTTTCAAAAAATATCAGATGGGCACCACAATTTGGAGTCCCCTTGCCTCAGGTATGTTAAGTGGAAAATATCTTGAGGGTATTCCAGCTGATAGCCGAGCCAACCTTCCTGGATATGAATGGCTCCGAGAGAAACTAACGGATCAAACTACCTTGAATAAGGTGAAGAACCTGAAAGTCATCTCCGATCGACTAGGCTGTTCTCTCTCCCAATTAGCCCTGGCTTGGTGTGCAAGTAATCCAAATGTTTCCACCGTAATTACTGGGGCAAGTCGAGTGGAGCAAGTTCATGAAAATATGAAATCTTTGGGGGTGTTGGAATTGCTAACTCCCAGTTTACTTCAAGATATTGAAGGAGCAATCGCCTGAAAAAGTTTTACCTTTAGATTTCAAAATAACTTATTTTGGATAAAGTAAGTGATAGATCACAAACTGAGAATTATATTAGGACTTGGTTAAGTTTTGTGGATGACCTGCAATCTACTACTTTTTCAAACTAACTAAGCTATGATTAAAAAAGTTCAAATGATTTCACTAACTATTCATAGTTAGTTTCGATTTTTTTATTCTCCAATAGAAGACACCATTCATTGGGAATTCAACATTCTTAGGTTTCAAAAATGAAAAAACTCCTATTTTTCACAAAATTAATTTTTCTTATAATTTTAACAGGTTATGCTCAGGCATACGAATTGACAATACTGCATATGAATGACCATCACTCTCATCTATCTGCCGATACTAGCATGGATCTCAAGCTTGCAGGCAAAATGACTCGAGTACGGTCCGGCGGATTCCCAGCTGTTGTTCAGAAGTTCAAAACTTTAGAATCTCAAAATAGAAATGTGATTAAATTGCACGCTGGAGACGCTATCACTGGAGATCTTTATTTTACACTTTTCGAAGGTGAGGCTGATGCTGCTTTAATGAATGAAGTTTGTTTCGACGCTCTCGCAATTGGAAATCATGAATTTGATTTTGGAGATACTGGATTGGCTAAATTTTTGGACTTCCTAAATGATGGTGAATGCAAAACAACTTTTTTAGCAGCTAACGTCATACCTGAACTAGGTGCCTCCGCTCTCGCCAAGAAAAGTGTAAATGATTATTTACTGCCTTATGTAATATTAGAAAGAGGAGGTGTCGAAATTGGAATCATCGGCATCGACATCGTTAGCAAAACAACCATTTCATCCAGTCCTGATTCCACGACGAAGTTTTTAGATGAAACAAAAACTGCCCAAAAATATGTTAAGGAGTTACAAGATAAAGGAGTCAAACACATAATTCTATTAACTCATTATCAATACAAAAATGACCTCGAACTCGCAAAATCACTGGATGGAGTCGATGTCATTGTTGGTGGTGATTCACATTCTCTTTTAGGGAATTTTTCCGAACTCGGGCTTAATTCTGTGGGGCCCTACCCGACTATCTCCTCAGATAAGTCAGGTCAACCAGTGTGTATTGTTCAGGCATGGCAATTTTCACAAATTGTGGGCGAGCTGATTGTTCAATTTGACGAATTAGGTAATGTTAAGGAGTGTTCAGGAACTCCGCATATGATGTTGGCAGATAGTTTTAAGCGCAAAAATAGTGAAGGGGATCGAGTGGAGTTGGCAGGTAATGTTCGGAAGGATGTGATGTTGGCAGTTGAAGAAAACCCCCTTTTGAGTGTTGTTTCAGAGGACCCCGAAGCAGCTGCTAAACTTGCGACCTTTACTGAAGCAGTTTCCGAAAAGAAAGCTATTAAAGTAGCAGTTGTTGCAGAGAACTTATGCTTTGAGCGTATACCAGGACAAGGCAGGTCCAAGTTATGTGATGTGTCAGTAACGTCCGTAATGGGCTCAGACATATCAAATCTCGTTGCACATGCATTTCGAGACATGGCAAAGGCCAGTCAAATTGCAATTCAAAATGGCGGAGGTGTCCGCATTGACATTGGTAAAGGTGATCTGAGCATTGGTGATGCCTACCAATTACTTCCTTTCGCAAATACATTAGTTGAATTGGATATGTCTGGTGCAGAAATCCACGAAGTTCTCGAGGACGCTTTGGACTTGGCACTCAAACCAGATGGGTCATCAGGGGCTTATCCATACGCTGCTGGTTTAAGATGGGATGTTGATGCAAGAAAACAAAAAGGAATGCGAATTTTAAACCTTGAATTCAAAGGCCCAAAAGACAACGAATGGGTCCCTATTTCCAAAACTCGTATGTTTAAAGTTGTGACTAACAATTATATAGCCTCCGGGAAAGACGGCTATCTTACATTCGGTAAGGTCAGCAAGGAAGGCCGTGTTGTTGATACCTATTTGGATTATGCACAAAGTTTTGTTGATTACGCAAGGAAAGTAGGAACACTTAAGAAGTTGCCAGCATCTGAATATTCAACTCAGTCTTTCCAAAAATAGATTTCAATGGATTTGCAAAGCGCGTTCAAGTGATTTGTTGAACAAGCTTACACTTTATCGATCACACTAAATTCAATTAAGCTTTTGGTGAAATAAAACTTGAATTAAGTTCACCTAGAACTTTTTTTAAATCTAAAATTCACTACAAGTCACATATTACCTCACAGAACCTATAAATTTAACCTGCATCCTAACTGTATCGACTAGTCAATCGTTGCCCCCCCATCAATAACGAGGTGGGCACCTGTCACGAAAGAGGCTTCATCTGAAGCAAGAAACAGAATGCCATTGGCTATCTCGACAGGCTCTCCCATGCGTTTCATAGGGGAACCTTGCCCGAATAATTTTCGGCCCTCCTCGACACTAACTCCAATATATTTCATATGATTTTCACTGGCTTGTGTAAAGATCGCGCCTGGGCAAACCCCATTTACACGAATGTTTTCCAAAGCCAGATCTAGAGCGAGGCAGCGAGTCATTTGCATGATCCCACCCTTGGATGTGTTGTAGGGTACAAAAGCAGGTTGTGCAATGAAAGAGCTCACAGAAGCAACATTGACGATCGCCCCACCACCATTTGCTCGCAGATGTGGTAAGACTGCCTGAACCATGTTAGCGTATCCAATGATGTTGACCCCCAAAACTTTTTGCCAGTCCTCCGCGGTAGTCTCTTCAATTTTTCCAAAAACAAATGCTGCTGCGTTATTGACAAGGATCTGAAGACTTCCAAAGGACGAGATTGTGGCCTGCACGACTCTTTCAACAGATTTGGAATCAGATACATCAGCTTGCTGATACTCTGCCTGGCCCCCTGCGTCTCGAAGCATCTGTGCCGTCTTCTTGGCATCCTCTCCGTTGACATCAACAACCATTACTCTGGCACCTTCTTCCACAAATCGAAGGGCAGTTGCTTTACCGATTCCTGCACCTGAACCGGTGATGATCGCGTTCTTATCCTTTAACCTCATAGCTACCTCTGTGCTAATACCTTCGCTTAAGCTCTGTAAATTCGCATTGCATTTAAAGCAAAGAGAGCTTCTTGTTCCTCTTGGCTTCGATGATCCACTAACTTCTGAAATTCTTGATACATGCTTTGAGTATCCCAGCCCTCCAGTTTTTCTACAGGATAGTTTGAAGCAAAGATGCAGCGCTGGACTCCGAACAAATCAATCACCTTATTGACCGTCTCCTTGATGAGGGAGTCCTGATGCCAATGCTTGTTTGGATATGTCAGCATTGAGAGTTTTATCGATACCTGGTCAAGATTTGCCAATGCTTGCAATCCTTCCCAGTATTTTTGCCCTTCCAAAAGATCATCTTTTTTGGGAGTGCCCAGATGATTTAGAATCACCGGAATTTTAGGATTTCTTTGAAAAATCTCAGCAGCTTTTTTGTATTGGTGTGGATTGCATTGAAAGTCAAATGAATAACCTGCTTCAGCTAATGTGCTAAAACCCTGTTGCCAGTTGTGCAAATCTAACAAGTTTCCGAGTCGACTGTTTCTGGGCCAGGATGGCTCATGGTTCAGGATCTGACGAATCCCACAGACGTTCGGAATTTTTTGGAGTTGAGCTAAGAGTGACGGCCATTCTGAACTTTCCAGAGGTCCTGTTGCGACAATCTGATAAGATAGTTTTGATTGAGAACATTGATCAGCAACCCACTTGGCTTCTGCTAAACATGCATTTTCAAACAGAGGCCCATCGTGTTCAATATGGCATACGCTGACTGCCTCGACAAACGTTCCACCGATCAACTCAAAACCTTCCATGCGAAAATCAGCTTCATAGCGTTGAATCGTATAGATTGGATCGTCGTCGGGAGCAAACAATTGGGCTGAATCATGACCACTAGGGCTGTTTGGTCGTACATCCCAAATATGAAAATGTGGATCCCAGACTTTCATCCTTCCTCACTGTTGAGGTTAAAGATACTAGCGAACAAAGGCTTCGTGCAAACCACCATCAACGTTGATGAGTTGCCCAGTTGTTCGGCAGAGACGCTCTGAGGCGAGCAGAAAAATTGCCTCTGCCTGGTGTTCTGGTGAGATCTGTGATTTGAGAAGAGTCCGCTGGGCATAGAAATCTGCCAGACGCTTTCTCAGACTTTCAGTATCCTCCTGCTCGTCGAAAGGTAATTGATATTTGGAGAGTGAGGAGATCACTCGTTCTCTTGGGAACATGCTACTTCCTTCCACCACTGTCGCAGGTGCTAATGCATTGACCCTTACCAGAGGAGCCATTTGAATCGCTAATTCTCTGACTAAATGGTTCAAAGCAGCCTTCGAACTGTCATATGCCAGGCTGCCCACTTTACTGACGGTTGCGTTGACGGAGGAGGTTAAGATAAGGTTCGCAGACAATCCTTGTCTAAGCCAAACTGTGTGAGCCTCTTCAGCAACCATCGCAGGGCCAATCACATTCACATCGTAAGTCTGACGCCACTGGCTATCCGATATGCGACCAGAGGAATCGGGTGGAAAGAACACTCCAGCAGTAATAATCAAAGTGTCCATCCCTCCGTAAGCCAACACTAAATCCTCAAACAGCCTACTCAGACTCTCACGATTGGTCATGTCTGCTGAGCGAGCGAGGGTGGGACCACAAGCACTCAGCCCAATGCCAGCTACTCCAATACCCACTCCTACCTCTTTCACTAACTCTTCAGCAGTAGCTTCTGCGGCCAGAGAATTAGCATCTGCGCAGACAACGTGGGATCCCTCTTTGAGTAAGCGATGGCAAACGGATTTACCGATCCCAGAGCCAGCTCCAATCACAACAGCTACTTGTCTGGACATCTCCTGCTCCGGAGGCATTCGCCGAAGTTTTGCTTCCTCCAGTAGCCAATACTCTATATCAAAGGCTTCTTGCTGATCGATGGCAACATATTCATCCACTGCTTCAGCTCCGCGCATTACTTCAAGTGCACAATTATAGAATTCAGCAGTAACTCGGCTCTCACTCTTGTTTTTACCCCAGGCAATCATCCCCAGTCCAGGGATGAGCACAACGCTGGGGTTGGTGTTCCGGAGTGCAGGAGAATCATCATGCTTACAACGCTCATAGTAAGCAGAATAATCTTGTCGATAGCGATCAAGCCCCTCCAGAATCAGCTCTTTCAAATCAGCTAGACTCTGATGGTGAGGATCCCACGGTACATACATCGGTTTGATTTTGGTTCGCAGAAAGTGATCCGGACAACTTGTCCCCAATTCTGACAAACGAACGACATCTTCTGAGTTGACGAAATACCTCATCATTTCATTATCCTGCACTGTCGCAACCAGTCGCTTATCGCTGGATACTTGACCACGAAGCCACGGCAGAATCTCAACAAGTGTAGATCTGCGTGCGGATTCGTTTAGCTCGGAATAACGTATTCCTCCGAAAGTCAACTCACCTTTATCGTGCTGGGCCAAGTACTCATCAGCTTTTTGGATGATCTCCAAGGTCCATTCATAACACTCCTGATCGCTTTCAGCCCAGTTGATCACACCATGTCCGCCAAGCAATACTCCTCGTGCACTGGGATTTTCTTGGCAAATCTTCTGTAATTGAAGTCCCAGGTCAAAACCTGGTCGTTGCCAGGGAAACCAGACCAAATCCTCTCCCCAGATCTTTTTCGTCAGTTCCTCAGATCGTTTGGAAGCTGCAATAGCGATTACTGAGTTTGGATGCATATGATCGACATGCTTATGAGGGATGAAGGCATGTAAAGGAGTATCAATCGAAGCGGCCCTCGGATTCAGATTGAAGGTGCAGTGAGGATACATGCCAACCATCTGATCTTCGATGCTGGTCTTGTAGCCCTTTACTGGTGCAGAGGTATATTTGGGAATGAGGTCAAGTAGTTTCTGCTGGTAGAGAGATGAGAAATTCTCTCGCTTGGAGGTGCGTAGATCTCCGCCAGAACCTTTGACCCATAGAACCTCGGTTTGTTCACCGCAGAGAGGATCAATTTCTTGAAGTTTTGCAGAGGTATTCCCTCCACCAGTGTTGGTAATCCGTTGGTCGGAACCCAGCAAATTAGAGCGATAAATCAGTTTGCCAACTGGATCAAGTGTACTTGCATAGTCAGCATCCCATTTCGGGTAGAGTCGATTCGTGGATGTGGGGTATTTCATGGTAATTTCAGGAAGCGTTGATAGGCCTTATCCCAGATAGGCTGATCCTGGGGAAGATATTCTTCAATTTTAAAAGAGTTTCGGACGGTGTCGCGTATTTCTGAGAGGGAACTCAAATGTCCTAAAGCGAGACTTTGAATCAGAACGTTCCCAATTGCTGTTGCTTCGGACGGACCACTGAGGACTCTACGTCCAGTAGCATTGGCAGCTAGCTGATTCAGGAGTTTATTCTTGGATCCACCGCCAACAATGTGGAGTGTTCTGAGGGTTTCACCAGTTGTCTCTTCAAGTTCGTCCAAAACCTTTCGATAGGAGATCGCAAGACTTTCCAGGGAACTGCGGACGAAGGCTCCATGGCTCTCAGGGACAAGTTGTTTCGATTCAATGCAGTAGGCTGCTATTTTTTCAGGCATTTCACCGATTGTAGTAAACCGAGGATCGTTAGGGTTGATTAGGGATTGTAGAGAGGATGCGGCCGATGCCATTTCAGTAAGAGTAGAATAATCATAAGAATACCCCTCACTTTCCCACTTGCGCCGACACTCCTGTACAACCCACAATCCACTGATATTTTTCAGTAAACGAATACTATGGTTTAAACCAACCTCATTAGTGAAGTTGTATTGTCGGCTCTTGGGGGTGATCACGGGTGCATCCAATTCAACCCCTAATAAGGACCATGTACCAGAGCTAAGATACGCCCAATCTTTTTGTCCACTTCGAGCAGGAGTACCAACGACAGCTGCCCCGGTGTCATGCGAACAACTTGCAATAACCTTGGTGTTGCTGGCTAAGCCTGTGCTCTCAGCAACTTGTTCAGTGATTGGGCCTAGTATCGAGCCACATGGTACAATTTCGGGGAAGAGATCATGGGGCATTCCAAGGGCATCAATCAGAGGCCTGGACCATTCCTGCCTGCGGGGATTATAGAGCTGAGTTGTGCTCACCATGGAAGCATCACCTACTGCTACTCCAGAGAACATGTAGTTGAACCAATCACCCATTGTGATCAGTTTGTTAGCAAAGGTCAGTAATTCAGGGGACTCATCTTGGGCAGCAGCGAGTTGATAGATTGTATTGATTGGCATGAACTGAATGCCAGTTTCATCAAAAATAAAATCTTCGCCAAGTTGCTTACGAACCTTCTCGTAGTAGACCAGATTTCGTGGATCTCGATAGTGCCTGGGTGGGGTGAGGATGGGTTCTTGGTCACGAATAAGAACAAAATCAAGTCCCCATGAATCAGCGCTCAAACTTGCAATTGGCAAGTTGAGCTGAACTGCTTTGCGTACACCAATCCGTAGCTCTTCAAAGATTTGTAGGACATCCCAACGAAGAGACTCTCCTACGGAAATGCCGCCTGTTGGAAAACGATGAATTTCCTCCAGTTGCAGTTGTCCTTGTTGGAGTATTCCAACCATGACACGGGCGCTTTCAGCACCACAATCCAGCGCAATATAAGCTTGTTTTTGAATCATTTGGGAAAGATTGGAGTAAGGCCTGAACTTATTTGATTACTGGGGCATCATTGGTTGAAATTTCAACCAATATTTAGGAGGCAGCTTTATAAACTCTTCTAGCATTTTCAGAAAAGAGTTTTCTTTGATCGTCCGGGCTGAACAATTTGACTAGATCTCTAAATGCGTCAAAGAGCTTTTCCGATGGCCAATCCTCATTTAGTTCCACAGGAAAATTTGAAGCAAAAAAACAGCGGTCAACCCCGAAGGTATCAATAATTTTTAATACGGTTTCTTTAACCAGAAAATTATTTTGCCAATCTTTATCAATGTAGGACAGCATGGAAAGCTTGACAGAGTTTTGTGGACAATCAGCTAGAGCTTGGATTCCCTCCCAATAGAATTTTTCATCTTTTAAGTCTTGCAAGGTTGGACTTCCCAGGTGTCCAAGTACTAACGGGATTTCAGGGTTTCTTTCGGATAACTTTGCTGCTTGTTTGAATTGATGAGGGTTGATCTGTAAATCAAAGATGAGTTGAAAATCTTTAAGTTTTTCAAATCCATCACACCATGCTGGGTTTTCAAGCAAATTCCCTAGGCGTTGATTCCTTGGCCACGAAGGTTGGTAATTGAGAATTTGTCGAATGCCTCTCACTTTGTTGTGATAAGTGATCTTGGCAAGCAGGTCCGCTACATTGGGATTCTCAAGGGCCAACGTTGCGACGATATAATAGTCTCTTGTTGAATTACTAATTTGCTCTGCGACCCACTTGGTTTCGGCAAGGCAGTGATCTGCATACTCATCACCGTTCATCTCAACATGGCAGACACTGACTGCTTCGACAAAGACTCCTCCTGTGAGATCAAAACCAGAATGGTCTAAATCTTTCTCAAAATCCTGAATTCCGTAGATTTCCTTTCCATGTGGAGCAAAAAGAACACTTGGGTCGTGTCCACTTGGAGTTTCCGATGAAATATCCCAAATATGAAAATGCGGATCCCAAAATTCCATGTTTAGTTTTCCATAATTAACAGTTGTTAACGCAGAAAGTTTTGCTAGGTAGGATATTGGAAGATTAATCTACTTTGAAATGTGTTTAGAAGGTCGGGGGTTCGCCCCGACCAAAAAAACTACTTGGAGGCTGCCTCCACATTTGATTTGTTATAGACTGTGAAAGGCCCCATCAAAACCCGGAGCCCCTCGGCACGAGTTGGGTCTTTCTCGACGGTGAAATAGCCCATTCGACCCGCCTTAAATGTCTCACCTGGAATGCCTTCCATTTGACCTGTTGCAATCAGATAGGTTGCATAATAGGAGAGGTATCCTAAATCCACAAAGCTCCAGAGGGCAAATTCTGGTGCGCAATCATTCATTGTGTAACTTACCATTTCAGCTGGTAACCCAAGACCGCTTGTTTTTACTTGGTCACACAACCCCTCATCCTGCATCGCCTTAGCAGCAGCAGCAATTCCAACGGTTGTTGGAGCCATGATCAATTTCAGATTAGGATACTTGTCAACCAGAGCAAGTGCTTGATTGTAACTTTTTTCAGATTGATCATCGCCGTAAACAACATCTACCAAGTTCAGTGATGAATATTTTGGGGCCTTTAGGGCCTCTTTCATTGCAGCAATCCAAGCATTCTGATTGGCCGCATCTGGAGATGCAGATAAGACTGCAAAATCACCACCTGCATTACCCATGATGTTCATAGCCATATCAGCCATCACAGTTCCAGTTTCGTTGAAATCAACTTGAGCTATGAAAAGTTGTTCTCCCTCAGCGGATGGAATTGGAGAGTCCCATGTTACAACTGTCATTCCCTTGTCGCGAGCTGATTTGGCTGCTGGTGCGAGTTGGTCCCCAGCATTATTAGAGATCATGATTCCGTCTTGTCCTTGGGTAGTTGCTGTGGTGAGAATCTCAATCTGGCCGGCCACACTATTTTCAGGCGTAGGTCCTAAAAATTCTAATTTCCCAGGGTTTTGCAACTCTTTATGAGCTTCTTGAGCACCCTGATTCGCCTGATCAAAAACCAAAATTCCCAAGAACTTAGGCATCAGGACAAGATCAGCCTTCATTCCTTTCTTTGCGACAGTGTGTGCCATCAGAATTCCGCTGGAGACCATCATTGCAGCAGCAGCGACAGCTAGAAATTTTTTCATCATGTGATTATCCCTTACTAGTAGGATTTATTAAATTTCCAATTGAGTAAATTAAAAGTCTGTGCATCAAAAATACTTGATATCAAATCATAGGCAAACCTCCTTAAAGATTCATTTTGAGCGAGATGTCCGGAGAGATTCCCAATAATTTTTCAGATTGGGAACCATCGCAGAGAATATTAGTAACATACCGATTACACCAGTCTGAAGATGTCCTGTTATGTTACTTAGAGACATTCCGTTTCTCAGATAGAGTACTATCAGAATAGAGAGGATTACACCATAGATTGATCCAGAACCACCGAAAATACTGACACCACCGAGCAGTACCATCGTTATGATGTCAAGCTCAAAACCAAGTCCCATATCTCCCCGAACTGAGCCCAGTCGAGCAGCAAAAAGAATCCCAGCCAAAGCAGATATGAGACCTGACAAAGTGAAGAGAATCAATTTGACAGCAGTGACATTAATCCCAGAATAGCGAGCCATGTCTTTATTAATTCCAATTACATAAACATATCGACCGAAGCCTGTGAAGCGGAGTACCATAACAGCAAGGATCAGCAGAAGAAAAAAAATAATCACAGCTAACGGAAGAGGACCTAAAATTGGCTGCTGACCAAGTTCTTCAAACCAGCTTGGAAAAACACGAATTGATCGATCTTCTACTAAAACTCTGGCCAGGCCTCGGAAGCCAATTAGCATCGCAAGAGTGACGACGAGGGAGGGCAAGTTCATGAAAGTCACCCAAAAGCCGTTGAACAAGCCTCCTAGCATGCCGATCAGTAAGCAAATAGCTAATGCTGTTGGCATTGAAGCTCCTGCATCCACCAGCCATCCCAGGGCACATGCTGCAAGTCCCATCATTGAAGCAACCGAGAGATCAATCTCTGCGTTAATGATGATGAATGCCATGATCAAAGCGATGATGACCTTTTCAATCGCAAGCGTAAATAGATTAATCTGGTTGTCAATACTCAGAAAAGCATCGGAATTTACTGCATTGACGCTAATAGTTAGAATCAGAACTAAACAGAGAAAGCTTTCCCAACTTCTTAGATACTTCCAAACATTCGTCATCGATTTCCTAGGTTTCTGGAGAACTTCGGGCCTGTTTTCTAGCCCAATACAATTGAAAGCGCTTCATAATAACGCTGTCAGTTGCAACAGAAATTAAAATCAAGAGTCCCAACAAGGCATCTCGCCAGAATTCACTAATCTGCAACCAGCGGATCAGACTGTTTTCTAACAAATCGATAAGAACTGCGCCTAAGAATGCTCCAAAGGCGCTCCCTGAACCGCCAAAGATATTCACACCCCCGACGACGACAGCAGCAACAGATTTAAGTTCAAAGCCAATTCCGGCCACAACGGTAATGTTTCCAAAGCGAGCCAGGAACATGAATCCAGTTAAACCCGCAAGAGCGCCACAGAGCAGGAATGCTGTCAGGACCATCTTCTGATTTGCAAAACCGGCCATTTTTGCGGCTTCTGGATTTGAGCCGATTGCATAAAGCTTTCGACCAAAGGTTGTGTATTTGAGCACTATTTGGAATAGAATCACGACCACAACCATCCCAACGACTAGAACTCGTAGATGTAATCGGTCAAAGCTAATGAGGTTCAAGCTTGGGAGATCAAGCAGCCACCTCGGAAGGTTGACTGTCAATACGGTTTGAGCGTCTGAATACTCCACCAACAAAGTACGGTAAAGAGCCATTGTGCCCAAGGTGACAATGATGGATGGTATCCGGCAATAGGCCACTAAGATCCCATTGATTCCACCCATCAATGTTCCAACTCCCACTGCGAGAAAGATTGCCAGCAATGGGTGCATATCACCATATTGTGATAGCTGATACCCCACAAAATAAGCTGTGAATCCAACAATTGAACCGACAGACAAATCAATATTGCGTGTTAAAACAACCATGGTTTGCCCGATTGCCAAGACTGCCATCAGGGCTACACTGGCAGAAACTCTGTTGAAAAGTCGGGCATTCAAGTAGTTTTCTATCACTGAACTGAATACGATCAGAACTAGTGCAATCAAGACCAGTAGGACCAACTCTCTCAGTTTTTCGGGTCGCAGTCCTTGAATGGCGTTCATGCAGTCTCCTGTAGTTCTCCCATAGCGAGTGACATGATAGACTCTTGAGTGGCCTGAGAACCATCCAAAATACCCATCTGTCTGCCCTCTCGCATCACCAATACCCGATCACTCATTGCTAGTACCTCTGGGAGATCTGAGGAAATACAGAGAATCGCCATGCCTTGGTCAGCCAGTTCACGAATCATGTTGTGTACTTCTGCCTTAGCTCCGACATCAATACCTCTGGTCGGTTCGTCCAGAATGAAAACTTTTGGTTGCGTATTGAGCCATTTGCTGAACATTACTTTTTGTTGATTGCCTCCGGACAGTTTGCCGACCTCGTGTGCTAAATTTGGAGTCTTGATTTGAAGCCGGTTCTTGAATTCTTCAGCAGTTGATTTTTCTGACTCTGTACGGATCAAGCCCAGTCTTCCCAAGTATCTTTTCAAAGCTGGTAAGGTTATGTTTGAAGTGATGGAAAGTGGCATTGCCAATCCCAACTTTCTTCGATCCTCAGTCATGTACGCAATACCAAGATTTTGTGCAGCCTGAGGACTTCGAATACTTACGTTCTGCCCATCTAAATCAATGACTCCTGAGTCATTGGGTTGGATTCCGAACAAAGCCAGTCCAACATCAGTTCTTTTTGAACCAACTAATCCTGCAAAACCTAAAACTTCTCCCTCGTGCAGATCGAACTCTATTCCTGAAAAAACTGCCTCCTTGCTTAGATTTTGGACTGACAACACGCACTTGCCGTAGTTTTTCTTTTGCCTAGTTGCATAGAATTGATCGACTTCCCGGCCAACCATCTCCCTAATTAACTGTTCCCGGCTAAATACCTCAACAGATCTGGTAGAAATGTGCTCGCCATCTCGAAGTACCGTGATTCTATCTGCAATCTCAAAAACTTCATCTAATCGGTGACTGATAAATAGAACAGCCACGTTTTCTTGTTTGAGTTTTCTAGCAACCTTGAAAAGTTGTTCCACCTCGTGGTTTGAAAGAGAAGCAGTGGGCTCGTCCATGATCAAAACTTTGACATTCAATGAAATTGCTTTTGCGATTTCTACGGCTTGCTGAGATGCCAAGGTAAGTCCACTGGCTGGTGCCCGTACATCCAATATCATCCCGAGATCTGAAAGGATTTTATGAGCGTCTTCATACATTTTTTTCCACTGAACCCAAATCCCTCTGGCTCGGTGGCTGATGAAAATGTTCTCAGCAACATCTAGATCTGGAAAGACCATTGGCTCTTGGTAAATGGCCGCAATCCCGAGAGCCTGAGCCTCCTGTGAGCTGCTAAGTTGGAAGCCATTCCCAGAAAAAAACATTTCGCCGTCATCAGGTTGCTGGATGCCGGTTAGAATTTTGATCAGAGTGGATTTCCCTGCTCCATTTTCTCCTACTAGTGCATGGATTTCACCCGGAAAGAGTTCGAGAGACACCTCTTTGAGAGCTTGTGTCATATCAAACCGCTTAGAAAGATTACTAACCTTGAGAATAGGAGATGGTTTGGAATTCACTTATTATTCATTAATTAATAGTCAGTCCATATGCCACTGAAGCGGCAGCAAGAAGGGGAAGTTTTTCTGAGAATCTATTTCGATCTTCATAATTGGAGTCATATACTCACCCCAGCGCCTATTCACATCACTAGCATTGATCGCTGCAATTGTTTGCGCCAAGTCTTTCGTTTCAAAGTAGCCAAAAAGAGTAAGTCCATGCCGAAAAATCGAGTAGTTTTGAACTCCCGCCTTTCGAAGCATGTCAACCATTTCTGGCCATATTTCATCATGACGCTTTTTGTATTCATCCTCATAGCCAGGACGTACTTCTAAAACCCATGCAAATTGCTGGTTCATACAACTTCCGGTTGAAGTTCAGTTGTTGGTGATGAAGACTGCCTTCTAAACTCCTGAATCCGATAAATCGAATCAGGATTCGGCGGGCGTGGAAACGGCATGATGATATGTTCAGGCTCGCTCCTGGGGTGCAGGGTACTTCTCCCTAGTACAATCTTTTCTTCAAACTCTTGAAAGTCTCCGTAAACTTCAAAATCAACCAGAGGCCAGGCATCTGCAGAAGCGTATTCAAAAAGAAGTAGTCGACGTGGACGATTTGAAAAATTTGGACTAGACCCATGTAATGCTTTCACATGATGGAAACTTGCTGAACCAGCTGGACCTGTCAATTTTACTGCTGTGGAAAGATCAATGTTCTCAGAATCAGGATTAACTGATCCACTGAACACCCCTTGGAAGTGATGGTTCAGAGTTTTGCCCTCATGGCTGCCTGGAACAATCATTAGCGGAGCGTTATTTTCATCAATATCATCAATCATAATGCCTACGGCTAAGAGATCGGCATTGGTATGCGGATAAAAAGCCCAGTCTTGATGCCAGTCAACAGCTGCACCTCCATTAGCCTCTTTTATGTTGAGCTTGCTGTTTCTGAAGCGGATGTTTTCGCCAATTAATTTGCTCAGAATCTCTAGTATCTTAGGTTTTCTGACAGCTGCTGCAAAAACAGGGTGTTGTTTGTGAGGCACCTTGATTCTTTGTACCCTCGGATTCTGGCTAGAGTGATTTTGCTCCAGATCAAATTTTTCATCAGAGGTTATGTGATTCCTTGATTCTTCAATCAATTCATCTGTGGCTAGTTGAAGATCATGCACTTCTTCTTTGTTAAACAGGCCCTCAATACAGGTAAAGCCCGCTTGCTGATACTCCTCGATCATACTCATGATTTGCTCAATTACAGATGATGGTTTCTTCTGATTTGGCGGATTTGTAGAGGGCTTCCAGAACCTGGACAGTTTTGAGACCTACCTCATGATTTCCACAATTTCTCCGACTTTTCCCTCTACAGATATCGATGAATCGATTCATCGATTCTTGTGTAGAATAAGAACCAAATCCACCATTCTTTTCAATCTGAACGAAGATGTCTTTTTTATCGAATCTTCTGATTTGCAAACGTTCCCGCTCTGGTTCTACATCTAAGAGCATCATTCCTTCACTGCCATAGATTTTTAGATCCAGTTGAGGTGGACAATGCTTTGGTAGTCCTGCTGCACCTGATAAGACAGCAGAGGCACCGTTGCCAAAACTAATAATTGTAGAGTCGTAATAATCTGCACCTGTCTTAGAATTTACTGTGCGAGCAAATACACTGACTGGTTCCAAAGATGTCACAAAAAAAAGCGCTGCAAGAGCATGTGAAAGCTGACCCCATCCATAGCCTCCAGCACGATTTGGATCTGCCCAAGTGGATGAATGAGGTCGGTACATGTGCTTTTCTGTTTCAGCCATGGGCTCACCACCAAAAAGATCCATTAATGCAGAAGACATATGTAAGGCAACGTGTTGGATTTTACCAATACTTCCCATTGCAACTTGGTCGGCAGCTGACTCCATGTAGTGGGTATGATTCAGCCCATAAGGTGTCATCAAAGTTTTTCCAGTTTTGCGCGCAATTGAACAAAGTGCTTCTGCATCTTCTGTCGAGGTTGCCATTGGCTTTTCCACCAAAACATGGCAGCCCTTTTCTAGGGCGTACTTCGCATGCTCTGCATGGAAAACATGCGGTGAAGCTACGATTACACCATCTGGGTTGAGTGCATATAGCTCCGTATGATCTTCACTGACGAATGGAGTCTCAAAGTGTTTTTGGATTTGTTGCAGTTCAGTTGGGCCAATTCTAGAAACCCCAACAAGCTCTGCGTTTGGATTGGCGAGGATATGAGGAAGATGAAACTCACAGGCCCACCATCCAGCTCCAACCACAATAATTTTTGATTTTTTACTCATTGGGAATTACGGGATCAAATCATTCAAAAAAAATTGACCTCAATTTTTCAAAGAGAACTTTGCAATCAATTTTTGGTGGAAAAACTGAACGAATCACCAGATTATTTCAGGTTTTTTTCTAATTATGGGTTCAAAAATCTTGAACTAACCTGCAAGATATATGATATAGCTTGCAATACCTATAGCACTCCTGTGATTTGTTCAATAGAAAACTTGGAAGGTCAAAATCATGATCACTTGGCAGGAATCTAATATAGAGCGACCCAAATCATTGGTTCAGATCGCTGCGGATGCAATCAGGGGGGGGATTATACTTCGTGAGTTGGTCTTGGGGCAGCCTCTCACGGAGGCTGGTTTGGCAAAAACGCTTGGTATCAGTAAAACTCCGGTCAGAGAAGGCCTATCTCTATTGCGTTCAGAAGGCCTTGTAGTCGCTGAGCCTCATCGTGGCTACCGAGTTTTCAGTATGACACAAGAGGAACTAGTCGATTTTTGTGAATTGCGTTTTGCCTTGGAATCCCAGGCATTACGGTATGCGATGCGACGTCAACCAGGAAAGCTTTCCAAACAGCTCCAGCAAATCTTGACCGAAATGGAGGACAACTTAAGTCCAGAGAATCGTGAGAAGTACTTAGAGTTGGACACAAACTTCCACAAGAGCTTTTTCAGCTGTGCCGAAAGTAGATTCCTGCTTCAACATTACGAAAATATCAATGCCATCATTGAGACGGTACGCCACTATATTTCTGGGACCGATGAAGCAACGGGAAATGCTTATGAGGATCACAAAAAGATTACGGAATGCCTCATTAATAGTGATCTTGTAGGTGCACTTGAACATTTGGAAGCGCACATTGTCAACTGGTCCAAACGCAGTAATTTGAAAGCAAATCTCTCGGAGGCCATCAAGTAAATGAAAGAAGATTGTTTTCACTTCCTGACAATTTTCTCTTGCCATCCTCTCCTTCCAAGAGTACCAAATTTGCTAAATATCTGATCAAGTCCGTCCTATTTTCAAGAACCCGAGTAACGAATCTGCATGAGTGCCGCAACCCGACAGCCCATCCGATTGAAAGACTACAAGGTCCCTCCCTACTTGATTCCAAAAACAAAACTACGATTTGAATTGGGAGAAGATAGCACCGAAGTTCGGTCGATTCTGAGTTTACAAAGAAACCCTCTCGCCAAAGATGAAGATCGCCAGTTGCGCCTTCACGGAGAAGGCATTGAGCTTCTGGAGTTGAAACTCAATGGCGCTACATTGAGTGAAGATGATTACCAAAAAGACGAAGAATTTCTGACAATCCCAAACTTTCCTGAGGAAGGAGAACTAACAATTCGGACTAGGATTCGACCTCAGGAAAACACGACTCTGGAAGGTCTTTACAAGTCGAATGAACTCTTCTGCACACAGTGCGAGGCCGAAGGCTTCCGTCACATCACCTACTTCCTTGATCGTCCTGACGTCCTTTCCAGATACAAGACTACAATTGTGGGAGATCAGCAGACTTATCCCACCTTGCTTTCCAATGGGAACCCCATCGACTCAGGAAGCTTGTCAGATGGGCGCCACTATGTCACCTGGGAAGATCCATTTCCAAAACCAAGTTACTTGTTTGCCCTTGTTGCAGGAAATCTGGAATGTCTTGAAGACTCCTTTCAGACACTTTCAGGCAAACAGGTAGCTTTGAAAATTTATACCGAGCATGGTTACAAGGAGCAGTGTCATCATGCGATGGAATCATTGAAGAAGGCGATGCGTTGGGATGAGGAGCGGTTTGGTCTAGAGTACGACCTCGAAATCTACATGATTGTCGCAGTTCAAGACTTTAACTTCGGAGCAATGGAAAACAAGGGACTGAACATTTTCAATGCTCGTTACATCCTCTCACGGTTTGACACTGCAACCGATGAAGATTTTGAAAACATCGAGAGTGTGGTTGCTCATGAGTACTTTCACAATTACACGGGTAACAGGGTCACTTGTCGTGATTGGTTTCAGCTGAGCTTAAAAGAGGGGTTGACCGTCTTTCGTGATCAGGAATTTACTTCGGACTTGAACTCTCGTCCCGTCAAACGAATTCAAGATGTCAGATTTTTACGAGATTACCAATTTCCGGAAGATGCAGGACCAACAGCCCATCCTGTCCGTCCAGAAAGTTTCCTCGAAATCAATAATTTTTACACCGTCACCGTCTACGAAAAGGGCAGCGAATTAATTCGAATGTTGCAAACCCTGATCGGACGTGAGGTCTTCACCCAAGGTGTGCAGCACTATCTAAAAAAGCATGATGGACAAGCAGCCACGGTAGAGAATTTTCTGGAAGCCATTGCAGAGAGTGCCAAGACGGATCTGGAACCTTTCCGAGCTTGGTATCGTCAGGCAGGCACTCCAAGAGTTTCTGTTCGAGGGGAGTACTCTGCAAATAAGCAAGAATATGAGCTCCATTTCGAGCAATCCTACCCCCAACTGAACGTTGCAGGGGACAGGCAGGCTGTGCCGATCCCAATTCAAATCGGTTTGTTGAACAAAGCCGGTGGAAGTATCTCATCGACAGAATCGGACGTATTTTTACTTGAGAAGCCCAAAGATCGTCTGGTGCTCACTGGAATTTCAGAGCAGCCCATTCCGTCGTTGCTTCGGCAGTTCTCAGCCCCAGTGCGCTTGGAATATGACTACACAGCTGAAGAGTTGGCCTTGCTGTACCAAAGGGATGCTGATGAGTTCAATCGCTGGGATGCAGGACAGCGTTTGGCAACGATGGTGATTTGGCAGAGCCTTCAAAGTCTGCAACAAGGGCAACCTCCATCTGAACCAACTTTGCTTTTGGAAAGCTTCGAGGCGATCTTGCGGTCGGGACATTCTGACCTTTCCTTCTTGAGTCAATTATTGACCTTACCCTCTGAAGGTTACTTGAGCGCTCAGTTCCAACCCATCTCACCGAATCAACTAAGGGAGGCTCTCTGGGGATTGCACGATTCATTGAGCAACCAACTTTGTGAAATTTGGCAGCAGAAATACGAAGAGATCGGGCAACCTCCTGCTGAAAGTTTAACTGCAGAGGCTATTGGAAAGCGTCGCTTCCGCAATCTTTGCTTGAGTTACCTTGGAAGAAGTCAGGAAACTATTGGGGAAGAATTGGCTTTCCAACAATTTCAGCAAAGCCAGAGTATGACTGAGGCCATGGGTGCTCTGAATGTGTTGACTCATCAATCAGGCCCATTTCGTAATCAGGCATTGGAGTCTTTTTATCAAAAGTGGCAGGACGACGCGTTGGTGCTGGACAAGTGGTTCAGGATTCAAGCCGCCTCACGCAGAGAAGACATTCTTGATGAGGTTGAGGGTTTACTGAAACATGAAAAGTTTAGTTATCGCACTCCAAACCGTGTGAGAGCCTTGGTTGGCGGATTCAGTCAGGGTAATTTTTTCCGTTTTCATCAAGAAGATGGCAGAGGCTATCAATGGTTGGCCTTCCAAATTCAAGCGTTGGATAAGAGCAATCCCCAAGTCGCCGCAAGGTTGCTCACCCCACTAGTACGCTGGCAACAGTTCGCTGAACCATTTCAAAGCAAAATGCATCAAGCACTTCAGCAAATCGCGAATACTACAGAGCTGTCAAAGGATGTGTTTGAGATTGTCAGCAAGAGCCTGGGTGAATCAGCATGAGTTTCCAAGAAGAACCATCCTTACCAACTAGGTTACTATTGATCCGGCATGCCCAGACAGAGTGGAATATCCAACGACGATTTCAGGGGCATGGAGATAGTCCTATCACTGAAGAGGGCCAGATGCAGCTTCAACGCCTGAAATCCAGACTCGCTGGAATAGAATTTGATGTCGTCTATTACAGTGATCTCGGGCGTACCATGGAAACGTCCCAAATGCTTTCTGGTAAAAAGATGGTCGAGGAACCACGTCTGAGAGAGCGAGGAGTCGGTATTCTGGAAGGTTTGAACTTAGAGCAAATCATGGCGGACCATGCTGAGGCATTTCGAGCTTTTCGGTCAGGTGACAAAGACCATCAAATTGAGGACGGTGAGAGTCTTCAAAATGCCTTCAATCGAGCCTGGACATTTTTGGAGGAAATGCCCGAAAAACATCCTGGTGCTGAGCTGGCAGCTGTATCTCACGCTGGGCTAATTCGGCTGATTTGTAAACAGATCTTGGGTCTTGCGCTGGATGCTCCTAATTTTTTTCAGATCCCCAATACGAGCCTGACCCAACTTATCTTTTCACCAAAAGATCGTAGTTGGAGTCTTGAATGTTTGGCTGATACCACGCATCTTCAGTCTGTTTTTGACCCTCTTGTAGTGATCTAATGCATGGCATCTATTTTCAGTCGTATCATACAAGGTGAGCTGCCTTGTGAAAAAATTGATGAAACGAAGAATGAGATCTGTTTTCTCGACATCTCGCCTTTCACTGAAGGGCACACGCTGGTGATACCCAAGCGGGAGGTAGCTCGATTTGAGGAACTTCTAGAAACAGAAGCACAGAGTCTGATGCAGACAATGCAGCGAGTGGCCAAAGCGGTCTGCAAGGCTTACGGAGGTTCTGATTACAACATTCAGTTGAACAATGGACCCGACGCGGGCCAAGAAGTCCCTCATGTACATTTTCACATCATCCCCCGTCCAGATGGACTGCGAGTTCCCAAGCTAGGGAAATATGCTGATGGGCAAATGGCGGAGGTAGGGGCACGCATACGAGCCTGTCTGGATAACTGAACAAATGAGGTCACTGCTTTTGGAGAATGACGCTAAATGTTGAGGCCATCTTCTCCAGTTCAGCAATTGGCAGCAGTCGACATTGGTAGCAAAGCTGTCCGGATGGTTCTTGGTAATTTGAATTGCAAGGGACATCTGCAAATTCAGCAGCGTTGGCGAGCTTTTCTAAGTCTCGGTGCATCAGTTTTCCGAGACCAATCTATTCCCACAGCACAAATTCTCGCCCTAAAACAAGTTCTTCAATCTTTCCAAAACTCACTTCCGCAAGATACTCCCTGTTCTATTTCTGCGACAAGTGCTTTCCGAGAAGCCAAAAACCGAGATGAAGCGCACCACGAACTAGCAAGACAAGGTTTTCAGATTCAGATTTTGACGGGTTTGGAAGAAGCAGAGTTGATTCATCATCTCTTCCGACGACAATGGCCGGAGTTGTCTGGGACAACCCTGCATGCTGATTTGGGTGGCGGAAGCTTGGAGTTGTCATTGGAACAAGATGCGCAGTTGCTTTGGCAGGACAGCCTGCCACTAGGTGTCTTACGCGCTGGGAAAAGACCGAATTTATCTAGCCTTAAGGCTCTTACAGAACCCTTTGCAAAGGTAAGTCTGAGCCATCGTCAGTTATTAGTGTCCGGAGGAAGTGCAAGAGAGTGGGGGGAACGGCTTGTCTCAGAGGGGATATTCGGGGCGCATGAGCCGGGACGAAGTATTTTTGAATACCAGTTCTTGCCTCTGAGAAAGGCAAAGACCAGATCAGCCAAGATCTTCTCCAGACTGATCGAGATGTGGAAACCAGAACAGGTCGTTATTCCTCGTATCGGTCTGAAAGAAGGCTTGTTATTGAATTTGGCAGAGCAGCTAAGTAATGAGGAGTGCCGTTTGAGTTTGGGTAAGGAGGTCCCAGTGCTTCAAGTCAATCTGCCTCAAGCGGAAGTAGGAAGTTGAAACTACTACAAGCTCAACATCTGGATGGCATCCAACATTTGATCATCGTAAAGTCCAAACATGATTCGGATCGCCTGAATCATGAAGGGCATTCCCAAGAGCAGGAAGATAAACCCCATCATTAGTGTCAGAGGGAACCCCACGACGAAGATCTGGATCTGCGGAACAGAGCGGGAAAGGAGTCCCAAAATCACGTTGGTGATCAGAAGTGCGATGATGAGTGGAGCCCCTAACTGAAAACCAATGGAGAAGATCCCAGAACTCAGCTGAATCATCATACTCGCCAAGTCATCCCCCATGGATGCCTGCCCCACAGGAATCAACTGGTAGCTTCTCACCATTGCCTGAACTACCAATGCAGGACCATCCAAGCTCAGGAACACCAGTGATGCGATCAACGTCTCCAGTTTAGACAGTAATGATATTTGCTGCATGGAAGCGGGATCGAAAACGTTTGCAATGCTTAATCCCATCTGGAAGCCGGTCATGGCTCCTGCAAACTCTACAGCAGCAAAGAGAATCTTACCAATTAGCCCAAGGGTTACCCCAATCAATAGCTCGCTAAAGACCAGCATCAAAAAATGATGAATTTGCTCAGGAAGAACTGTGGGGGATGGCAGAAAGGGATTCAAGATCAGGGAGAAGACCAGGATGACGACGATCTTGATCTGGGCGGGGATATTGGAACTGCCGAAAATGGGTGCAGTCGTCAATACCCCACCAACCCTGATCAATACAAGCAGGAAAACTAGAAGTTGCGAAGCATCATAGCTTAGCAGATTTGCCATGCTGGCGCCTGAATCCTAATTTAGTCTCGGTAGTTCCCAGCGTAGTTGGTGTCTTCACTAAATCCGCCGACTCCACGGTTTCGATTCGCACGTCGTTCCTGTTCCATTTGTGCTTCAAGGCTTAGTCGGGTGAATGGAAGGGCCATCAGACGTTTCTTGCCAATCCACTGTCCTGTTTCTTCGCACCAACCATACTCCCCACTGTCCATCCTCTGCAGAGCTTCCTTGATCTGTTGTAGGCGCTCAATTTCTCTGCTCTCAATCAAGCTGCTGAGAGTTTGCTCCTGGGAAATGACGGAGTGATCCACCTCGTCTCCGACCTCAAACTCTGTCTCTTCGTGTGTGGCGTTGAGCCGCTCTTCAATTTCCTCCATTTGGCTCAAAAGCATTGCCCGGATTTCCTGCATCTCCTCGGCAGCCATTGCTTCTTCGCTATCAATTTCGTCAGGGGTATCCAAGTCCTGCTCGTCCGTGCTCATTTCTGGGTTCTCCTATAGAAATGCAATTCAATGCGATTAATTAAATTTAGAGGGAGCACGGGGCTTTTCAGATTTTGGGCCAGTCGTGCAAAAGGGCTCAAATTTCTACCATCTTTTTGTGGGGATGCAACACAAAATTTAAGATTTCTTTAAAATCGCCGCAGAAAAGCCCATCCAATGCCTTGAAGGAAGCAATTGCCAAAAGCCTTTTTGTGTTTCTTGAATCCCTCCAGGTAGCTCTTTCCATGGAATCGGCTTTAGTCCAAGTTCCTCGCACAATTGCAAAGGTAACTGTGTTTCTTCTGGTTCCAGTGAGCAGGTCGAGTAGGCGATCCAGCCACCTTTTCTGACCACTCGTGCTGCTTCTTTGAGAAGTTGCTCCTGAAGTTCTGTCTGTCGCAACAAACTCTTCAAATTTTCCACCCATTTGATGTCTGGGCTCTTCCGGATGGTTCCAGTTGAAGAACAAGGGACATCCAGCAGGATACCATCCATTGACCTGCTGGGGAAAGGCAGCTTCGTCCCGTCGGACTGCAACATGCAACCAGCTAGATTGAGTCTCTGCAAATTTTGGCGGACTTTCTTCAAGCGAGAAGCAGAGACATCATTCAGCAGAAATTGACCCGGATAGTTTTGTGACAGTTGAAGTCCTTTTCCACCTGGAGCAGAACAAACATCCAGAATTGTCCCTTCCAGAAATGTTCTGATAGCTTGGCAGAAAGCATAAGAAGAGGCATCTTGGGCATAGATCATTCCTTCCTTAGCCATCGCTGTGTTCCAAACTCCCTGATTCTTTTGCAGAACAGTCAATTCTGGGAAGACAGGGTGCGCTTCCCAGTCAATTTCGATAGCCTCCAGCTGTTGACGAATAGCAACGATATGCTCAACTTGGCTCGGAGCCAGAGTCAAATTGGGCAATAAGTTGTTGGCTTCGCATATTTGCTCTGTGGCTTCCACACCGTAACTTTTGGTCCAGCGTTCCACCACCCAATCCGGATGGGAGGTCCGTGTGGCAAGCGGTCTTTGTGCTGGCTGCAATAATCCTGATTGTAAATCCCGCTGCATTTGACGAAGGATCGCGTTGACCAGACCGGTTCTTGCTTCCAAACGATGCATTCGCACCAACTCAACCGCTTGATGGATTGCATGGTGCTGTTTCGAACTGCGCAGAAAAATCAGCTCGTAGGCTCCAATCAGCAGGATCCCTTGCAACACATCCTGCAGCTTCGACCATGGAAGCCGACATCGATCCTGGATCTCAGTCTGGAGCCAGCGATGGTGGCGCAACACTCCCTGCAGCAAGTGTGTTTGGTGTCGATTATCTTCACTTGGACTGAATTCTGCCTGCCGAATCGACTGCCAGTCTTTTTGTTTCTTGAATTGAAGATAACTGCGCAAGGCCAGTAATTGTGGGGATTGGGGTTTGTTTTTTGATGGATGACTCATGAAGAAATCTCAGGGTGTGAACGCTATTTGCATCGTTGAACAGCAAACTTAGAACCCAGATCCCTCAACGTCAAATAAAAGTATGCCATGGGAGCCGTTCTTAACCAAGATGAGGTAGATGCACTGCTGCGCGGGGTGTCCGGAGATGACATGGACATGGACGATGAAGAGGATGAGTACGACCCGGAGGAAGTCGTCCCCTTTGACCTGACTGCTCAGGATCGGATCATCCGTGGTCGCATGCCGACCCTGGAAATCATTCATGACCGCTTTGTCCGACTATTCCGACTGACGCTCTCCAATGCGCTACGCAAGGTCGTCGACATCAGCGTGCGCTCAACGGAACTGATCAAGTTTGGTGAGTTCCTGAAGACCCTTCCGGTGCCTTCATCCATGAACCTCTTCCGGATGACACCGTTACGGGGCAACGCGATCCTGGTGCTCGAGACTCGTCTAGTCTTCACCCTGATTGATTTGTTCTTTGGTGGAAATGGAGAACTGGAGATCAAGTCGGAGGGCAGAGATTTCACGGAGATCGAAGCAAGAATGATCAAGAGGGTAACGGTGAGTGCCTTGGAAGATCTACAGAGCTCATGGCGTCCAGTATTCCCGGTGCAGATCAACTACACCCGAGCGGAGACTAACCCTCAGTTCGTGGCAATTGTTCCTCACAGTGAAATCGTCATCGTCGTCACCTTCGACGTGGAAATCGGGCGGGCTCCAATGGCCATTACGCTCTGCGTGCCGTACTCCATGATTGAACCCATCCGGACCCGTTTGAACGCTGGATTCCAGAGTGAACAAGACGAAAAAGACAATACCTGGAGCAATCGGTTCAAGAAAAACCTGAACCAGACCCATGTTGAGTTGGTTGCCCAATTGGGGGAAACCCAGATGTCGGTTCGCAACTTCCTCAACTTGGAGGTGGGTGACTTGATCACGCTTGAGCACGAAGTCCAGCACCCGATTGGTCTACTTGTTAATGGTGTGCAAAAATTTTCAGGGTACCAAGGTTCTTATAAGGGCCACAAAGCCATCAGCGTAGAAGAGTTGGTCTATGTGCCGCCAGCAGTCGATGAAATGTTGGTGATGTAACCTCTTGACAAGAAAGATCACTCTAAACTAACATAATCGTTTTGTTTGAGCGGGCTGATAGCTCAGTTGGTAGAGCATCTGACTTTTAATCAGGTGGTCCAGGGTTCGAGTCCCTGTCAGCCCACCAATAATATCAGTGACTTAAGGGACAATCGGTACCGCCTTCAGCAAGCTTTTGTGCCAAATTGTGCCAATCCCATTTCAATAAAGTCCCGATTCAGTGCGTTCCGTCTCTAACAAATCCCCTTTGTTATGAGACACCATGCAAATTCTCCCTCGCCAAAAAAAGAACGGTAAAACCTCCTACACTGTGCGAATCCGTGTTCAGGGTTACCCGCCGCTGTCCAAAACTTTTCCCACACATCGTGAAGCCATCAGTTGGGGTAAAACCGCCGAAGGCGACCTACTCGCTGGAAGACTCGGTTCTCCTCTTGCGCAATTGCATACCTTGAGAGATGCCATTGAGCGTTTTCTTGAAGAAAAACCACCGGGTTACGGCTCCTGGCTACAGGAAGAACGAAATCGGGCTTCTCTCAGATGGTGGTGCCAGCACTTTGGTGGCTTGAAATTAGCTGAACTCAAGCCGATGACGATCGTCCAGGCTCGTGATCTTTTGAGAAGATCAGCAACAGCTAACGGTAAGCCACATCCTCACAAGAAGCTGCGCTCTCACTCCACCTGCAACCGTTATGTCTCCTCACTGTCTGCAGTTTTACAGTGTGCATTGGAACTTTGGGGCTGGATCGAAGAAAATCCCTGCAGGGGTTTGCGTAGACTTCCCGAGAAAAATCATCGCACGCGCTACCTGACCGAGAAAGAACAGCAGCGATTACTGAGAGTCTGCAAATCTGACTCGAACCTCCATGATGTTGTGTTGCTTGCCCTGCTGACTGGCGCAAGGCGTGGAGAAATCTGCGGTTTGAGATGGAGGGACGTAGATTTAAAAAATAGAACGGTGACGTTCGTTCAAACCAAGAACGGCGAAATTCGGAAGGTACCCCTGAGTGATCAGGCCATTGCATTGCTGCGGTGCCGGTTTTCCCAAAGAGTCAAGGGTATGAACGATTGGGTTTTTCCTGCGGAGAAAAGTGAAGGGCCAGTGGACGTCTCACACCGTTTTGGTCGATACGCTAAAAAAGCAGGACTGGAAGATTTTCGCTTTCATGACCTGAGACACTCGGCTGCTTCGGCAATGGCTTGGGCTGGAGTACCCGAGAGACAGATGCAGGAGGTGCTCGGACATAAAAGTGTTGCAATGACCAAACGATATACACACCTGAGACCGAGTGAATTGGACGGAGCCGTGGCAGCAATGGGTACTTCCATCAAGAATCAAGGAGAAGAATGAACTTAGATTATCTTTTGTTGAAAGATCTATCAGAGAAATTGAAGCAACAACCTAGATTATTGCTCAGACAAATTATTTTAAATGAAGGCAAAATATACATACGAGTTTCTCATTTGCTCAAAGAGTTGGAAGATTCATCAAGGAGCATGAGGCAAGAGGTAACTCAATCAACTCACTTGGAACGTGCCCTCGATGAAGCCTCCGACTTCGTGAAGAAATTTGTTTTTTTTGAAAGAAATAAACATCAAGAGACGCCCGATCTTGCTGACCCAAATCTAACATTTCGATCAGCAATCAGCTGGTCTAAAACTAGTTTGATTGAGGTTCCTAAAAATGCTTTGATGCCATTGATCTATGAGGATCAAGTGGAGATAAAAGAGTTCGGATCACTTCTCGAAGAAGATGTTCATGACTCCCCTGAAACTCTGAAGCAGTTCACATATTCAAGATGTAGGATAACTATTGATGATTTAATCATTAAATCCAACGAACCCGTGTCTCTCTCGGACAAAGAACCTATTTACGAAGACCTCTGTGCAAACAATCTTCACCGCTGGTTTATCAAAAAATTACTGTGGGATGATGATCAAAGGGAACTTGAATCAAAAATGGCTTGGGAGAAATTTTCAAAGAAATTTTGTCCAGATTGTTGGCATCCCGTAGAAGAAACCTTTTTCAAACTTAAGAATAATAAGCAGTCAAAGCTAATTGTTATGGAGAAACACAAAGACGACAATATAGCCGAGGAATTTTTCAAAGAATTGAGAGATAAATCTAACTCCGACACAAAAAATTCTGACATGTTTCGTCTCAGAAAAGACACATTTAGAAGGTATTTTGATACCAAGAAGAAAATAAGAAATGATGGGGGTCAGCCACCCAAAAAAATTAAATGAACGAGTGCCTAATTAAATTAGAATTACAACGAAGCCCCCTCTAAAACCGACATTTCTGTTGTCAAGTATTATTTGTTAACTGCTGAACGTCCTTCCTCTCAAGGCAAAATCTAGATAAACATCAGATTTTCCAATCACATTACCTTTTCATCACCACATTGAATTCAGACTGAATTGTACTGAAAGCATCTCTTCAAGGTCCTGATGAATTGAGATTTGAAGATCATAGGTTCCTTTCAAGTCTTCTAATCCTATTCCTAAGTTGCGAAACTTCAGTGATGAAAAAAGTTGGGACGTCTCCAGGACGTCTCAAGATAATCATCAAATCTTGTAATAGCATCATGTTGCTGAAGGTAACTTGACGGAACGCTATTTAACAAAATTTGAATACATAGAAGGTCATGCAAAACAATTATAAAAGTCCTCAATTACTTTTGACAATTAAAGAGTTTCAGTCATCAGTGCCAATAAATTTGAGATGGGCTATCCAGAAGAACTACACCGAAATGGTTGAGTGGAAGGTACTAGTTCGTTATGGCCGGAAGCTTCTTATCGATCCGGATCGGTTCTGGGACTGGCTTAGGTCGAGAGGTTGACAATGACAGTGACTTGCACGCCGAATTGGTGACAGTCCCATGAGTGATAGAGGTGCTACAGGATTCTCTAATCAAGCCTTGCTGGATCAACTTCTAGCAGGACCCTACGCGCATTTCACGAAGGTCGGGGAAGATGATTATCGTGATTGCTCTGAGCGCAACCCAGGTTTGAGCCTATCCAGTAATGGGTACTACGACCACAAAGCTGGTAAGGGGGGCAGCCTCAGCGAACTAGCTAGGGACGAGAGTCGAGATGTTAGCCATTGGGGTCCTCACCATGACCATTATTCCAGCAAGCCGTCAGGCAATAAAACAGAAAAAGCTACCAGTGATACAGCAGCCTACCTGTGGGAGAAGGCAAACATTGGGGAGGAAGCCCGCGCTGACATCGAAGAGTACCTCACGGGTATTCGCCGAATCCCCACTGAGAACTACATGGATTTGATTGATACAGGTCTTCTGCGCTATCTGCCAGCAGATGAAAAATCGACTTCAGATGAAAAAAGACCTCCAGCTCTGGTGCACCCTTTTAAATTCATTGAGCAAGACGGATCGATCCGAACAGCTGTTCGAAAGATCCAACTGACACGTAAGGAGGGCAATCCTCGGAAACCCCATTTCGGATCCGATGGCCATCTCACTATTTTGCCCCCGCTAGATCCTACGAATCCAGACAACTGCTTCCTCGCTACAGAGGGATTAGAAAACGCTCTGACAATGCGGAGTTTTTATCCACGTAAACAGTTCGTGGTGACAAACGGCAAAAGCAATCTAAAACACCTTTTGCGGCTGGCCAAGCCTGAAATAGGTGTGCTGATCATCGCCGATCATGATGACCACGCCAAACCCCACGAGAATGGCCAGTTAGAGGCAGCCAGAGTACGCAGACAACTCAGAGATCAGGGTGTCAATTGTGTAGCGATGAAGCCCAAGCAGCCTAATTGGGATGCCAACGCTGCCCTGCAGGAAAACAAATTGGAGGAGTGGCGGAACTTGCTGGTGGAGGTTCCAGAATACGAGAAACCAGAACAGCCAAAGCTGCCTAAGGGATTCCGTTTTGTTCCATTCGGAGAATCGGCAATGCAAATCCCAGAGATGCTGGTAGGACGTATTTTGGAATGTGGCACCCTGGCTGAACTCTACGGCGACAGCAATACCGGAAAATCCTTCGTGGCCATGGACCTGGCTTTCAGTGTCGCTACCGGTTGTCAGTGGCACGGAGAGGCAGTTCGGCAGGGGGGAGTGCTCTACTTTGCAGGGGAAGGAGAAGGGGGGCTTTACCGCAGAAAGCGAGCCTGGGAAATCGCCAGGGGCCAATCTCTAAAGGAGGCACCAATAGACCAATCATCTGGAGTCACTGACCTGACTGATAAACAATGCAGGGAAGAAGTTTTGGATAGGATACGTGAAAAGGCTGAGCAGGTTTCGTTGAAGCTAGTGGTTATTGATACGCTGAGCCGCCACTTTGGTGGCAAGGATGAAAACCAGACGTCAGAAATGTCTCAGTTTGTGAGCGCATTGGACAACATGCGACAGGAATTTGGAGTGACGGTATTGCTGGTCCACCACACAGGAAAAGACGCAAACAAGGGGCCCCGAGGATCCAACGCCTTGCGAGCAGCTCTGGACAACGAGATTTTGGTGACGCGTAAGGATCATGGGCCTGTAGTGCTCACCAACACCAAAATGAAGGATGCAGAGCCATTCCGGCCAATGGCGTTCCAACTGGTTGCTGTAAACCTTCAGGATGACCAAGGGCGAGAACTGGCAGATGACTACGGGCAGCCCTTCACTTCCTGTGTGTTGGAACCGGCAGAAGTACCTCGGCAGTCTCCCAGGGCTCAACCGAAAAAAGGTTCAAACCAGGAGAATTTTGATCGCGTTTTTGCTCAGCAGCAGCAACTGGGACAGAGCCCAGTATCTTTGGAGGCAGTCCGTAAAGCTTTGGCAATGCAGCCAAATCGCTGGAGGGAATTGCTCAATAGCAAATACATCATGCGCACGTACGACATCGCCAACAACTGTGTTGAAATGAAGTGCTTCGATTAGACGCTATTGAGCCGGCAACCGAACCATCCGATGTCCGATCCCCCTTATAGGGGGAATCGGATCGGATCGGATGGGTATTCGGCATGCCAGCAGGGACTCAATCCGAAATCCGATAAGATCTAAATCGGATGGGATCGGATGGGATCGGATATCGGACAGTGTTAAAGCGCAGAGGCTGAAGAGGATATTTCTTTTTTGAGCAATTTTTTGGATTGGTTTGAGTGGAAATTGTCTACGTAGCTTCCTGTAGGGCATTGGATAATAAGTTAGACAACAGCGTTCGTAAACTTAGCGTGTACGTGAGAGACGATCGAAAAGATCTTTATGTTTTAATCCCAGTATCAATGGAGCTTGAATTATGAATACAGCAGAATTGACTGAACACCAGATCCGAAATTGGCCAGCGGAGAGAGTGAAGGTCTTCGTTGACTCTGGAGAATATGATCCCTGGGATCTTTCACCATTGAAAATTGAAAAGAAAGCATTGGACATAGCCGACTACAGCAGTATTTGTGGTCGCTATGTTGTGAAAAGATTTCGGACTATTGATGATTTGATTGAATTTATGCACGAAGAACAGGATTCCTCTGAGATGAGATTGAAACAGCTGAGAGCCAGAGAGAGAGTTCAATTTGTTGTTGAGGCACGCTACGAGGAATTTGCTACTGGCAAGTACGACCGCAAGAGAAACTTAAATAGCGTCAAGTCAACTCGCAAAAGTTGGGAAATCAAATATGGCGTTCATGTCAATTTTGTGGATAACCGGCAACTTGCTGAAGAAGAAACCAGAAGATTTTTCTACTTGTGCAACCGCAAATCACTTAGAGAAATGGCGTTATAATTTCCAATGCTCCAAAAACACTTTTAGGATATCAATGCAGAAAAAATTAAGCGCTGCAAGCAACAAAGCAGCCGTCTTGAGACTCCATCAAGAAGGTCTCAGCCAGCGTAAAATCGCCATGGTGCTGAACATATCAAAGACCAGAGTCACTCAGATCCTGGCTGAACAACCAAAGCAAGGTGGGCAGGGTGGTCAGTCAAGGAGGGACAACCAACTGACCAGAGTTATTTCACGAATGCCCAATATTCAGATGGATATTGAAAAGAAGGTTACTGAATCAGCAGCCAATTCGGCAATACAGGTTTTGGCTGATGAGCGTGAAGCGCAGAGGAAGCAAGTACTCGACGATCTGCAGTTCATTCGGAACTGGTCCTTAGTGACTGCGGAGCGGGTTCAGCGCCGGGAGGTGGACGTGGACTACTTGCAGGTGGAACTGACGACACTGAAAACCTTGGCTGCAGTGCTGCATGAAAATAACCGCCAGAGAATCGAATTGTTTGGATTAACCCAAACCAAACAAATACAAAACGATGAATTGTTTAGCTTCGATCCAGTAGATGCCGCCCGGCGCGGAGGTCTTAAGATTTAAGAAGGGTGAAAAAAGATCAGGTCGATCGATGTAGTTTTTAGAATGCGTCTAACTAATTGGGCCTCGGAACACCACGACCGCTCAGACCAAAGAAACTAATATCTTTTTAAAATCTGACAGTAAAAAACCGATCGGGCGAGATCGTTCAGTTCAAAGTGTTAACCGTGATCGCTGAGACTAGAGAGCGTTAGCATCTTTTCTAGAGTTTGGATTAAAAAGAACGATCGGTGCGATTGCTTAGTTTAAAGAGCTTACCACGACCGCTGAGACTAGAGGGCGTTGATACCTTTCCTACAACTTGGATAAAAAAGACCGATCGGTGCAACTTCTAGAGATCATTAAGAACAAACACTCTGGATTACAATCTAGATCAAAGCCGCGATCGTTCAAAGATCCAGGTCGAGAACACATTGCAACCCTACCTCTGCTAGACTTACTCAATGCAGGAGATGGGAAACAGCCATCTTGCCATCAAGCAGTTTGACTCTTTTCAGCGATCGGCCGCAATTGCGCAAAATGATGTTCTAGAGTGAACTCGCTGAATTGGCTTGGGATGATAATTTCATAAAGACGATTACCGAGAAGGCTTACGACCCAATGTCGATCGTCGTTAGGCAGAAAAACTGACTAATGAAATCCGTCTAGAGTGCGGTCGATTTCATCTCATGATTTATTCCATGTCCTCTTCCACCACAATTTCTATCAATTTCACTTCCTGAATTCTGTTCACCAGCTCGTACAGGCCATAGCCACTCTACAGGATTAGAGACGATCGACCTTCCAGTCACTTTTTCTTTGGTGTCTATGTTGGCCATGTCCTAGAGAACCTAGGGCTGATACCAGATTTAAAAAATGCTTCTTTAGTAGGAATCAGGGCACTGACTTTTTGGAATTGCCGAACAAGTAAATTCAAAAAAAACAATGGAAGCCGAAAAGGCCGCTGTCTTCTGAAGCAACACTGGATTAAGTAGCTTACCATTTGGTTCATACTCCGGGCTCTCCAATGACTCAATGGTATGCCGGGTTCCTGGCTTCAACTCAGCAGAACATTGCCGATCGATCACAGAGTGTGATGGATGAGATGCTAACAACCAAGAAACGTAGAATAACTCAGATATGGGTAGTTTGTAGTTCTTAGTTTCCAACTCATATTTGCTATGTCAGTCCCCTAAGAACAGAACAGGCCTTTCCCACTGTATTAAGACAACGCACCCTGTGTCTGACCAGACCGAATGAATGCTGTCCTCTGGATTCAAGACCAGCGATCCAGCAGGATAATTACCACGTTCGTCACTCTGCTCACCTTCAAGAACCAGAATGGTTTCGAGGCCTTTGTGCTGGTGTTTAGGAACAGAGGCACCTGGTTCATAGCGCAACAATGCTACCACCGGTTCTTCCGGGGAAAGTCTGCAGATTTCGATCCCCTTGCGAAAGACTTCAAAATCAAATGACTTCCATCCACCATCGATTAATCCTATCAGATGTAAAGATTGGGTTAACGACCTATTCATTCAGTGCCTCTGCAATCTCCGAAACTTTGGCAGTCCAACCAACTATGGCTCCCTGCGCGCGGATCATCTTGAGAGTAGCATGCTTAAACTCTGGGAAATAGCTTTCCGTCGCGTCTTCTGCCAGAAGACACTCAAAACCTCGATCATTTGCCTCCCGCATGGAGGTCTGTACGCAAACCTCTGTGGTAACACCGGCTAAAATAATAAATTTGGTTCTTAGTCTGTCCAGAACTACCGATAAGTCGGTATTGTAGAAAGCACCTTTCCCTGGTTTGTTCAAGACTATTTCACCTTTGATTGGGGCGAGTTCATCCAGAATCTCGGCACCCGGTTCCCCTACAATCAGCACTCGACCCATTGGCCCATGATCGCCAATACGAAGACCGAGAGAGTTTCTTTTCAACTTCGCAGGAGGGCAATCTGATAAATCAGGTTTGTGGCATTCGCGTGTGTGAATCACTGGCATACCCGTCTTTCTGGCGAGAGTAAGAAGTCTTAAAGTTGCGGGTACGATTGATTGTAATGGGGTCACATCATTACCTAGTGCAGTGCCAAATCCGCCTGATTCAATGAAATCTCTCTGCATATCGATAATCAGCAGGACTGTCTCTAGGGGGTTGAAGGAAAATGGGTAGGGCAGCGCTTGTACAATCTCTGCCATTAGCTATGCCCTCCCATGTGGTGACCAATTTCAGCAGGATCAACTTCAGTTGTTAGGCACTCATAAGTGATACGTCCCTCCAACATGACTAGAATTCGATCCGCCAGCTCAATGATTTCGTCAAGATCTTCTGATATTAGAAGGACCGCTGTTCCAGCGTTGCGCGCTGCCATTATTCGTGTCCGAATTTCTGCGACTGCAGCGAAGTCGAGTCCAAAGCAGGGATTCGCAATTACCATCAAGTCCACTTGATCGGATAATTCACGCGCAAGAACGGCCCTTTGTACATTACCACCTGAAAGTGACTCCATTGGAGCGTCAAGCGAAGCAGTCTTTACTTTGAAGGACTGTACCAATTTGGCTGCATTTTCTTTTATAGAATATTTAGATAACCAAAACCTTGCTTGACCGCCCTTTAAATCAAAACTTCGAAATCCAATATTTTCGGCCACAGACATGCGCGGCACACAGGCGTTCTGAAGAGGCTCTTCTGGCAGATAACGAACGCATTTGGTCCGCGCCTCTTTTCGCGTGGCATAATAAACGCTTCCCTTAACCAATACCTCTCCACCGGAGATAGGGCGTTGCCCTGTCAGCACTTCCATCAACTCCATTTGTCCATTGCCAGAGATACCAGCAATGCCAACAATTTCACCCGCATTTACTACAATATTATCAATGTAGATCTGCTTCAGTCCTAATCGGTCTTGTGCACCGACTCTGTTGAGTTCGAGAACCGGTTCACCAATTTCGTTCTTGCGTGATGCAGGATAGGCAAGCTTATCGTTCCCCACCATCATCCGAGCCATATCCGTATGGTCCAACACAGCTACCTGCCCAGATCCAACCATTTTGCCACGGCGCAGGATCGAAACATTGTCGGCGTATGCTGTAACTTCACGGAATTTATGCGTTATCATTAAAACTGTAATTTTTTCAGCCTGGCACATTGCCTTTACGTGACCAAGCACCTCATCTGCTTCATCCGGTGTAAGTACCGAAGTAGGTTCATCAAGGATTAGGAAGCGGCGCCCAAGAAAGATCTGTTTGAGGATTTCAAGCTTTTGTTTTTCCCCCACTGAGAGTGTCTGCACAGGTCTATCTAACGGCACAGAAAAGGGCATACTCCTTAAGAAAGTTTGGAGATTCTCCATCTCTCTGCGCCAGTTGATTATAGTGGGTGTGTTTTTTCGGCTAACGACCAGATTTTCAGCTGCTGTCAATGAAGGCACTAGAGTGAAATGTTGATAAACCATCCCGAGACCCAGTGCATGAGCATCCCTTGGATTTGGTACCAGCACTTCCCGACCATCTATCATCATCGCGCCTGATGTTGCTCGGTAAAAGCCCATCATGCACTTCACCAGAGTAGACTTGCCAGCGCCGTTTTCCCCCAGCAAAGCATGGAATGTCCCTGGCGCAACTTGTATTGATACGTTATCAAGCGCAGTAAAACGGCCAAAGCGCATCGTCATGCCTATTGTCTCGATCCCAACTGGGCCCTCTACAAAATAGCCCGTTGAAGTCAAGGTAGTCCGTTTATAAGAGCCGAGCTGTCAGAAACTACACCAAACACCCCACCCTGCATTTTGACCATATTCAGCGCCGCTTCGTGATTGCCGATATTGGTAGCGCCACAGCAATCCTCCAGCACAAGGCATTCGAAGCCGCGGTCATTGGCTTCACGCATGGTGGTTGATACACAAACATCAGTAGTGATGCCACAGATCACCAGGTTATCAATGCGACGTGTGCGCAGGATCAATTCCAGATCAGTAGCGCAGAAGCTGCCTTTTCCAGGCTTGTCTATTACAATCTCGTTTTGTAATGGATAAAGTTCCTCAATAATATCCCATCCAGGCTCTCCACGCACCAGGATCATACCGCAAGGTCCCTCGTCGCCGATACCTGCTCCAATTTGTTGCGAACGCCAACGCTTGTTTGCTGGCAGGTCGCTGAGATCACGCCGATGACCTTCCCGAGTATGAATTATATGATAGCCTTTGGCTCGCATGGCGGCAAGAACACGCTTGATAGGCTCAATAGGTGCTCGGGTTAAAGAAAGATCGTAGCCCATAGCATCGACATAGCCGCCTTTACCACAGAAATCTGTCTGCATGTCTATCACGATTAGAGCCGTGTTACTCGGTCGCAAATCACCATTCCAAGGCCATGGGTAGGGCTGCGAAGTAATACAATGTCCTTCTTTTTTTTTATCAATCATTCTGCAACCTCCTTTTCCTTCTGGCCATAATATCGCTCAGGGGCAGGAAATCCAAATGAGGTACCGTCTGTTACCTGCACGTCTGCTTCCCAGAGAAGTCTGTAGCGACCGGTGGCCAAGTCCTTCATGTAAGTGTAGGGACAGTCTTGCGCACCACCTTTTACCGCAACATAGCCGCGATGACCGAGTTGGTATATGTTATTTTCTACGCCCCAATTAGCGCGTGCTTCTCGTAAAAGATCAGGTCGTACCTCAGCGGTAATGATCTCATCTGTACGACCATTTGACCCGTGAGCTATTATCGTTCCGTCGAAATTTACAATCATACCTTCCCCCATGCTGTCGAAAGTGCCGTCAGTTCCACTCATGCAGACATTCGCAGTAATCATCAAGTTACAGAAAGCATTTGACTGGTTGGTGAATTTCCAACTATCTCGGATGGGGGCGGTGTATCCTGCAGTACGAAGCATGATCTCTGCTCCTTGATAAGCAGCTTCTCGGGCTACTTCTGGAAACATGCCGTCATGACAAATAACTAGGGCGAGTTTTGTTCCTTTGGGTCCTTCAATAACTGGAATGCCCAAATCGCCCGGTTCCCATGGTTCGACAGGCACCCATGGATGTAATTTACGATAGTAGAGTTTCAAGTTGCCTCTATCGTCAACAATGATCCCAGAATTGTATGGATTACCGCCGGGATTGTTTTCCATTACAGAAAAGCAACCCCAGATTTCGTTATCCACACAGGCTTGTTTAAGAGCAGCTACCTCAGGCCCGTCAATCGAACACATGATTTCGGGATTGGTATCCATTGACAGGCCATGCAAAGCGTATTCAGGAAATACCACTAAATCCATTGTGGCCATGTTACGTCGGGCCTTGCCGACCATCTCTACAATTTTTTGGGTCTGCTCCGCCAGATCAGTCGTTGTTTTTACGATGGGAAGCTGAAGTTGGACCATACCGATTACAATGCCCTCAGAGGACTTATTCAAACCACCTAAACCATTCATTCCGCTCTCCTATTTAGTTATTGACAACTCGCCCGGCGCGCCAGCCATAGCCCGGGTAGGCGAAGAGGTGAAAATTAATACGCTTAGCGTTAGAACATATGGTGCAGCGTAAAACAGGTAGTAGCCATCGGATATACCAACCGATTGAAGGGCTGGTCCTAATGCTCCAGCGCCGCCAAATAATATTGCGGCCCAGATACATGCAATTGGGTTCCAGCGAGCAAAAATAACTAATGCAACAGCCATTAAGCCTTGGCCTGATGAGATACCCTCATTCCAACTGCCGGGATAAAAAAGAGACAAATAAGCTCCGCCAATGCCAGCGAAAGCGCCCCCAATTGCCGTGGCTACAGTTCGAATTAAGACTGGTCTGAGGCCCATTGCTCTGGCGGCACTAGTCGAATCCCCAACGACCCTTATCAAAAGACCAATGCGTGTAGCAAAGAACATCCACCAAAGCCCAATAGCAGCGAAAATGCCTACAATGAATAGTACATTGACTCGCAGGGCAGCTTTTACCTGAGGGATTACTGACCACCATCCAAATTCGATTGATGGCAGGTCTGGTGCAACTGGTTGTATATATGGTTTACCAAAAAAGAAGGCGAGCCCCATACCAAGCAACATCAGCGCGATGCCAATGGCGATGTCATTAACTCTCGGAAGGGAACATACAAGGCCATGAAACAACCCAAAGAGGCCACCGGTAAAGGCTGCAGCCATAATTCCGATCAATGGCGATCCTGTCTCGTAGGCTGCAGCATAGCCAGTCATAGCACCAAAGATTAGAGTGCCTTCAAGACCCAAATTAAATCGACCAGAGCGCTCTGTCAGCACCTCCCCCAAGGAGACAAACATGAATGGCGTGGATACCCGGATTGCTCCACCAAGTATCGCGATCGGAATCGCCCAAAGGCCAAGATCTGTTTCGGTCATTCCTTAGAATCTTGAGAAACTGGATAAAATATACTGAATCGTCCGTAGAGGGATTCAGAAAGCAGAATTGAGACGAAAACCAAGCCTTGTAGCACTAGTATTGTTGCGTCTGGTAGACCCATGCGTCGCTGGATAAGACCAGAGGAGGCTTCAAAAGCTGCAAGCAAAATTGCAATAGGTATAATCGCAATGGGATTTTGACGTGCTAAAAAGGCTACGAGGATACCAGTGTAGCCGTATCCAGCAGCTAGCGAGGCATTAGCTGAACCATGTATTGCGGCAACTTCAAACATTCCCGCCAACCCGGCGAATGCTCCTCCAAGAGAAGTGAAACAGAGGATTAAGCGCCCAACTGGCAACCCCTGAACTTGGGCTGCCCTGATATTGCCACCTGCAATGCGCGCAGCAAACCCAAAGGTTGTGCGTTCTAGCAGAACCCAGGAGACTAGGCAGCAGAACAATCCTGCAATAAGGCCCCAATGCACATCCCAACCCGGGATGTCACCGATTCTGAGATGCGCTTCTATGGGGGCGGTCGATGGTTTGTTAAGGCTATTCGGATCTCGGAAAGGCCCTTCTACAAGATGATTCATCACAGCGATTGCAATATATGCCATCAGCAAGCTGGCGATGGTTTCGTTAACACCGCGATAATGGCGCAGTAAGCCAACGGCACCAATCCAGACACCAGCCACCAACATACTTGCAATTGTTAAAAGCAAGATCGCTATTATTCCAGGAAGCCCGGAAACTGAACCAGCTAGCACCCCGAAGGTTACACCACCCAATACTATCGCTCCTTCACCCCCGATTACCATCAGTCCGAGTCGTGCCGGAAGAGCAACGCACAATGCTGCGAAAAGTAGTGGCGCAGTTCGCGAAAGGGTATTTTGCCAAGAAAAAGATGTTCCAAAGCCGGCCTTGTATACCAAGGCGTAGAAATCAAAGGGGGATTTTCCCAGAAAATAAAGAAAAAGCCCGAAAGTTAAGAGCCCGACAATCAGCGCCCCAAGCGGCAGTAAAACGGCCTCGCTACGCTTTGCCAACGTTTCAAGCCAGACATCTGTCAAGAAATTTTTTTCCTTGCCGTGACTAATGTTCTGGTCTGCCGTCCTCATGTCGTTCGAGTTTTTAAGAGGTTGAGCCGATCACACCCTCAACGAGGTAGTTCATGCTTTCGAGCGAGATGTCTGTTTCGACCAAGCTCTCGCCAGCGCTTAAAATTGTGTTGCCAGCATTGTCTCTAAGTGGGCCTTTGTATGCGGCAAAGTTACCCTTAAGCATCTCAGCTTCAGTATCTTTGAACTGGGATCGGGCTGCATCGCTTACTGCTGGACCAAGAGGAGACATTTTTATGTAACCCTCTGCCAGACCGCCTCGGTCAAAATTTTTGATAGTTCCTCCGTCAAGGACGGTTTGCACCATACGGGTGTAAACACCGCTCCAGTTCCATTCCGCACCAGTAAGATACTTTTGAGGCGTTAATGGCGACTGGTTGGCGTGATAACCGCAGACGTAACTACCTCGTCCTGCTGCGGTTTCAATAACCACCTTAGGTCCATCCACGTGGCAAGTGATAACGTCGCAGTTGGCATCAGCAAGTGCATTAGTGGCCTCAGCTTCCTTTACTGCCAGCGACCACTCGCCAGTAAATATAACTTGGCAAGTAATTGCGGGGTCAACCTGACGTGCGCCTAGAAGGTAAGAATTGATGTTCTGTAGAACCTGAGGAATAGGCTTGGCAGCAACGAAACCGAGTTTCTTGGAGTTAGACATGTGACCAGCTACGATTCCGTTAAGATACTGCCCGAGCCCGATGTAGCCAAAATAGGAGCCAACATTCATAGGGTGTTTGTCGGCCAACCACAAGCCTGCGGCATGCTGGAATCGAACATTTGGATATTTTGGAGCGATTTCTAATATGTGTGGATCGAAATATCCAAAGGAAGTCGGGAATAAGAGTGTAGCACCATCAAAATTGATTATTGATTCCATGGTCTTTTGTACGTCCACAGTTTCTGCCACATTTTCTTCTTCGACAACACTAACACCTTTCATCAGCTTTACGGCTGCGGCTCCTTTAGCATGTGCCTGATTGTAGCCGAAATCGTCTTTTGGACCCACATAGATAAAACCCACGGTGAGTCCATGGCTTCCAGCATTAGCCAAATTTGGCATTGAGCCAAGTGCGTAAGAACCAGCTAAGGCAGCACTTGCTTTAAAAAAGTTGCGGCGAGAAATTAATGTAGAAGACATGATCTTGATCTCCTTGGATAACTAATTTTTGATGAAACCCCCTGAGGCAAACAATTATCTTTTCACCGAAAACATTATTTTGCACAAAAAAAAGCTGTTAACTTCTGCTTATTTTGCACAACACTAGTGCCAATTATGCACATTTTGCAGCTAGCTAACCTTTTGCTTTCTATTCCCTTGACAAAATGAATTGCTATGTTGTAACCAGTCGTACCTATTTTTTAGACAACACTGAATGTGTTGAAGTATCTCTGATCGTCAATTTTACTTGCAGCAACTAAAGCAACAGTCTACCTTCTAATTATCTCTACAAGTGGAACTTGTATGAACTAAGAAAGCTAAACAGTTTAGGAAATAGGTGCTATTATTTGGTTTCATTTTTCGATTTATAATATTACCAAAGCTAAAGAGCTTGAGCAACACTACCTCAGACTTCATGTGTGGGTCCAGGATTTCTTGTGAAATCAAAAAGCGAGCTCTAAATTGATCGGAGTTAGCCATAATGATAAAATAGATCAATGGTTCAGAAATAGAACGAAAACAAGTGCTGACAACATATATATTTTAGAAGTATTACTTGTGCTAGCACTCATTCTCCGACTTGATGTGCAGGTGAGCCTAACCAAAGAGAAGGGAGAAGTCTTGGTGCTGTTGCAGAGGCTTCTACAGAAGCAAGATGCCAAGTTAGCAGCTAGGATTCACAGTGATCTAGTTAGTGCAGTCAGATTACGCTAGAAAATAAGATACTGAGTGTTTTAGGCAGGTAACGACAAACAAAATGCAAAACTTTTTTTAAAATTTAAATTTTTGGTGATGCCGTGTGGCAAGGAATTGAGCAAAAATGTAAAGAAATCATGGACATTTTGCGTAGAAAGTTATGTTTTCATAATATAACTCAGATAGTTAGCAAATCAATCACATTCAAAACGCGCGATAGAATGTTCAATTATTTGTTGAGCGAAGCGAGCTGCAGCAACTGGAAGTGTTCGACCCTTAAGCTGACCAAAGTATAACAAGCCAGGAGGAATGTCTTTTGTGGCGATTGGTCTAATGGCAATATCACTGTTTTTCTGCGGTCTCGGAAGCCCTATTGGAATTTGAAATCCTAATACATCCTCCGCAGTTGTGTAATACCGAAGAAACTCAAAGCTATCAGATTCTAATACGGGTTGGATTTTCAACCCAATTCGCCTAACAGCAAGCTCCAGAAGATTCCTTACGCCATAATTTTTTGTTGGAATTACAATGGGGTATTCTAAGCATTCTCGCAATCGAAGTGTTGATTGGTTAGTAAGTGGATGGTTAGCCGACATGACAGCGTGGAGAGTTTGTCGAATATTAAGCAAATTTTGAAATTCGACTAATCTAATCGGCTCAAAAACAAGAACCAAGTCCGCACTGTAATCAACTAATGCCTGCTCAGCAGCAGCACGATCCCGCAATAAAACACTGAATTCTACTCCTGGATGTTCATTGCGGTAGGTTGAAATTTGTTCAGGAAGAAAATAAGGCAAAAGAGCTTGGCTGCATGCGATTGAAACATGTCCCCGCCTCTCTCCAGATAAGTCTGCAATTTGACTCTTCACACGCTCAAAATCACTAGATTGTGTTCGAATGTGATGAACCAAAATCTCGCCTGCTGTGGTGAGCCGAACCCCCCTTGGTATACGTTCAAATATATCAAAACCGAGCTCCCTCTCAATTGCAAGAATTCGTCGATTTAAAGCTGTTGAATCAATGGCAAGAATTTCTGCAGCTTTCCGAATTGATCCAGATTTGGCTACAGCGTCAACACTCATAAGTGGGAAAAGATTATTCATTTCAGTAGTATAAATTATTGATGTAAATTTTGCACTGGCACGAAGCAAAATTAGCTGTATCCAACATAACCAGAGAATGTTGTATTAGTTTTTATTAATTTTACCAACTAAAAAAATGATTGAAAAATTACCGTTTTTTTTTGAGTCCTTAAGAAGTGCGTACCAGAAAGGTTTAGACCCGATCGAATTGATAGAAGAAGTTTACAGGCGGATAACAAAAGTAAATGATCCCGGGATATTTATTAATTTACGTGATAAAGAAGAGGTAAAAAATGAAGCAGCTAAACTAAATAAAAAAAAAGTTCTTAATAAACCTCTTTGGGGAATTCCGTTTGTAATAAAAGACAACATCGACGTCAGTGGAATACCAACAACAGCAGCGTGCCCAGCTTTTGCTTATACACCTAAAAAAGATTCCTTTGTCGTTAATAAAATACTAACTGCTGGTGCCTTACTTATTGGAAA
>JACLAD010003088.1_pt1 | contig 60147 bp, 60 predicted proteins | sample 8027901 | NCBI WGS metagenome assembly JACLAD01 (sample SAMN15725071, study PRJNA655200) | protist metagenome | isolation source: fluorescence activated cell sorting (FACS) single amplified genomes of... | place: Spain: Blaines Bay Microbial Observatory, Mediterranean Sea | collected 2016-07-05 | reverse complement strand
GAGTGGGCAACAATTAGTATTGCTAAACTTATAGGCATCTCTTGAAAAACTTCGCACTCACCGGCGCTGCCGGCTACATTGCGCCACGACACCTCAAGGCGATTCAGGACACGGGCAGTCAACTGGTTGCGGCTTTGGATAAACACGACTCAGTCGGTATTCTCGATAGCTACTTCCCAGACTGTGCCTTCTTTACAGAATACGAGCGTTTCGACCGGCACCTGGAGAAGCTGCGCCGTGAAAACGAAGGGAAAGAGATTCACTATCTGAGTATCTGCTCACCCAACTATCTCCACGATGCACATATCCGAACAGCATTACGGGTTGGGGCCGATGCACTCTGTGAAAAGCCACTGGTACTCAATCCCTGGAACGTAGGAGCGCTGCAGGAATTAGAAGCCGACACGGGACAACGAGTCTGGACAATTCTACAACTTCGGGTTCATCCAGCGCTGATTGCTCTGCGAGAGAAAATCCAGCAAGAACGTCGACAGGATAAATATGAGTTGCAGTTGACGTACTTGACCTCCCGTGGCCAGTGGTACCTGCGTTCCTGGAAAGGAGATGAGGAGAAGTCGGGAGGACTAGCAACCAACATCGGAGTGCACTTCTTCGATATGCTCACCTGGCTCTTTGGAGAGGTGGAGCGCAACGAAGTTCATGTCTCAACGCCAACGACCTGTGCGGGTTACCTAGAACTAGAGAAAGCCCGAGTACCCTGGTTTCTCTCGATCGACATCAACAATATTCCCGCTGAGATCCGCTCTCAAGGTCAGCGCACTTATCGCAGCATCACACTTGACGGAGAAGAGATTGAGTTCAGTGGAGGCTTCACCGATCTTCATACGCTGGTGTATAAGCGCACCTTGGAAGGGCAGGGTTTTGGACTGGAAGAAGCCAAAACCGGGATTCAGATCGTGCGTGAGATTCGCAAGTCTGAGCCTGTTGGGATTCGGGTGGAGTCACATACTCTTCTACACAACAACCTGATAGGGCGATGAAGAAGACAAGGGCAATGATTGCAAGGACCATCTGAAAATCCTCTTCATCCTCGGTGCCGGTCGAAGTTCATCTACACTTCCTCTTTCGAGAACCCAAGGTGGGGAAGTTGGCCTCATCCGAAACCAGTTTGATCTATGAAGCAAATCATTGGGTGGGCGCCTATAGCAACTTTCAAAAGTAATTGATCGATGTGGTGCAAAGGGATGGGCACCTCACCCCAAAAGAATTAACCGGAGATTATGCCTCAAGTTGGAAGATCGAAAGCTTCTTTCACAAACTCAAATCATGGGAACTAAAAATGGAGAGACCAACGGGCCTACACGGCAGAAAACTCATAGCGACCAGAAACTCGGCTCCTTTTAGAATACAAGAGCCGCCAACAAGGACTCTCCTGGGGATTGCATTTTCAGAGGAATTCTCTCATCAGTAAGAGCATGTTCAACCTCAGACTTGAAGTCATCTCCAAACACTTGATAAATGGATGAAATTTTCCCAGCAGCTGAAAAGATATGTGAAACTGTAGCGTCCTTCAGGAGTCTGGTGAAATGATAAAACGGTTAACTCCTAAGACAGCATTTGGAAAAAATGTGTTAACAGTGATGACAGGAGGCGGATTAGCCCAAGCTATACCGATTTTGATGAGTCCAGTGTTAACAAGACTATATTCACCTGAAGACTTTGGTTTCATGGCTCTCTATTTATGGGTGGCATCCTTGTTAACGATCTTGGCAACAGGAAAGTATGAAAAATCAGTTTATTTACCAAATCGTACAAAAGGTGTTGCACGAATTATTGACATGTCATCGAATTTGAGCCTGTTTTTTTCAATTCTCCTATTGTTTTCAATTCTATTTTTTGGTGATTATCTATGGCATTTCTTTGATATCAAAAATTCAATCATATGGTTATATATTTTACCGTTTTCAGTATTTATAGCTAGTCAATATCAGATATTGGAAGATTTAGTTATAAAACGTTCTGAATACAAAAAGTTGTCGATAAGTCGAGTAAGTCAAAGTTTCGTAAATAGTAGTGCTGCAGTGGGTTTAGGTTATTTAATGGTAAATTCTGGTCTATTAGTAGCTAACTTATTAGGTCAAATAGTTGCATTCATAACGGTAAGGAAAATAAAAAAAATAATTTGTAGCCAATATGTGTTTACATACAAGACCCGTATTGCTGTTGCTAGAAAGTATTTAAAGTTCCCTCTTTTTATGATTCCATCAGGATTATTGAATATATTGAGTTCAAATATGCCAAACATTATTCTGACAAGCACATTTGGGATTGGTTATGTAGGGTTCTATAATTTGATACAAAAAACACTGTCCACACCTTCAACATTTATTGGAAATTCATTTAGTGAAGTATTCAAGCAGCAAGCATCAGATGATATAAAGAAATACGGCACTTGTCGTTTATTATTCCGTAGAACCGTTATAAAGCTGATAGTTTTATCAATTATCCCGTTTCTAATATTGATGATTTATACTCCAGAAATTTTTGTGATTGTGTTTGGTAAAGATTGGCAAATAGCGGGAGAGATGGCGCAGATACTTGTACCAATGTTTTTTATTCGGTTTATAACCATGCCGGTATCATCGGTAATATTACTACGCAATCGAGTTGAGATTGATTTCTGGTGGCAGCTTATTTTCTTGGTACTTTCGCTCGGGGCATTTTTATTTAGAGAGAAAATAAATGAAATGATGATGTATTTCACGGTTGTCTTTAGTTTAATGTACTTGCTATCTTTTTCTATCAATTACAAATACGCAAAAAAGTGAAAAAATGTTAGATGATAGTAAGAGGTTAATTTACAAACAGCTTGAATCGCTTGATGTAAAACCATCAGATACGGTATTAATCAACCTTAATATAGAAAAGTTTGGTTTGCTAGAAAAGTGCCAGCGTAGTGATTATGTAAAGCTTTTTAAAGAATATTTTGCAATGGGAGGAGGTACAATTGTTGCCTTAGCATTTACCCCTGTTAAATTTTCTTTAACAAATAAAGGTCTTCCATATTTTGATGGGACACAGCCAGCATATACGGGATTTTTCCCAAACGCCATGTTGCAGGATAAAGATTCATTACGTAGTAAACATCCTACGAACTCGGTTGTAGCAATAGGAAAGAAAGCTAAGGAGTTCGTAAATGGTTTAGACGAAAATGGCGGGGCTTATGACTTTGCACGGCGTGCCATAGAAATGGATGCTAAATTATTGCTAATTGGAATGGCTGACTATCCAGGTTTTCTAACACATCTGGTGGAGCAGGATTTAAAATTTTATACACAATACTGGAATCGTTATTTTTTAAAAGTGCAACTTAAAGATAAAGTATTTCAGCGGCTTGATCCAGGTGGTTGCAGCAGTACATTTGGCAGACTTTATACAGAGTATATAAAACATGAAGCTTTAAGAATAGGCTTTGTAAACAAAGCCTATTCTTTATGCATTGATGCTAGCAAAGCTTATGAAATAGACTACACCATAATTTCAAAAAATCCGAATTTATTGATATGCGATAATTCAAACTGTTACCGTTGTCGTATTTATCGTTGGAAAACAATTTGGCGAGTTCCTTTTTTCTTCTTAAATATGGGAATTCATAAGGTCTATAGATATGCAACGAAATATACTTGAATATTTAGAAAAAACCGCGGCATGGTTTCCGGATAAGATTGCGATCGAAGATGAAAACGGTGTCGTCACATTTGCAGAACTTAGAGAAAACGCATTAGCGATTTCAGATGCTCTAATTGAGCAGGGATTAAACGGGTGTCAGCCAGTTGCGGTCTTTGTGCCGAAATCGATTAAAGCGATAGAGGCTTTTTTGGGCATTTTGTATGCGGGTGGTTTTTATGTGCCTTTGGATACCGCCAACCCTAAAAATCGTATTGATGCAATTTTAAAAAATATAGCGCCAAATTTTATTCTTTCGGAAGAAAAGTATTGGAATCTTCTTGATGGTACAAATAATAGTTTGTCCTTTATCGATTTAAAGAGGTCTGTTAATAACAAGAAAGAACGGATGAATTATAAAGCTAAAATCGATACTGATCCGGCATATCTTATTAACACTTCTGGCTCAACGGGTACACCTAAAGGTGTGGTAGTCGCTCACAAGTCTATTATTGATTACATTGATTGGGCTATTGAAACTTATAATATTGATGAATCATTTGTGATTGGAAATCAAGCCCCATTTATATTCGATAACTCAGTCTTGGATATATATTTGATGTTGGCAACTGGTTCAAAGTTGATATTGATACCGGAAAAACTGTTTATGTTTCCAGTGAAATTGATTGAATACCTAGATGAAAAACAAGTAAGTTTTATATTTTGGGTTCCATCAATAATGGGCAATATTACAAAGCTTGATGTTTTAAAAAACTATGACTTAAAAAATTTTAGGTGCATACTTTTTGCTGGGGAAGTAATGCCTACAAAAGTGTTTAATTATTGGAAGCGGAATATACCTCATGCATTATTTTCCAATTTGTATGGTCCAACAGAAATTACTGTAGATTGCACATACATAATTTTAGAAAAAGAATATGAACCTAACGAAGATTTACCAATTGGTTTACCTTGTAGAAACTCAGACGTATTGGTGTTAAGTGATGATAATCAGTTGGTGACCGATCCTAATCAATTAGGTGAATTGTGTGTTCGCGGGAGTTCATTGGCAATGGGTTATTATAATGATCCAGACAAAACCACGCAGGCTTTTGTTCAGAATCCATTGAACCCGCATTATCCCGAGCGCATTTATCGTACAGGTGATGTGGTCTATTACAATGAGCGTGGCGAGCTGATGTATAAAGGGCGCAAGGATTTCCAAATTAAGCACATGGGGTATCGTATCGAGTTGGGTGAGATTGAAACTGCTGTTTTGGCATTGGATGGTATCGATAAAGCGTGTGTGTTGTACGATACAAATAATAAAAAAATCGTGTTGTTGTATGAGTCGGATTGTCAAATGAGTAAGAGAGATATTTTGCGAGGCTTACATGGCAACTTGCCCAAATATATGCTTCCTGCCCGGTTTGTGTTAGTTGAAGCCATGCCGTTAAACATGAATGGCAAAATTGATAGACCAAAATTAGCGCAGGAGTTTATTCATGTTTAAACCGGTTTCAATTGATGTCTTAAAAAGCAAAATATTTGAGTTTAAAGCTCAACAAAATACTGCTGGGATTGTAACTAACTTTTTTAATATTTCTTTAGAAAATAAAGACTGGTTTCTAGATGCTCAAGTGAATGGTCTGTTTTTTTGGGGTAGCGATGATCTAACAGGTTTAGGTCACTATTATTTCTTGGCAAATATTTCAGATTTATCAAATGTTGAGTTATCTCTTTTAGATAAAAAAAAGATCGTTTCTGAATTTGTGTTTGACAAATCAATAGATGATTCGGTCAAGCAGCATTATGCTGATTTGGGTTTTAAGCCCTATGCACATTTAGTAAAGATGTCTCTGTTAAAAAAAAATATTCAACTTGGTTCTCATTTAGATCTGATAGAGTTGTGCACTATCAGTGATTTAGCTTATTTGAGGTCTGTGTTTGATGATCACTTTGATCCAATATCAGAACGCCACCCTTCAGATGAGGCGATATTCGACGCTATCAAGTCGGATTTTGTTCATAAATATATTGATGATGGCAATATCTTGGGTTTTTATTGGGTTGATACTAAAAAATATTTAACAGAAATGCGTTACTTTTTTGTTGATGAATGTGCTAGAGGGCTGGGTATAGGCAAAGCATTGTTAGAACATCATCTAGTTCTCACACGCGGCATCAGAAAAAATCAATTGTGGGTTTTAATGAACAATAAAGCCGCGATATTTTTATATCAAAAGTATGGTTATCATTTTGAAAGCTTGCAAGATTTTGTATTTCTAAAGGTTTAATATGAAAAATAGGATTATAAACACTTTATCCTTGGTTAGGCCGGAGTTCGATTTTACAGAGTCAGAAAGTTTTATTGATGATGGGTTATTAGACTCTTTTGATTTGATTTCTTTAGTCAGTAATTTGGATAAAGAGTTTGGCATTTCCATAGAAGGGACAGATATTGTTCCTGAGAACTTTATGAATTTAGCCAGTATTGAAGCTATGTTAGCTAATTATGTAAGTGGTTAAGCTATGTTGTTATCGTTTAGTGGCAAAATGCTGACTGATCTTGTTGCGGTTGTGCCATCTCAGGTTTCTCGTTTTGTCGATGAGTTGAATCAGTACAGTTTTTCACGGGAAAAATCGCTTAAGTTAATGCATATTATGGGGTTTCGTGAACATAGAATTGCCCCTGAAAATGTGACAGCTTCAGATTTGTGTGAGTTTGGTTTTAAGCACCTTGTCGAATCGGGTCGAGTTGATCCCGAAACGATTGATGCGCTGATATTTATCTCACATACGCCTGATCATTTTATTCCGCCTACGAGTTCCATTTTGCATGGTAAGTTGAGGTTGCGTGAAGATTGTTTGTGCTTTGATATTAATCACGGCTGTGCTGGCTTTACCGTAGGTTTACAACAGGCGTTTATGTTGCTTGAAAACCCTGGAATCAAGCGTGTAGCTTTATTGAATGGTGATACATTAAGTCGTAAGGTAAATGAACAGGACCGTAACAGCTATCCTGTAATTGGTGATGCGGGTTCCGTTGCAGTGATTGAAAACGACCCCTCGCGAAAGCCGCTTCATGTGTTTACTAAAAATAGGGGTAAGGATGCGCTCGCGCTAAAAATTCCAGCGGGTGCCTTCCGTATGCCTTCTACACCTGATACTGCCATCGCCAAAGACGTTGGCGATGGCAATTACCGGAGCTTAGACAATCTGAACATGGAAGGTGCTTCCGTTTTCGCGTTCGTACAATCTGAAGTTCCAAAAATGGTTGAAGAAATTTTGGCCGCTGAAAATCTGTCGAAGGACGAGATTGACTTTTATGTTTTCCATCAACCAAATCGGTTTATGTTAGAAAAGCTGGCCGATAAAATTTGTGTAGCACGTGAAAAAATGCCGAACAATATTGTTGAAAACTTCGGTAATTCTAATTCGGTAACCATACCAGTCAATTTGGCGTTTAATCTTTCGGAACTGTTAAAAGCTGATAAGCCGTTGAAACTGATGTTGTCGGGGTTTGGTGTGGGCTTAACCTGGAGTGGTTTAGTTTGGGATTTAGCTGAATTGCAAACCTGTGAATTAATCGAATATCAGGTGAAGAATAATGGATGAGATGAATAATGAAATGGCCGATATCTTGGAAGTGGATTCGGTTGCCGATACGGATAAGTTAGAGAATTTTAAGTCTTGGGATTCGTTGTCTATTTTGTCTTTGTTGGCTTTTATTGATGAAAAATACAATGTTCAGCTTTCTAATAGCGAGTTGACGAGTGTGAAAACATTGGCTGATGTTAAGAAATTGGTTGAATCGAAGCAGTAATGTGTCCTTATACGCTAATAACCGGCGCGACCTCTGGTATAGGTTTGGCGTGTGCTCGCGCTTTGTGCAGTTCTAAACAGCTTATTTTAGTCGGGCGTTCGGAGATTAAGCTCTCTGAGTTACGTAGCGAATTTGGTGGTGATCATCTTTTTTTTCGCTGTGACCTGGCTGATTTTGAATCTGTTGCTGCGAATTTAACTGGTTTTTTGCAGGCGCATAATGCGGTTGTTGATAAGTTAATCCATTCTGCAGGTATTGATCAAACTCTGCCGGTTAAATCTTTGCAGGCCACTCAAGTTGATGGCTTAATGCGTGTAAACTTCTACAGCATTGTTGAGATTTTATGCGTTTTATTAAGACGTTCTGTTAATCATTCTGCATTAATAAAAGTTCTTTTTGTTTCAAGCATTAGCGCTATCCGGGGTTTTAAAGCTAAGGGTGCCTATTCGGCATCAAAAGCAGCGTTAGATGGCTATATGCGTGTTTTGGCAAAAGAATTGGCTCCGACTATTACGGTTAATTCGATTTTGCCTGGTGCTGTTCCTACGCCTATGAATCAAGCCAGTTTTGAAAACCCGGAGTTGGTTAAACATTTTGAAGAAGTGTATCCGTTAGGTGTTGGTACAGTTCAGCAGTTAGTAAAAGTCATTGAGTTTTATCATGATACCGAGGATTTATGGATCACAGGTCAACAGATTGTTGTCGATGGTGGGATGACATCATGATAAAGCTATTCTTTAAGCGGGGTTGGCGCAGTTGCGTCGTTTATACAAATGAAATAATCTCCGAAATTTGGAGAACTAACGATGCAATGTCCTCACTGTGCTCATCCTGACTCTATTCGCTACGGCACCAGTCGTGGTGTCCAACGCTACCGTTGTCAAGCCTGCCGGCGGATCTTTCAAACGCTACGACGAGGTAAAGATCCAGCCCTCAAGCAACAGGCCTGTCAACTCTATCTCGAAAGGATGGGGATGCGAGCCATCGGCCGGGTTCTCAACATCCATCATAAGACGGTCTCTCGCTGGTTGGTGCAAGCTGCCCAAGCACTCCCAGCCAGCCCACCACAGACCGAAGCTTACTCCTTCATCGATATCAATGAACTCTGCACGTTCATCGCTAAAAAAAATCCCAATGTTGGCTCTGACTAGTGGTGGACCCCATCTTTGGCAAGGTCCTCGGCTTTGTCTGCGGGAGAAGGACGATCAAAACCGGTAAGCTACTTTGGCAGCAGATCAAGCACCTGCCGACGATGGGCTATGGCACGGACATGCTGAAGTCCTACGAGAATTTCATTCCACACGCCAAGCATTACGCATCAAAGACCTTCACCACCCAAATCGAATCACTCAACTGCCGACTGAGGCATTATCTAGCAAGAATCCGTCGTAAAACGCTGTGCTACAGCAAATCAAAAACGATGTTGGAAGTTTCTTTGAAACTGCTCATCCATGAACTAAACAGCCCTTAAGCGTCAACGCCAAATCATTCGTCTTTGAGGGGCCTGTCTGTGACTTGGAACGTGGAGCAACTCTTCTGAGAGAATTTGCTATCGAAAAAAACTATGTATCTTGCACTAAGTCATAAGTTTCAATACCCGCGATCATCAACTCAGCGAGACTTCCTAGGGTCAGTTTTCCTTCACCATCCGCGCCCGCACCCTGATCGACATGGCCATCGCACTAGGCCGCGAGGGCGAGACTATGCATGTGTGGCCGGTGCCTTGGCCGTCGTATTTCCGTCCCTGAACATCAGTATCCATCCGTGAGCATAGGTGGCTAATCTGAACGACCAACGCGCATTTCCTATCACCGATGCCGCCCTGCGCTGGCTCGAAGTCATCCTCGCCGAACGCTTCGGCCAGGCGTGGCAGTTCGCGCCAACGGCGGAAGGCTTGCGCTTGCAGTTGACAGGCGCGGAAGGCGCGATCCAGTTCGATACGCTGAACGAGGGCTTCACCCAGGCGCACTCCGATCAGCCATTCACGCGCTGGGATGCCGAGCGCGAGGGCTGGTCGTCGGTTTTGGGAGGGCCACTGCCAGCACCAGGTGTGGGTGGATTGCCTTCGCCCCTCATCGAACTGCGAGACTCGGCGCAGGTCATCCACTACGACATCCTCGGCTTGACCTACTGGATGCTCGCGCGGGTGGAGGATATTGGCCGCACGGATCTGGACAACCACGGGCGCTTTCCCGCAACCGCCTCGCACGCGTTCAAGCACGGCTACCTCGACCGCCCGGTGGTGGACGAATGGCTGCATCTGCTCGGGCAGGTAATCCAGCAGCAGTGGCCGGGCGTGGAGTTGAAGCAACATGAGTTCAGCATCAAGGTGTCGCATGATGTGGATCAGCCCAGTCTTTATGCCTTCAAGCCGTGGCGAACCATTGGCCGAATGATGGCGGGTCACATCCTTAAGCGGCGTGATCTCAAAGCTTTTTTTACAGCGCCCTATGTGAAAGTTGCTACGCAAAACGAATTGATTGCTTCAGATCCGTACAACACCTTTGACTGGCTAATGGATGTGTCCGAGGAAAACAACCTTCGAAGCGCATTTTATTTCCTTTGTGGTCGGACAAATTCATTGCGAGATGCAGATTATGAACCGGAGCACCTGATAATTCGTCAACTAATGCGACGCATTCACGAACGGGGACATGAAATTGGATTGCATCCCAGTTACGACACCTTTCAGGCTCCAGCACTTCTTAAAAAGGAGGCCGATCGACTGAGACGGATTTGTGCCAAAGAGGGGATTCAACAAAACCAGTGGGGTGGGCGTATGCACTATCTGCGTTGGGATCAGTCGATAACTCTGCGAGCTTGGGCTGAAGCGGGCATGTATTACGACAGCACCCTAGGTTATGCGGATCGGCCGGGCTTTCGTTGCGGTACGTGCCATGAATATCCTGCGTTTGATTCGGAAAAACAGAAACAACTCGCTCTAAAGGTTCGACCTTTAATAGTCATGGAATGCTCCGTTATTGATGAAGAATATATGGGACTTGGTGTTGGACAAGAAGCCAAGAAAGAATTTCAAAAGCTGAAGGAAAGATGCCAACGTGTTGATGGATGTTTTAGCTTGTTGTGGCATAACTCATCATTCGAAACAAAAGGTGCTAACTCATTGTATAAGCAAATAATAGCTAGAAAATTTAATGATGAGAAGCAAACTAAGACAAGCAATTTATTGTATTAAAATTACACAAAATTGAACAAGCTCACATTCTAACAAAATTAAAAATCTCAGATATAGTGGAATAGATAAACTTCAACAAGTACAACATGACTAAGCTGTGTCAAAGGAAAGTAAGCTAATGCTATGAACAGTGAAATGGATAAACCGAGTTCGATTTTAAAGATCAATTAATTCATGGATGAAAAACTTACAAAAAAATTTAGGAACTCCAAATATTTACTTCATTTAAGCGTTCTAAGGCTAAGTATAAAGGCGTAAGTCTTCGACCATATACGGAAATTCATAATTGTAAAGTAAGGAATCAGAGTCTAACCAATGCAGCATTTGGATTCTTTTGGAATCTACCTCGGGAACTATCCTTAATTGACAAAAATCTCAACATCATAACGAACTAGTTAAGTTACTATTATATTGAAAATCATGCACACAAAAAGTTAAGGAAGTATCTACTAGAAGTTGATGCACCGCAAAAGAACTCCAAATTGCTTAAAAAGTCTTTGAAAATGAATAAAACGCAAAATAAGTACTTAAAAACTTCAGAAAGAATTTAATGATGGATAAATTAATTTTCATGCTAATCTTTATTTTACAACCATTGATATGGTTTTCTCTTATAAAAAAATACTCAAGATTGGAAGTAAATATATTAAATACAACAATTTTTTTTATATTTTTGTGTCAATATTTAGGATTAGGACTAACAGCCTTAGGTTGGTTACCATCTGATAAACATGATTTATCTGATGAAGAGATCATAATAGAAATTTTTGAAAATTCATCCGTAGTCATAATTTTTATAATTGTGGGATATTTGAGTGGTGAAAGATATTTGAAAAACAAAATAAATAAAGGAACAAAATTAATTCTGATCGATCAAAAACTAGAGAAAATAATATTATCTACAATGTTCGCCATAAGTATTATCTTCTTAACTCAATATCTAAATATTATCCAGATTGAAAATGTAGCAATTTTTAATGTTTTGGGTATTTATGATTCAGAAAATTTTGCATTGCTGAGATCAGATATGACTAATAATTTTCCAGGAAAATACCACTGGTTCAAATTATTCATTCATGAATTCATAATGATAGTTACAATCAGTTTGTTCATAAATTTTTTGAAAGATAAAACAAGGTTTAAATTTTTGATGTTCAGTTTTGGTTTCATTATCGCAATATTTACTCTTACAATGGCTCTAGAAAAGTCTTTATTCATACAATATCTTATTGCGTTATTTATTGCAGCATATTTAATTGAAAAAAAGCAATTCTTAAGAAAGGTAAGTATTTTAGGTACTGCCGTGGTTTTAATCTCTGGAATTCTATATTTATCCTTTCATAACTTAGAAAATTATATGGTCGCACTTAATCATACATTGAACAGGGTATTAATAAGTCAATGGGAAGGTTTATATTATTATTTAAAAATTTTTCCATCACAAATCAATTTTCTATATGGTGCAAGTTTTCCAAATCCAGGAGGTATTTTCCCCTGGGAACCTATTTCAATTTCACAACTAGTGGCATTAATCGTTTGGGGGAAATCAGAAACTATTGGTTCAATTCCAACATTCTTCTGGGGTGAAATGTATGCAAATTTTGGAACTATTGGTGTTTTTGTACCCCCTTTCTTTGTGGGGTTAGTATTATTTTTCGTTGAGTCAGTCTTTAGGAAATTCAAATTTTCAGCTTTCGTAACGTCGATCTATATTTGGAGTATATTGCATTACAAGGATTTAGCGATGACTGGACTGAGTTCATTCATTTTTGATTTCTATGCTTTTATGGTCTTTTCGTTGATAGTAATAGCCTTATTAATTAATATGAAATTTCCGCAAGATAAGAATTGCTTGTAGAAACAATATATTTTTGAAAAGTTGTTTGCTTTAGGAGATTAAAAATGACACCAGCGTCGCATATTACCTGAGATTGATAGGTTGACGAAAATGCTGTCTTGAAGAATCCATTTTCATAAATAAATTATTTAGTAATTATTTTGAACCATTTTTTTTATTTTTAATATGTAGAAATAATAATTTTTAATTAATTAAAATATTAAATAAAGTTCAATCAGTTTTTATTGCATAGTAAAAAAATTTTCACGTAGATATTTTGACCCTTTTATTTATGTCGTTTGGATGTCTTCTCATTTTTTTCCCAGAACATTATAAATGAAAATCTTGCACCTTTCGCACACTGACATTCGTTCTGATTCCCGTATACTTAAAGAAATTTCTAGTTTGGCAAGAAATGGTTATTCTGTGAATGGGATAGGAATTCATGCTGAGGATGGATCAAAAAGATCGGATTTTGATGCCAATGCTGAGATATTAATTTTGCAGCTATTTGCAAGGAAATTAACCTTCCTTCCCAAAACACTTAAGCATCTTTTAGTTTTTTTCGAAATGATGATTAAAATGATACCATCAGCAATTTTAACTAGACCAATGATAGTTCATTGCCATGACACTTCAGTTCTACCAATTGCTGTTATCATAAAATTTTTCACGAAAGCCAAATTGATATATGATGCGCACGAGTTAGAGTCAAATAGAAACGGGTTAACACAACTTCAAGGTAAATTGATTTTTTTTGTTGAGAACATTTTATGGCAATTTATTGATCACCTTATTGTAGTGAGTCCTTCAATTCAACAGTGGTATCAAGAAACAATTGGGTCCAAATCGTCAGATGTTATTTTAAATTCCCCCACAATTTCTAATCAGCATCAATCTAAGGATAATTATTTGAGAACTAAGTTCTCAATTTCCAAAAAATGCTTGATTTTTATCTATGTTGGTATTTTGGGGAAGGGTCGTGGATTAGAGAAAGTTATTGAAGTTTTTTCTGACTTGGAGGATTCCGCTCACCTAATTCTTCTAGGCTATGGTGAATTTGCTGATCAACTGAAGAACAATCCATTTAATAATATACATTTACATGAACCAGTACCACATGCAGAGGTCGTGGGCATTATTCAATCTGCAGATTATGGTCTTTGCTTGATAGAGCGTATTTCACTTAGTGACTATTATTGTTTACCTAACAAGCTCTTTGAATATTGTTTTGGTGGCGTTCCCGTCATAGCTTCAGATTTTCCTGATATCCGAACTTTAGTATCAGAATACAATATTGGCATCTGTTGTGATCCTGATTCCCATTCGTTGAATAGGGCAATACTCAGTTTAATTAGCTCCCAGCCAAAATTTATATTTAATGACTTGTCAATCCTTAGCTGGCAGGAACAAGAACAAAAGCTTCTTCAATTGTACCAAGAATTACTCCCACCACACTCAACAACTCAGTGAATAATGTGCGGCATATTCGGCATCGTTTCAAACCAGCTAATCAATTCGGCAGAACTTCTTCAATTAGCTCGGCATGCAGAACAGCGTGGTAAAGACTCTAGCGGCTTGTGTATTAATAATCTCAACGGGTACGAAATTCATCGGGCAAACAATGCAATCACATCAATTTTGAAGGATGTCAGGGTTTCAACAGCAGGTCTTGTCATGGGGCATAGCCGCTTGATAACCAATGGGTTGGCGGATAATCAGCCGGTTTATCGCGATGGGGTTTGTGTAATTCATAACGGCATTGTTGTGAACCATGAGATACTATGGGCGAAAATTGGCAAAACCTCTCATCAAGAGATTGATACTGAAGTTATCGCAGCCATTGCTGCAGAACATTTAGAAGCTGGTGGGGATGTTCACAATACAGCTGGACGTGTCCTCGAGTTATGTCAAGGAGTGGTGGCCTGTTCTTTGGCGTTTCCTAAGCTGGGCAAACTGTGTTTGTTCTCTAACAACGGCAGTCTCTATCACGGTACCAAGAATGGATCTCATTACTTTGCGTCAGAAAGCTATCCACTCACGCAGCTGAATTGCGAAGTTGTGACTCAGGTACGTTCAGAGGGCGTGGTGATTGACATACCCGCCACATTCAATGAACCCTTCGTTTATGAGCATGCCCAGCGCTCCAGCAATCTCATTCCTAGCCTCGGTACGCATAAGGCCGAAGAGGCGATGCTGGAATACAAGCAGCCAAATGTGCAACGCTGCACACGTTGTATCTTGCCAGAAACAATGCCTTACATCCGCTTTGACGATGCAGGCGTGTGTAATTACTGCCATTCCTATAAACCTCGTAATCGACCCAAGCCGATTGAGGAACTGATTCAATTGGTAGAACCATTTCGCCGTGCTCATGGGAACGATTGCATTGTGCCTTTCTCGGGTGGGCGGGATAGCTGTTATGGCCTACATCTCATTGCCAAAGAACTCAAAATGAAGCCGATCACTTACACCTATGACTGGGGTATGGTGACGGATTTGGGACGCCGCAACATCAGTCGCATGAGTGCGGCACTGGGTGTTGAAAACATTATTGTGGCGGATGATATCGCATTAAAGCGTCGTAACATTGCGATGAATTTTAGGGCGTGGTTGAAGTCACCTCATTTGGGTATGGTGAGTATTTTGACCGCTGGTGATAAGCACTTCTTCCGTCATGTAGAAACGGTCAAGCAACAAACCGGTATCTCGCTCAATCTTTGGGGTGTCAATCCTCTAGAGGTAACCCACTTTAAAGCAGGCTTCTTAGGTGTGCCGCCCGATTTTGCAGAAGAGCGCGTGTATTCACATGGGGCAATGAAGCAACTGCGCTACCAATGGCTGCGCATAAAAGCGATGTCGCAAAGCCTAGGTTATTTCAATCGTTCACTGTGGGACACCTTATCCGGTGAATATTACCGCAGCTTTAATGAAAAGACCGATTACTACCACATCTTCGATTATTGGCGCTGGGATGAGCAAACTATTAACGATACCCTTTTCAATGAATACGACTGGGAAACGGCTCCTGATACAAATACAACTTGGCGAATTGGTGACGGAACTGCGGCGATTTATAACTACATTTACCACACAGTCGCGGGCTTTACGGAACACGACACCTTCCGCAGCAACCAGATCCGGGAAGGCGATCTAACCCGCGATGAAGCCCTGGCTTTGGTAGAGGATGAGAACCGCCCGCGTTACCCCAATATCAAATGGTACTTGGATGCGATTGGGATGGATTTCAAAGAAGTGATTCAACGAGTGAATGCCATTCCAAGGCTAATCTAGCAAGATTTTATGCTCAAAACAATTTGGTACATCTCAAAGTATGTAGTGCCTCCGAGAGTTGACTCGGTTGGTGGTCGGGGGTTTTTGTTGATGCGAGAATTTGCGAAGCTTGGTTTTCAATCTGTAATTTTGACATCGGATTCAAATGCTCTGGTGAGTATCCCTGTTCTCGAGAAGCCGTATCAGAAAGAATTGATCGATGGCGTTCAGGTTTGGTGGTTACGCACCATGAGGTATGAAGTCGCCAAGTCATTTCGTCGCATCCTGAGTTGGCTTGATTTTGAATGGCGTCTTTGGAGAATGCCGAAAGAGTCACTTTTTAAGCCGGACGTTATTATTGTTTCAAGTCTTTCGCTGCTGACAGTTTTGAATGGTTTTTGGCTCAAGCGTAAATATCAGTGTCGGTTGGTATTCGAAGTAAGAGATATTTGGCCTTTGACCCTAACAGAGGAAGGTGGATTTAGTAGATTAAACCCGTTGGTATTGGCGTTGGGATGGATCGAAAAGTGGGGTTACAAGTACTCTGATGCGGTGGTGGGCACCATGCCTAACCTAGCAGAGCATGTAGCAGATATCCTAGGCAGAACCAAGCCTACAAGCTGTATTCCGATGGGGGTTGATGAGGCTTCTCTTGTGTCTGGCATGAAACTAACTCCTGGGTACGCCGAAAAAAACATCCCTGTTGATAAGTTCATTGTAGCGCACGCAGGCACGATTGGTATTACGAATGCGCTCGATATTTTTTTTGAATGCGCTGCGAAGATGCAAGGTAACACCCAGGTTCATTTTTTGATTGTTGGCGATGGAAATTTGCGTGCACATTATCAGAAAAGATATTCCTTTCTACCTAATCTTACTTTTGCACCGCGCGTGCCCAAGACCATGGTTCAAGCAGTGCTAGCACGCTGTGATCTCTTGTTTTTTTCGGTGCATATCTCCGAGGTTTGGCACTTTGGACAGTCACTTAACAAAATGATCGACTACATGCTCGCGGGCAAACCTGTGGTTGCCTCTTATACTGGATATCAATCGATGATTAATGAAGCAGAGTCTGGCTCTTTTATTCCAGCAGGCGACGTGGAAGCCCTGCAAGTCGAGGTTCAGCGATATTTTAAGATGCCTGTTAAGGAAAGGTCGCAAATTGGTGCCAGAGGACGTAACTGGCTTATTGCTAATAGAACGTATAGCAAGTTGGCTCAGGATTACTTGAAAATTCTTTTCCCAACAACGCACCAGTAAAGTCAGAAAAATGAAGCCCGCTTTTGACTTTGTTTTTGGCATTCTGCTTGTGGCTTTACTAACTGCTCCTGCATTGCTGCTGGTACTGCTGGTAAGAGTCAAACTAGGGCCTCCAGTATTCTTCACACAAACACGCCCAGGGCTGCATGGTCAGCCGTTTCAGATGATTAAATTTCGTACCATGACCAATGCACGCGCTGACAATGGCACGCTATTGCCCGACTGCGAGCGCCTAACCTGCTTCGGCTGCTTTTTACGCTCTACCTCTCTTGATGAACTACCTGAACTTTTGAACGTTCTGAAGGGCGAGATGAGCCTTGTCGGTCCACGACCCCTTTTGATGGACTACTTACCTCTCTATTCGCCAGAACAATCTCGACGACATGAAGTCAAACCAGGAATCACTGGATGGGCGCAAGTTAATGGTAGAAATGCCATATCGTGGGAAGAAAAGTTTCAACTGGATGTTTGGTATGTGGATCATCAGTCGTTTTGGCTGGATCTGAAGATTTTGTTTTTGACGGTGAAACGTGTGTTTCAGCGAAGCGGCATTAGTGCCTATGGAGAAATGACAATGCCACGCTTCACTGGAAACAACAGATGAAGTCTCTAGCTATTTTGGGTGGAAGTGGTCATGGGAAAGTAATTGCTGATACTGCATTAGCTGCGGGGTGGGAGGAAGTAACTTTTTTTGATGATGCCTGGCCGAACAAAAGCAGTGTTGGTCGATGGTCGCTTATCGGGACGACAAAGACGTTGATGGGCTCAATGGTTGACTTTGATGCCGTAATGGTGGGGATTGGTGCCAACCGAATTCGTCTTGAAAAGTATGCTATGTTGGCCGCTGCTGGTGCGCCTCTTGTGACCTTAATTCATCCCGCTGCAGTGGTCAGCGCCTTTGCCCAAATTGGTATGGGGTCTGTGATCTGTGCGGGTGCGATTGTGAATGTGGATGCGGCACTTGGGGTCGGGATTATTGTGAATACCGGAGCAACGGTGGATCACGATTGCCAATTAGCAGATGGCGTTCATGTTGCGCCTGGCGCGCATCTATCCGGAGATGTACATGTTGGTGCAGGCAGTTGGATAGGTGTGGGTGTTTACGTGAAGCAGGGTGTTCGCATTGGTTATGATGTGATCGTGGGTGCGGGTGCTGTTGTTGTTTCTGATATACCAGATGGTGTGACGGTTGTGGGTAACCCAGCGCGGCCAATCGTGAGTAAATGAAAAACAATGTTAAATACCTCTTTCTCCCCTTGGCCCTCTTACACAGATCAAGAAGCTGATGCCATTAAATCAGTTTTGCTTTCTAACCGTGTTAACTATTGGACCGGACAGGAGGCAAGAGCCTTCGAAGGTGAATTTGCCAGATGGTCAGAATCAAAGTATGCAATTGCCTTGATGAATGGAACTGTTGCTTTAGATGCAGCATTGAGGATGCTCGACCTTGGTCAAGGTGATGAAGTAATCGTGACTCCTAGGAGTTTCATTGCATCTGTTTCGAGCATTGTTAATACAGGGGCCGCACCTGTGTTTGCAGATGTGGATGGGAATAGTGGAGGGATATCTGCTGAAACCATCGCTCCATTGATTAATAAACATACTAAAGCGATTGTCAGTGTTCATCTGGCGGGATGGCCCTGTGAGATGGATTTGATTCTTGAATTGGCAAATCAGCATGGACTTGCAGTCATTGAAGACTGCGCGCAAGCTCACGGTGCACGCTATCGGGGTCAAAGTGTCGGGAGTTTAGGTCACATTGGAGCTTGGTCATTCTGTCAAGACAAGATCATGACGACTGGTGGGGAGGGAGGGATGGTAACCACCAATGATGAGGTAGGCTGGCGCAAGCTGTGGAGTTTCAAGGACCATGGCAAGAGTTATGGGGCCGTATACGAACGTGAGCATCCACCAGGCTTCCGCTGGCTCCATGAATCTTTTGGCACCAACTGGCGCATGACCGAGATGCAGGCCGCAATTGGCCGGATTCAATTGGGGCGAATGGAAGAATGGCATCGACAAAGGACCCAAAATGCTCACTATCTTCAGGACGCCTGTCTTGATCTTTCAGCTTTGCGGACTCCGGTTCCTCCTCAACATCTCGACCATGCCTGGTACAAATTTTATACGTATGTTCGTCCGGAGGCCCTTTCTTCATCCTGGTCCAGGGATCGGATCATTGCCGAGGTCAATGCACTTGGCGTCCCTTGCTACTCTGGATCCTGTTCGGAGATCTACCTCGAAAAATCTTTTGAGGGTACCGGATTCCGACCTAAAGAGCGTCTACCCGTAGCTAGGGAGCTCGGCGAAACCTCGTTGATGTTCCTTGTCCATCCCACCTTGACCGCCTCTGAGATCCAGCAAGCAGGCGAAGCCATCAAAACAGTGATGCGCAAAGCGCAGCGTTAGATCTTTTCCGTCAATCCAATCATATCATCGGGATCGTTGCGTAGTCTGGCTTTACTGCGTCAAAGATCCATGGAAAGTGGCGTCTGTGGACGTTTGTAATGGCATCCCTCGGTGGACTGCCACTTCAGGTTTCGCCTTCCTCGCAGTGACGTGGGGTAGGTGATGACCTACTAGAAAGAACCAAGCGAGGGTAGCGTAGCGCTCCACCACTCAGATTTTACGGACTACATCTCAAGGGGGTGGACTGCCACGTCTGGCTGTGCCGTCCTCGCAGTGACGTGGTGGTGGATGATGACATCGTATAAATCACCAAGTCCTCACGTATGTCTTTCATCCCTTCCCCGTCATCGCGAGCGCAGCGTGGCGATCCACTATAATCGTCATCACGAGCACAGCATGGCGATCTATCATACTCACGATACCACAAGAGCCTGGACTGCCACGTCGTCTAGCCTCCTCGCAGTGACGAAATTTCAACCACGAACGTCATCGCGAGCGTAGCATGGCGATCCCTCAGATTTTACGGACTACATCTTAAGGGCGTGGACTGCCACGTCAGCTGTTAGCCTCCTCGCAGTGACGTAGTGGGTGATGAAATCTTAGAAAGAACCAGGTCCTCGCCCGTGTCTTTAATTCCTCCCCTTTCATCGCGAGCGTAGCGTGGTGATCCATTTTGGTAGGAGTTGGGTGCCAACCTTCTATTTCACAGTTTGGCAGTCCTATTGATCAATGTGGGAATCCTGGGTTGCGATAATCAATTTGCGTGATATCGCTTGCGCGATCCGCATTCGGTCAAATGGATCCCGATGATGGAACGGCAGATCCTTCAGTAACAAGGCATCTTTAGCCAAAAAATCCAGCGTCTCAAAGCCAGGATCTCTATCGCATCAATCGGATCAAAACCCAACTCCAGCTTACCCCACGAAGCCTTAATCGCTATTTCTGTGATCATGATAGAACTGACATATGCCCTACTCGTGGAGTCTTCCATTGCGACGATCAGCTTTTTGCTAAGTCGATTGGGCTCAGAGAGTGCCCATAGAAAGGCATAGGTATTTAGCAGTCACTTCATGAGTCACTGCCGTAAAACATATCTTCGATTTCTTGATCTGCCTCAAAGAAACTTGCAGGTGTCACAAACTTCCCCTCTAGCAAACCGAGCTTTCGCTTACCTTCGGCCTGGGGCCGCACAAGATCCACCAGTGGCAAATTGTTTTTTACAAATCACTACCTTTTCACCGTGATAGGCAAGATTAATAAGCTTAGACAACTGCGCTTTTGCTTCCGAGATATTTATGTCCATCAATGAACCTCCTAAGAATAAAATTCAGACTTACTGAACTGAAAGCAAGTCCAGTGGGGCAACTTAAGCTTTTTTAAATTGAAAATGACCACTTGAATGACTATGGTCATTTAAATAGTCAACATTGGAGTGAAAATATGCATACAATCCAAGCATCCGAGTTCAAGGCTAAATGCTTAGCCCTTATGGATAAAGTCGCCGCTACTGGTGAAACATGGGTTGTTACCAAGAACGGCCGGCCTGTCGCCGAACTGAGACCCTATTCTGGTGGACGTATCGATTCCCCTTTTGGGCTTCATCCGCTGCTATCAATCCATGGTGATGTCATTGAGCCGCTAGAGGACGATCTCTGGAAAGCACCAGAGTGATTCTTGATACCCACACTCTGCTTTGGGTAGATCGCAATGATCCTAAATTGGGAGCAATGGCCCGACTTCAAATCGAAGTCGCCTGGCGGGCTGGCTTACTGGCGGTCAGCGCGATCAGTTTCTGGGAAGCTTCCATGCTAGCAGAGCGAGATCGGATCTCATTACCCACATCCCCTGAACGCTGGCGTGCTAACTGGCTTCGGGCAGGCCTAGTGGAAGTTCCAATCGATGGATGGATTGCACTACAATCTTGTCAACTTACGAATTTTCATCGCGACCCTGCTGACCATTTCATTGTGGCTACCGCACTGGACAGAGACCTGCCTTTGATGACTGCGGATAAAAAAATTCTTAAATGGGAGGGAACTCTGAGTCGGCTGGATGCAAGCGAGTAAATTTGTTTGTGTACCCGCTTTCTGACATCCCTAAACCTGTCAACAAATCGGAAGTGATCTTCATCGCGAGCGCAGCGATCTACTACTCATATTCAAAATACCGCAAGAGCATGGACTGCCTCGTTGGCTGTTAGTCACCTCGCAGTGAAGTGGGGTAGGCGATGACGTCTTAGAAAGAACAAATTCTCACCTGTATCTTTCATTCTTCCCTTGCCATCGCGAGCGTAGCAAGGCGATCCACTTCAACATTAATCACGACTCTTTCAACGAGCGATTTGCACCTGGAGGGACTGGACTGCCTCGTCGGCCGTTAGTCTCCTCGCAGTAACGAATTTTAAACTATGAACGTTATCGCGAGGTCTCCTAGAAACTGTGGCGTCCAGCATCATGCTCCATGAAGAATATTGACTGCAACCGCTTATTTCCTTCCTACGGTCGGTGGACTGCCACGTCGTCTAGCCTCCTCTCAGTGACAAAAAAATTGAATCATCGTCATGGCGAGCGTGGCGATCCAATATCCCTCAGGCACATGAGTTCTATGAAACTCTCGGATTGATTGTAAAAAAGAGCTATTGAGTTTATTTTTAGAATTCAACAAGTTGTCTTGATTTAAGAAGTCATCCAAACCCTCAGAGTGAATCCCCATGACGGATGAAGAATTGAAAGAACTGGTGGCCAGCCTGGCTGTCGCCCAAAAAGAGACCGACCGGCAACTTAAGGAAACGGACCGGCAACTTAAGGAAACGGACCGACAGCTTCGTAAGCAACTCAAGGAATTGGGTAAGCAGATCGGTGGCCTTGGTGAGAAGTTTGGTGGTTTTACCGAGGGCATAGCCGTGCCTTCCATGACCAAGATCCTCACCGAAAACTTTGGGATGGAGGTAGTGACTCCTCGAGTAAAGGTGCGTAAGGCAGGTCGGTCCCTGGAACTGGATGTCTTGGTATACGCCAACTCAGAGTGCAATGCTGCCTATATCGTTGAGATCAAAAGTCACCTACGCCCAGATGGGATTGAGCAACTTCAGAACATTCTTGAGCAGTTTCGTCACTTTTTTCCAGAGCACGCCGACAAAGCGCTCTATGGGATTCTGGCGGTGGTGGATGCTCCGGAGGATTTGCGACAGGAAGCCTTGTCATCAGGAATCTTCATGGCTGGTATCAACGATGAGCAGTTCAAGCTGGAGGTTCCCAGTAATTTTCAGCCCAAGGCCTGGTAAACTGATCGGTGTTCTAGATGAATATCGAATCTTGGTTTGATTGAGAATGATTACACTTTTAATAATTTGGCCCCAATGATGAATTTTTCATCCAGATACAATGTATGAGGTTTTGCTACTTCGCTTGGAAACTGAAGTAGATAACCGACCAGGGTCTGTTATGGAGATAGGCAGGGCCTGTTCAGGCTGAATTGCACTTGAAAAATGATTTCAAAAGATTCGATTATTGCTTCTTTTCTCCAAAAGCTGCTTAGAACCAGTGCTGCACTCCCAAGGCATTTCAAGATCCTTGGGCTGGCCACCCTGGACTTCCTCGTGCTCACAGGTTCCCTCCTCCTTAGTTTTGCCATTCGCTTCGAGCCCTCCTCAATCCAGACCGGATTTTCTCAGTTCGACCAAGGAGCTGGAAGCTGGCTTGTACTCCACTGGGTCGCTATCGGGCTGACAGGTTTGTATCGACCGATTCTCCGTTACGCTGGGCCAGAATTGGTCTGGTTGGTTTGTCGAGGAGTGCTGATTGGTAGTGGGGGATTTATCATTTTGGATTGGCTGGTCAACACAGTTTTGCTCCCTCGCTCCATTGTGGTGATGGCTCCGATCTTTGGGCTGCTCTCTCTGATCGGTCTGCGCTTGAGCATCCGTTGGCTGATCCGCATCCATTTGCTTGGCGTACCTCTGCTAGAACGTCGAGTTGTGGCTATTTATGGAGCTGGGGCCGCAGGAATGCAGCTTTATGAATCCCTTCAACACCAGCGTAATTATCAAGTAAAGATCTTTGTGGACGATGATCCAACTCTGCAGGGTCGTCAATTGCGGGGTCTGGCGGTTCACTCTCCGTTAGACCTTGCCGGGCTCTGTGAAAGTTTGGATCTACATTCCATCTTTCTGGCGCTTCCAAATGCTACTTATCAGCGTCGACGAGAAGTTCTGAAGCAATTGCGTCCCCTACATCTTCGGGTAAAGATCCTTCCGACTCTCGACCAACTCCTAGAAGGTAAGAATGCTGTTGGGGCGCTGCAGGAAGTACAAATTGCCGACCTGTTGGGCAGAGATGAAATTCCTCCAGATTCATTGCTGATGCAAAAGGATTTAGAGAGCAAAACGGTACTCCTCACCGGAGCTGGAGGATCCATAGGGAGTGAGTTATGCCGAGAAATATTGAGGCATCAGCCGAGAAAGTTGATCCTGCTGGAGCAGCATGAACATTCCCTTTATAAAATAGAACAAGAGCTAAGACCACAACTCATGGGAACGGAGCTAGTTCCTTGTTTGTCTTCTATTCTGAAAAAAACTCGAATTGCTGAGTTGCTTCAGCAGCACCAGGTCGAGACAGTCTATCACGCAGCAGCCTACAAGCATGTTCCGCTGGTAGAGGTGAATCCATTGGAAGGTTTACGCAACAATGTCTTGGGAACCGAATCCTTGCTGGAAGCCTGTCAATCCCATTTACCCCAGTCTTTTGTTTTGGTATCGACCGACAAGGCCGTGCGTCCAACAAATGTGATGGGTTCCTCGAAAAGAATGGCGGAATTGCTGGTGAAAGATGCCTCCAGACGATGGCCAGAATGCCGCTGGACTATGGTTCGATTTGGGAATGTTTTGGATAGTAGCGGCTCAGTGATTCCTCTTTTCCGAGAGCAGTTGAATTCAGGGAAGCCTTTGACGGTCACACACCCAGAGGTCACACGTTATTTCATGAGTATTGGTGAAGCCGCGCGGCTGGTGATTCAGGCGGGCGCAATGGCTCAAGGAGGGGAAGTTTTTCTGTTGGACATGGGACATCCGGTGAAGATTGTAGAACTGGCGCGACAGATGATTGAGCTGAGTGGTTTTGTTCCTGATCGAGATGTTCCAATTCAATTTACCGGATTGCGTCCTGGTGAAAAACTTTATGAGGAGTTGCTGATTGAACCGGAGCAGGCTGAGGTGACTACCCATCCCAGAATTTTTCGCTCCCAAGAGCCTCTGCCAGAGACGATTACGATTCAGGCAGAGATCGGAGTGCTGAAGAAAGCAATCGCAGAGAACGATTTGGAAACTGCCTTGGGTGTGATGCGTAGACTTGTTCCCGAGTATGGGCCAGTAGAGCAGACACAATTGCTACAAGCAGGTCCTGTGCTTAGCCAATCAGTTTCTTCTAAACTGATGAACTAACTCTCTCATTCTGTCTTACTGAGTTTCAGATCTTTTCATTTAAATTCACGGGCAAGGATTTGGATAAAGTCCATGAATTTGCTCAATTCCCGCCAATACTTCCTCTGATACATTGAGTTCACTGCTAGCGAGGTTCATCCTCAATTGCTCCATCGAAGTTGCCCCAATGATATTGCTGGTCAAAAAAGGTCTACTGTTGACATAAGCTAGCGCCATTTGGGCAGGATCCAGTTCATGGGCTTGAGCCAGATCCACATAGGATTGAATCGCATTTTCAGCATGAACGGTCTTGTAGCGTACAAAACGTGAGTAGAGTGTGAGACGAGCGTTCTCTGGTTGGTTCCCTTGAAGATACTTACCCGAGAGGGCACCAAACGCCAACGGTGAATAGGCCAATAATCCTACTTGTTCTCGATGGGCAACCTCCGCGAGTCCGATTTCAAAAGTGCGGTTTAGCAGGTTGTAGGGATTCTGAATGCTGACGACCCGTGGTAGATTTTGCGTTTCTGAAAAGTGCAGAAAGCGCATGGTTCCCCAGGGAGTTTCATTGGAAAGTCCAAAATGCCGAACTTTCCCAGTCTTTTGGATGGCTGCTAAAGCTTCCAAGGTTTCCAGGATGGGTGTGGAAACCTCCTCACTATCATGAAAGTAATTGAGTTGACCAAATTTATTGCTATTCCGATCTGGCCAATGCAACTGGTAGAGGTCAATGTAATCGGTCTGTAGTCTTTCGAGACTGCTATTGACAGCTTCCTCAATGATCGCTCGGTTCAAGCGGGTTTGGCCTTCACGAATGTGAGGGGCCTTGATCATTGGTCCGACCACCTTGGTAGCCAGAATCACTTTGACTCTTTGTCCCCGCTGAGTGAACCAGTTACCAATGATTGTTTCAGTTCCGCCATAGGTAGTGGCACTGGGAGGCACCGGATAGAGCTCAGCCGTGTCAAAGAAATTCACTCCATAATCTAGAGCTGCATCCATCTGTTCGAAAGCTTCTTCCTGAGTATTTTGTTCAGCCCACGTCATGGTTCCGAGGCAGATTTGGCTTACTTGGAGGTCGGTTCGTCCCAACTGACGATATTGCATGTGGTATCTCTCTAAAATCTTGAAACGATATTCTGTTGCTCAGGGATGGCGGACAAACTTGCCAAAATCCGGTGGCCTTTTTTCAACATAGGCGTTTCGGCCTTCCTGGCCCTCTTCCGTTTGATAAAATAGCAAGGTCGCGGCACCCGCCAACTCCTGTAAGCCAGCCTGGCCATCGCAATCAGCATTCATTGCTGCCTTCAGGCAACGCAGGGCAGTCGGTGAGTGCTGCAGCATCTGACGGCACCAGGTCACAGTCTCTTCCTCCAGTTGCTCAAGCGGCACCACAGTATTGACCAAGCCCATCTCCAGTGCTTGCTGAGCATTGTATTGACGACAGAGAAACCAGATTTCCCGGGCCTTCTTCTGACCAACGATGCGAGCCAAGTAGCTTGAACCATAACCTCCATCAAAAGAACCGACTTTTGGTCCCGTCTGACCAAAGACCCCATTCTCAGCTGCAATCGTCAGATCACACATTAGGTGTAGCACATGACCACCACCGATGGCGTAACCCGCAACCATAGCCACAATGGGTTTAGGACAAGTTCGGATCTGGCGTTGAAAATCAAGGACATTGAGGCGTAAGTGTCCGGTATCCTGATCCTTATAGCCTGCATCTCCACGGATTTTCTGATCTCCACCGGAGCAAAAAGCGAGATCACCCTGTCCAGTCATGATGATCGTGCCGATGTTGATATCATCTCTGGCATCATCCAGTGCTTTCTGCATCTCACGAACGGTCAGAGGTGTGAAGGCGTTACGAACATGCGGGCGGTTGATGGTGATCTTGGCGATCCCCTCTTCTGATTTGTGGTAGAGAATTTCTTGAAAGGAGCCGGATGGAATCCAATAGTCTGGTGGTAAGCTCATGTGAACTGCAGGCCTTCGCGAAAGTAGAGGAGCTTGGTCGACGCTTGACGAACCAGTGAATAATTATCCAAAATAAATTATCGCCTTTCTTGTAACATCGCAAACGAAGGGTAATTCAGTAAGCAATGTAAAATAACTTTTTTCTTTACATATTCAAATTTCTGAATATATTGATTAAATAATTTTTAGTCAGTTGAAAGGACTACATGGCACTTCTCAGACAACTGCAACCGCTAATTTCCATCATGGCTCTTGGAATTGGCTTGGGGTTGATCAGCAACAGTTTTGGCGCAATACCTACGAATGGATCAGCATTGTTTGGCTTTGGTGCGACGATTCTAGCTGGAGCAACCATGGGATTGATTGGTGGAGGGGGTTCGATTCTAACGGTGCCAATTCTCGTTTATCTACTTGGAATTCCTCCAGTACTGGCAACCGGTTACTCCTTGTTTGTCGTTGGGTTGAGTGCCCTGGTTGGTTCTGTTAACTACTTCAAGTTGGGATTGGTCAATCTGAAGGCAGGAACAATCTTCGCGATTCCGGCCTTTGTGGGGGTCTTTCTGGCGAGGAAGTTCCTAGTGCCAGCACTGCCATTGGAGATCTTTTCAGTAGGCAGCCTGGTTGTCGGCAGAGATCTGATTGTGATGGGCGTTTTTGCGACTGTGATGATTCTAGCCTCGGTTTCAATGATCCGAGGAGGAAGTGAACCAGAAAAAGAAGGTGAACTTCAATTCAACTATCCCATGATTGCCCTCGAGGGTTTGATAGTGGGAGGGGTAACCGGGTTTGTTGGTGCTGGAGGTGGCTTTCTGATTATCCCTGCACTCGTCATGTTGGCCAAACTTCCGATGAAACAGGCAGTGGGTACATCGTTGATGATCATTGCAGTAAAGTCCTTGTTTGGATTTCTCGGAGATCTTGGGAATCAAAGCATTGATTGGGGTTTTCTGGCTCTGTTCTGCCTACTTTCCATCATTGGGATTTACATTGGAACTTACCTCAGTCGTTTTGTCTCCAGCGCCAAACTGAAACCTGGATTCGGTTGGTTCGTTTTGATCATGGGGCTCTTCATCTTGGCGAAAGAAACTATTCTTTAGTGATGGGCAATCAATCAACTAAATCGTGTAAATCTCTGAGTGAAAAAAGATCATGAAAACATCGAGAATTCTGGATGCTGATCTCGAAATGGACTTACGAAGTCTATTCGTGGATCAACAGGACAATATGAACAAAGCCACAGAGTGTCTGCGAGTTTTGTCACACCCAGCACGGCTCAAAATCCTCTGCATTCTGCAGCAGGGTGAGCACAATGTGCAGGAAATGGAATATTTCACAGGTTTGAAGCAGGCGACGCTTTCACAGCATCTTTCTTTGTTAAAACTGCACAACGTGTTGAATCAAAGAAGAGAAGGGAACTATTCCTACTATCGAATTGCGGATGAACGGTTCCAAAGGTTGTTCGAAATGCTCAAAAGCATTTTCTGCCAAGTTTGAGAACCTTAACTTTTAATCGATTCACTAGCTAAAGGAGACTGAGATGGGAACAATCGGTTTTCGTCAATTGTTTGACTACGATACCTGGACCTACACCTACCTACTGTGGGACCAGGACACGAAAGAGGCAGTCATCATTGATCCTGTTCGAGAGCAGTACTTGCGTGATTTGGAAGCTGTGACTGATCTGCAACTTAAGCTCCTCTACGCGATCGATACTCATGTTCATGCGGATCATGTAACAGCTTTGGGGATGTTTAGAGATTCAATGGGAGCTCAGACAGCTGTTGGGAAGCCAGCAGAGGTTGGATGTGCAGATATATTTTTGGAAGATGGACAAGAGCTTCACTTTGGCCAGCATACCTTAAAGGCGCTTGCGACTCCGGGACATACAGATGCCTGCACCAGTTACCAAGTTGAGAACATGGTGTTCACTGGAGACGCTATCTTGATTCGTGGATGTGGCCGGACGGATTTTCAACAAGGAAGTTCAGAGAATCTCTATCGGAGCATTCACGAAAAGATCTTCTCAATGCCGGATGAAACCTTGATTTATCCAGGACATGATTACCGGGGACGCTTGGTCACATCAGTTGGTGAAGAAAAACGCCTCAATCCAAGATTGAAAACAGACAACTCTTTTGAAGACTTTAATAGAATTATGAACAATCTAAATCTGCCGTATCCGAAAAGGATCGATGAATCATTGCCAGCCAACCTTGACTGTGGTGTGACCGAAGAGCAAGGCAGTGAAACTGTTTGTACGATGGAAGAGATCAAGCATCTCAGTGAGGATCCCTCTGAGGATGTTTTGCTAGTTGATGTTCGTACTCCCCAGGAATACAGCAACGGGCACGTCCAAGGTAGCATTAACATCCCACTGGGTGATGAGGCGCAATACCTCGATAAATTTAAAACCTATGAAAAAGTTTATCTCTTCTGTCGCTCCGGCAGGCGCGCACGCTACGCAACCAGTTCCCTCAAAAACAAAGGTTTGGAAAACATTATCTGTGTACCCACAACCGGGATGTTGCACTGGGATCAGGCTGGTTATCCAGTGAATTGAAAGGAGCTTTGGAGTCTTTGACCAACTGTCATCAGGTGTTCAACGTCTCTGGCTTTGGTTCAAATACTTTTCATCAACTACTAGGATCATTATGCAAATTCAGGATTTTTCGATCTGGGAGCCTCTGCTGGGAGGTGTCCTGATCGGCCTTGCCTCCGCAGCCTTGATGTATTTCAACGGAAAAATTGCAGGAATCTCCGGTATCTTTCGTGGTCTTCTTGTCCCCCAATCAGGGGCTATCGCATGGCGAGAAATGTTCATTGGAGGGATGGTTCTAGCGGGCCTGGTGATGGTGCTGGTTTCACCACAGTTGTTTGTGGATACTGCTGGAAGGGGCATGATCACTACCTTGTTGGCGGGTCTTCTCGTTGGTATCGGTGTTCGAATTGGGAGTGGTTGCACCAGTGGACACGGCATTTGTGGAATCGGTAGACTCTCTTTGCGGTCCATGGCCTCGGTCGGAGTATTCATGGCTGCTGGAATCGGAATGGTTTGGATCACCAATCATCTGTTAGGAGGCGTATTATGATTGAGGTGCTGCGTAGTCGTGAAAACTTAATAAGCCTTGCAGTAGGCTTCGTTTTTGGAATTGGACTAGCCATCAGTGGGATGACCCAACCTGGTAAAGTGATTGGTTTCCTAGATTTTACTGGAAACTGGGACCCTAGCCTAATTTTTGTCATGGGTGGGGGGACGGGTGTGTATATGCTGCTCTACCAACTAATTATAAGGAATGAACAACCCCGATTTACGAGTTCCTTTCAACTCCCAACGTCTAAGGTGATTGATCGCCCGTTGGTAGTTGGGGCGGTAATTTTTGGTTTGGGTTGGGGATTGGGTGGTTTCTGTCCTGGGCCTGGGTTGGCCTCCATATTTTCAGGAAATATTAACCCAATCCTTTTCGTGATTGGGATGTCAGCAGGAATGCTGGCTGCACCAAAGGTGGAAGGTCTTCTGATTCCTCGACAGGTTGAGCCTCAAAGCTGAACTGCTATCAGGTGAGTTGGGTAATCCTTTCCAACTCGCCTGATACATTAGGAATAGAACGCACTAGAGAATGCAGGCCGGTACTGTCGCGTAACTTCACTGTCTTCTCCAAGAAATTTAAACACTGCCACACATGCCTTGCGGGCAACTTCACGGTATTCCCGTTCTTTCTTCAGAGCATCAATCCAATGCTTGAGGGCGTGATCAAAGCGCCCTCGTCTCAATTCATTGATCCCTTCTTTCATGAGAACTTGATGCGGACTAGTTGGCAGGTTTTGCAGAAACTTGTCATCCAACATCTCCACCAGCAGCCGAAGAGCCTCCGCAACATCAAAGAATTTGGAATCGGGTCCGATGGACTTAATCAACGCCACTGCTTGCTTTTGCAGATCCTCATCTTGAGAAACCAAGTATATTCGAGCAAGTAGAGTTCTGCCTTCATCATGATCAGGTTCTTCATTCAATAGCCGTTTAAGAGCGAGCAGAGCCTGGTCCACTTCTCCTACTTCCAGTGCTTCTTTGGCAAATTCCAGCAGTTGGTTGTTACTGCTATTCCCCGGTAGCGTTTGCTCCAACCATTGGCGAATGGATGCTTCAGGTAGTGCACCGGTGAATTCATTGACTACTTCTCCGTCAATGAACAGTTTCACAGCGGGAATACTACGAATTTGAAAATACATCGCGATTTCCTGATGTATCTCCGTGTTGACCTTTACCAGAGACCATTTCCCATGATTTTCTGCGGCCAATCGTTCTAGGATAGGGCCCAAAGTACGGCAGGGACCACACCACTCCGCCCAAAAATCTACAAGAACGGGTTGCTGGAAACTTTTTTCCAGCACATCTTTCTGAAAATCTTCAACTTCATAGTTCATTAGATCTTTCCTTCCCAAAGATTGATAGTTCACGAAGCAATTTGGCCATTCCATCCAAGTGTCAATGGCACTCCACTCGCAGTCAGAATCGCAGGGCAACTCCTGATCAATTCAATCAGACTAGAGAAACCAAGTTTTTAGTGGTTCGTTGCTCTTTCAGCAGTTAGTCGTCCATTTGGAAGTCAGTTTGCTGAATTATTGCTTGTTAATTATTTGATCTTGTGACGAGAACGAAGAAAAGAAAAGTTCCAGAATTGACCTGATTGGTTGAGGAGATAATCAATGAACACTGTCAATCCGATGAACTTGAAAAAAATCAGGTGAACACATTTCCAAAATTCTCCTGATTTACTATGATAAGTCTTCGTGAATCAAGAACACCATTACCCAATTTGCCTACCAACCAGCATGGCTTGATTTCAATCCACAGATGTGGAAGCAGGGGGTTGGGTCAGTCCAGATAGACCTTCAGTTTCATTGGATGTGTACATGAATATTCTGGATCAATTGCGAAAGTCTGTGACCACGGACAGTGAGTCAGAGGCTCTTGCCCTGCTGGAGCGGGGAAAGCAGTTGCTCGATAGTCATTTTTATGACCGGTCCATGATCGAGTTCAGCAAGGCTATGCAGGTTCATCGCGAGTTGGCCTCCAAAACTGTGGCCGATATCTATCGCGATATGCAGGGCAGTGGTGATTTGTCCGCCTTGATTTCAGTTGGCAGTAGCCTGCTGTCAATGAACCCTGACAATGTTGATTTGGCAAACGCCATCGGGAATCTCTGCAGAAAAAATGGGGACTGGAATCAAGCGATCAGCCTCTATGAACACTGCCTTCGCTTGAAGCCGAAGCACAACTATGCCTCCTACAATCTCCCTGCGACCATTGCACGTCTGGAATTAGCTGACAGCGTGGCAGTGCAGGCCATCCGCGAATATGAGCAGCGCACTTCCTTTTATCTGCCAGACTATCAGGATGGCCTTTCTGAATTGTGGGAACTACATCATGACATGTTGGATGCTGAGGAAGAGGATTTTGAGGAGGACGATTCCTTTGAACTCGATGATGTCACAGAAGGAGAATTTGATGAAAGTGTTGAGCCGGATGAGGTTCACTGGCAAAGCCTTTTTGATTACATCCTGAATGATACCAAGGAAGACCTCTCACTGCGGCAGAAACTGCTGCTGACATTGGGATTTTGTTGTCTTGATCGTAAAATTGCTGACGTTGCCCGGGAGTGTTTTGATCAACTATCCGGAGAAAATTCAAAGGATCTGAACTTAAGCTGTTTCTGGATTCTGTCTCTTTCACTAACGGGAAAACGTCAGGATGCCATCGATAAACTAGTGCAGCTGCTGGGCAAGTACCCGAATCATCGCTATGCCAACGCTAACCTTGGGCTGTTGTATCAACAGGCTGAGAGGGTGATGCCGGCTCGTCGACATTTCTTTATAACCCATAAGCTTCTGCAGCGATCCCAGGGTTATTTTGATCTGGAAGAATGCTTTCAAAGGGGTGAAGAATATTTTGAAAGGCAGAACTTCAAGCGGGCTCTTGAGATCTACCAGCCGTTGATTCCCGAAATTGAATCGGTTGAACTGCTCAACCGGATCGGGCACCTGCTGCTGCAGAAAAACAATTTGGATGATGCCTATAAGGTGTTTCAACGAGCCTTGCGCAAGGACAGAAGCAATAAAGTGGCTCGGCAGGAGTTGAAGGCTGTGCGGGAAGCTTATTTGGAGATGGCAGAAACTGACTTGAAGAAGCCTGATTTGAAGGCGGCAGTCTATAAACTGGAGCAGGCAATTGCGATCCTGCCAACCATTAAAGTGCTCAAGCAATTGTTCATCGTTTATGGAGATCTGGAAGAATGGAAGCCACAACGAGAAATAAAAAAGAAGATCCGTGAAATGGAGGAGGCTGAGTTGGAGCGTCAACAACAACAGCTTCTTGAAAAAGCGGTTCAGGCGGAAGTGAGCAAGGACTACAAATCAGCAATGACTTCCTATGAACAGGCCCTCCGAGTACTTCCTAAGCGGGGAATTTTTCTCAGGATGGTCAGCCTCTGTGAAAAGAATAACAAAGAAGAAATGGTGCCCCGGTTGACAAGTTGGTTCAATCAATTGGAGGAAGACTACCAACGGCAGGAATTAGAGCCACTCATCAAAGAAGAGATGGCGCTAGCTGACGAACCACCCCCTGAGCCCGAAAAGGTCCGGCGAAAAAAGCGAAAACGACGTAAAGCCAAACCGGTTGAATGAGACGAGGTTCTAGTTCGCAGGTTACCGAAAGCCTAGATTCTCTGGTAGATATTGTCTCCAACAGCGTTGGGATCCTGATCATCCTGGCAGTTTTTATGGCGTTGTTAAGTGTGGTGGAGAGTCCCATAGATGAGCCGGTCTCGCCTGAAGAAACGAATGACTTGTTAACGATAGAAAAGAAGCGGATACCATGGTCACATTCCTCACAGAAAAGTAGTTTACTTTTTGTATTGCAGGATAATCGGCTGCTCTATCTGGATCGTGTTGCAGCCTATCGTTCGTTTCAGAGTGAGCTGGACGGTGAGCCAGAACTCCCTCTCAAGGCAGATCTAGACGGCTACCGTATTGAGTTGACAGCTCAATCAAGTCAGAATCATTGTCTGCAATTCTTTCCAGAGTCTGGTGCTGGACAGTGGTGGGGGGAGGTTAGTCGCGCTGACGGCTGGCTCACAAAACTGCTTGCTGAGAAGTCTCCGAGTGAAGTGTATTTGTTTTTCTGGGCCGACGGGGCTAGTTTTGAACTGATGCGAGAAATTCGAGAGTGGACCTGGGATCAGCGCTATGAAGTAGGATGGAAACCGATTACAGAAGGCTCGGGCTTGCGTTTCTGTACAGGTCTGGGACGATCCCTAAGTTTCCGTCCACAATGAGGCTAGTGAAAATAGTTACTCGATTAAAGTGAGAATAAGGAGGACCGTTGTTGTCCGAAGTGTCTGAATCGGTAGCAGAAAATTTGAGTGGACGTGCTTTTGCGGTGCAAGAATCTGCAGATGAGTACTCCCAGTTAGTGATGGATCTGAAACAACAGATCCGCGACTATGTACGCCGACGTGGGACTGAACTGGAGCAAAATCTCCTTGAAAAAGCCTTCGATGATATTGAAGCCTACCATGCCAACCAGATTCGCAGATCAGGCCAACCGGTTATTGTTCATCCGCTGAGAGTAGCCTTATCCATATGCAACATGGGCCTTGATGCTCCTACTGTTGTGGCCTCCCTCCTTCATGACGCTATCGAAGATACATCGATCACCTGGGACTACCTTTCTACAAATTATGGAGAATGGTACGCAGATATTGTTGATGGGCTAACGAAGATCAAGTACACCACAGATTCTGGTAAAAAAGGAGCAGACCTCGAAGCGACCTATCAGAAGATGCTTGCCGCAATGGTCCGGGATGTTCGTTCATTGTTTATCAAGCTCTTTGATCGCCTTGATAACATGAAGGACATGGACGCGATGCCTCGGCACAAGCAGCGCAGCATTAGCCGTGAGACCTTGAATGTCTATGTGCCCATGGCTCGTCGTTTTGGCCTTGAAGAAATTAGCCAGGAACACACTGAACTCTGTTTCCGATACCTCTACCCCAAACGTTATGAGAGGACTCTTGCACACTTACAGCGACTGAGAGAACAGCAAGCACCGTCTATCCAAGCAATGCATCTTCAAATTGAGGAAATTCTGCAGCGATGTGGTTTGGAAAATACAAGGATAGAGGAAATCTGGACACATCCGGCCTCTTACATCCACAGTTCTGAAGAAGCAGAAACTGTTTTGGAAGGCTACCGCTTGGTGGTTCAGGAGCCGTTGGAAAGCTATCAAGTCCTGGGGGCCCTGCATACTCAACGTAACGCTGTCCCCCTGAAAATTCGGGATTTCATTAGTAATCCTCTTTGGAACGGTCATCAAGGACTGCACACCCAAGTGATTTTTGATGGTGAGCCCATTTCCTTTGAAATTGTTTCAAAGCAGATGAGCCAACTGAACGAATATGGAATCATGGCGCACTGGAAGGGTTCGGTAAGTGAACTCTCCAACTACTATCGAACCTGCCTGGAGCAACTTGATCTGTTTAGTGGAAACAAGGAACTACGGATGGCGGAAGTGATGGGCTACCTGCAGTCAGAACAGATCCAGGTGTTCACTCCAAAAGGAGATATGGTAACCTTGCCTTCAGGAGCAACGGTTTTGGATTTTGCCTTTCAGATTCATACCGATTTAGGAACCTATTGTGTGGGTGCATTGGTGAATGCTCCACGTTCCCAAAGTGCTGACCAGAGTAGCCGAAATTGGGTTTCACGTGACCGTAAACTGGAACACGGTGAATCAGTGCGAATCCTGGCTCGTCCAGATCAGTATCCAGATCGAACCTGGTTGGAACAATCCATCACCGCGAGAAGCCACCTGAACATTCGCCGTAGCCTGAGACAGCAAAATTCACGAAAAGCCCAAGAAGTGGGACGTGATTTTTTGGTTAGTGAGTTGTTCCATTTTCAGCAAAATGTTGATCAATGGTTCCAACAAGAAAATGTTCAGGAAGCTCTGGCGAAGGAGCGCTTGACCAAGGAGCGTTTCCTAGAAGAATTGGGATTGCAGCGAAGAGAATTGAAAAATTTCCTAAAGACCTATCAACTTTTGCCAAATCAGGCTTTGCATGGCATTGCCCGCCTCAGAGCTTGGTTTCAAACTAAAGAAGCACCTGTCTTTAAGGTCGAAAATGACAATGACAGCATTGTCCATCTGAGCTCATGCTGTCATCCAATTCCAGGTGACCGCGCTCTGGGTATTCCGAATGATCAGAAAGAAATGGAGATTCACCGTGACAACTGTACTAAGATTCCAGCCCGCAAAGGACTTCCTCCAGTTCAAATCAACTGGGCTTTGCCAGAATCTCGTCTGAAGGGCTATAAACTGAATCTATTGACCATCGATGATCGAGGCATTTTGTTTCAAATCACGAAAGTAATCAAAGACGCAGGGGTAGCAATTCTGGACTCGAGAAGTTTTCAGAAAAATGAACGGGAAGCCATGATTGAAGTAAGCTTGGAGCCAATGTCTTGGCGCACTTTTCATAAAATTGTGGAGAGATTGCGTCCAATGAAATTTGTCAAGCAGGTCTGGTGATGGAAGCAGGTCACCCACTGGTTGGGTTGACGGGTGGAATTGCTTGCGGAAAAAGTGCAGTTGCCGCGTATCTTCGTGAAAAAGGCTATCCGGTCATTAATGCAGATCGAGTTGGCCATATAGTCCTTACCCCAGGCCAAACGGCTTATGACCAGATTTTGGAAACTTTTGGCAAAGGGATCCTGACTAAGAACAAGGAGATCAATCGGAAGGCTCTTGGCAACATAATTTTCAATGATACAAAAGCCCGAGAGCAACTGAACCAGATCACTCATCCACCGATTGCCCAATTGATGGAAGAACGTCTGCTCGATTTGACTAGTTTTTTGGATTCGGGAAAACCTGTTTTTTTGGAAGCAGCTCTGTTGATAGAATCTCAGTGGAGATCACGTTGTGATCAAATCTGGGTAGTGACTGCTCCAAAAGATCAAATCCTTCAACGTCTGCAACTCCGGAACTGTTTAACTGCTGAGCAGGCCCAGTCCAGAATTGATTCGCAACTACGTCAGGAGGAACGATTGCCTTATGCGGACGTAGTTCTGGAAAATCAAGGTTTGCTTGCTGATTTGTTGAAACAAGTAGATCTCGCCTTGGCCCAACTCGAAGTCACGGAAAACTGATGAAAACTTCACTCCATCTGATACTTGACTGTCGAAAACCACACATGCGGTTTTTTTGGCGTAGACATGGTTTGAGAATTATGGAACGTCTGACTCCAGCCGGGCTTTCTTTCTTGACTCCTCACATGATGCTCGAGCAGGAACTACGTAAGGCACTGCATGCGGGCAGTAATCGCTTGGTTATCATTGGTAGCCCAGAGCTTTTGTCACAAACCTTTCATCTATTGATGAAGGAGTTTGAGAGTGGGCAGCCTCCCTGCGAGATTGGGTTTTGGCAGGTCACGAAGAAAGAGGCATGGTTCTCTATGTTGCAAACATCTGAGACTTTCAGCCCCCTCTTGCATACCTTCCGAAATGGGCATGCAGTCCCGGTCAACGTTATCAAAGCTCGATATACGGACCAGAACTCACAACTCGAGACCGCGTACTTTTGGAACGAAATAATAGTCCAGGCAAGTGGTCAACCTTCTAGCTCGATTGTCACCATCGGGGAAGAGGAGTGGACGCATCAGGACAAGGTGCGTTTTAGATTAGCTTTACACAAAGAACCTCTACATTCTTGGCGGATCAATCACAGTCATTTGCTCAAGGCAAATGATCTTCAGGTTTATACAGCTAAATTGTCATCTCCTACAGACGGAGTAGCCAAATTGCAGCATGTGCCACCGAGTGAAAATTGGCTTGGTAAGGGTGAGTTTGTCCAATTACACGGCAATTATTTGCAAATGTCTTCACCATATGGTGGCTGGACAGCTGAGACCCAACAACTGCAGGTGGAGGTACTGCCTCGCAGTCTGTATCTGTTGATCCCTATGATTCCTGCAAGAACAGCTGAGCGTTCACGAGCAAACCTACTTACGTTCAAACCCAGGTCATTGGTGGTTGCGAGTCGTCAACGATCACCACAGAACGCTGTGAAAAATTCTGGAAAATCAATGGATAACGTTTTTCGTGATGATAAAAATAAGTGAAAGAATCCGTGTTGCGATACCATCCCAGACTACCCGAACTAGGAAAATTTGACGTACCCCGCTCTGAAATTGCCGCTCAACCCCACGAACTTCACGCCCACCTGCTCAATCTTGACCAACCAGTTTATTTACTCAACAGTCCTGATGGGCTAGCCACATGGATTCCTTCACAAACCGCGAGTGAAGCTCAACTGATTCAATCTCTCATCGGAATCTTACCGGTACAGTCTCCATCGCTTTTGGGGGATCCTGGGTTCTGCCAGTCTCATGGTACTCGCTATGCCTATCATGCAGGCGCAATGGCGAATGGGATTGCCTCTGAGGAACTGGTAATTGCTCTTGGACAGCAAGGAATTTTAGCTTCATTTGGCGCAGCTGGCTTGGTGCCTTCTCGTATTGAGGTAGCAATCCAAAAGATTCAGCAGGCTTTGCCTAATGGTACCTATGCGTTCAATTTGATCCACAGCCCTAGTGAGCCAGCTTTGGAAATTGGTGCTGTCGAGCGCTATCTTCAGTATGGGGTACGATGCGTTGAAGCGAGTGCATTCTTAGATCTGACTGCTTCTATTGTAAGATATCGTGTGGCAGGTCTCCACCAAACTAACGGAGGTATCGAGATCACTAATCGGGTGATTGCAAAAGTCTCCAGAACAGAGGTGGCTCGAAGATTTTTGGAACCTGCACCAGAAAAATATTTGAAACAATGCTTGGAGAAAGCGTGGATAACACAGGAACAGGCAAATTTGGCAGCTCATGTACCTATGGCTGACGACCTGACTGTGGAAGCAGACTCTGGAGGACATACGGATAATCGTCCACTCGTAATTCTCTTGCCGACAATGCTTAAATTACGGGATGAGATTCAGGAGGCGCGACCCTATTCAACGAGAATCGGGGTAGGTGGTGGTTTGGGCACACCAGAGGCTGTGATGGGAGCGTTTGCAATGGGAGCTGCTTATGTAGTGACTGGCTCTGTGAATCAGGCGTGCTATGAAGCGGGTGCATCGGAACACACCCGTCGATTATTGGCACAAGCGGAGATGGCAGATGTTACTATGGCCCCAGCTGCAGATATGTTTGAGATGGGGGTTCAGTTACAGGTGCTCAAGCGAGGAACCATGTTTCCGATGCGAGCTCAGAAACTTTATGAGTTGTACCGTCGATATGATTCTATTGAAGAAATCCCTACTGAAGAGCGCGATAAAATTGAGAAACAAGTGTTTCGTCAACCGCTTACTAAAATTTGGGAGCAGACAGAAACCTTCTTTCTGGAACGTGATCCTCAACAAGTGGAGCGGGCTCAAAATCATCCCAAGCGAAAAATGGCTTTGATTTTTCGCTGGTATCTAGGCCTATCGTCGCGCTGGTCGAATATCGGTGAAAAAGGCCGTGAGGCTGATTATCAGATTTGGTGTGGTCCAGCGATGGGAGCTTTCAACGCTTGGACAAAGGAATCTTATCTTGCTGATCCTCAACAAAGATCTGTTGTTGATGTTGCTGAACATCTAATGAGAGGGGCAGCTTATCTGAGTCGGTTACAGTTGATGTCACACATGGGTGTCTTGGTACCTAATTCTCTCAGAACCTATAAACCTTCCCCTTTACAGCGGATGTAAACTTTCCCGCATAGTTGATTGCGACTGTCAAAAAGTTACACTATAATTTCTTTATATTTTCTTTAATTTCATTAACTCTGCTCACCAATTTTTCATGTCTAACGTAATTTTTCCCCTCACACGCCCAATACGTCGTTGTCGCAAAGGCTTTAGTTTCATCGAAGTCATGGTCGTCATCATGATTCTTGGATTGCTAGTGGGCATTGTTGGTGTTTCGCTGTTTGACTCTGCCTCACAAGCTACAGTTGATGCTACCAAAACACAGATTCGTGGTTTGGAAACGGCTTTGGACCTTTACAGATTACACAATGGAAGATATCCCACAACTGATCAAAAACTTAGTGCACTGCTAGAGCGTCCAGAAGTCGGCATTATCCCAAAAAATTGGAATGGGCCTTATTTGAGAAGTAAACAACTGCCAATGGATGGCTGGGATAATGAGTTTGTCTATACCAGCGATGGTAATGATTACGAAATAATGTCACTAGGTGCTGACGGGATGGAAGGCGGAACTGAATTGGATGCCGACATTTCCTCCAACGATGCACGCTGAGCAAGCCCGTAGAGGCTTTACTCTCCTTGAACTGACCTTTGCCACCATTGTTATCTCACTGATCCTTGGGCTGACAATCCCCCAACTTCAGTCTGTAATGACGCAGGTTCCTCAGCAGGAACTGAGTTATCTGACGAGAACCCTCCGCCAGCTTCGCAATGATGCGATTCTCCAGAATCGAACCTACTGGCTGGTGTTCGATTTGCAGAATCAGCAAATCCGGATTGAAGAAGAAGACAGTGGTGAGCGTGAAGCATTTGCAGAGGATCATCCTGAACGCACCTTGCGCCCTCATTTGATTCCAGAGGATTGGGAGATTGCAGCAGTTTTATTGACCCAGGAAGAGAGAGAATTAATTCAGCCAGAGGAAGTTGAAATCTTGGTGGATAATTCAGGATTTGTTACCCCCTTCCGCTATCAGTTCAGGGAGCGTGAACAGCCAGAAGAAACTTGGGAGATTGCTACCAAAGGCTTATTAGGCCGAGTAGAAATGTTGAATCCCAACACTAAGGATTCATGAAACTTCGCAGAGGTTTCACGGTTCTCGAAGTACTGGTTGCGATGTCTATACTGGTGGTGACTTTGATCGCCATCTACCAAAGCTTCTCGACCTCACTATTCATCCTTAATTCTACACAGAACCTATGGCGGGCGATCACAGGTTCTCAGAATGAACTGCTACGCTGGGAACGCAGCTTAAACGCTCCAGTTTCGTTGGCGCAGGGAGAGATTGCTGAGGAAGAAGATCCTCTTTTTGGCTTCGCATGGGAACGAGAAATTGAAGATACTGAACCCTTGCCTGGCATCATCATCCGACGGGTCTACTACCGCCTGAAATGGAATGAGGCAGGATCTGAATATAGCTACGATGCCGAACTCTACGTTAAACCTTCCGATCCAAGATAAAGCATTTTTTCGAAAAATCAGCGGCTTCTCCTTGTTGGAAGTGCTGGTTTCCATGGCAATCCTCGGCATGTTGGTAACCTTGCTCTACAGCAGCTTCTCTCAAATCTCCAGAACCTCATTGAGCGTGGAGAAGTCCCTGCGGGGTCGTGAAGAATTACGCCTACTTATGAAGATAGTAATCGATGATCTGCAAGCCATGCAGTACCTGTCTCGCCTAGTCGAATTGAATGAATCAGAGAGTCCGGGAGTTCAAATTAATAGTTTTCAGACAGGCTTAATTGCTAGGCTTGTTGATGGCCCCCAAGGAGCAGAATCTTCTTCAGCAATTGACTTTCATGCTGCACGGCGTGCCCGTTTCTATCCGGAATGGCGGGAACAAGATCCTAGGCTGCATGAGATCGGTTATCGTATGCAAGAAAACTCAGAAACAGGTCGTTGGGAGTTGTGGCGCAGAGAAGATTTTTATGTGAATCCTGATTTGTCTGAGGGTGGAAGAGATTACTTGCTGACAGACAGAGTGACAGGATTTCTGGTGGAATTACTTGAACAGGAGATTGAACTGGCAGATGGAGGAACCCAAGAAAATTGGGTAAAAGATTGGGATACGCAGGAGTTAGCTTGTGAACGGAATTCCGAAGCTAGTAATTCGTTTTGTCTGCCCAGAGCAATTCGATTGAGTATGGCCGTGGAGGATGAAGATGGACAAACGCTGGAGGAATCTCTGACGATCAATCTCTGCGTTCGTCCATGTAAACCGGAGTGGTTCGAATGAGTGACGCTATTCAGGAATGTTGCTCAGTTCCTGTTAAAGCACGATTCGAGTCGATGTAGCTTTGGATTGCTTGAAGAATTAGGTCCGTCTTGCTAAGACCGGTTTGTTCGCAAAGCACCTCTACGTCTTGAAGCATCTCATCAGAAATTCGAAAGCCCATACGTGTCCTAAGTGGCTTATCAAGCTTCAGAGGCCGACCTCGTCTTCGAGTTTCCTCGACAATGTTGTCTGCGTAAGGAGTACGCTCTTTAAAATTTGTAGATGGTGGCAGTTGACTGATGTCATTTCTTACAGCTGGGGTGGTGCTATCGAAACTGACTTCATTTCGGTAATTCGTGGGTGCGACGAGATCCATTTCTATTCTCTCAGTGATGGTTTAATTCTGGCGGAAATCCTTGCTTTTACTGACAACGCAAGTTGGGACAATGAAAAGAATCATTTTGTTCCTCCTCGATCAGTTTGTGCTGGTGTTGAATCGACCTACAAGTTTCTTTACTTAGAAAGTAAGTTAACTGAAAGTCACCACACGCACTGAACAGATTAAAATTGAGCAGGACATGAATTCCTGCGTTCAAAGGCTAAGCCCGATTAGTTCTAGAAACAGTGAAACAATTTTGTGTTTAGTTGTTTGATATTCTCTTTAAATTTTCTATCTAAAAAACATGAATTTATGAACATGTTCTGAGATCAGATTAGCTGGGGTCTGCTTGACATCCCTGCTTTCTTAGGACATGATCTGCTCCTTCTTTAATCGTATAGTCCACTTGTTAGAACAATATTACTGTCACTGGAAGGAACCGAACTACTACTCAGGGTCAAAAAGAAGCGTCAACAGAAATTATCAATAATTACATTAGCTCGAATAAAATTTTTTCGGCTTCACATCTCCTGAAAACGTTCACCAAAGTCGAACTAATTTTGATTGATTAGCAAAATACTAAATATTTTACTAAACTGCAACTGTAATTACAATTTGAACTTGTGGCAGCAAATTATGCCCAAGGGCTTAGATGATTATTTATCTTTGAAGAACCATGCCACGTTCGACAATTTTAATTGTAGAAGATGAACCCAAAATTTCACATCTGTTAAGGGATTATCTTCAACAGGCTGGTTACGAAACGAGAGAGTCCCTGAACTATGACCAGATTCGGTCTTGGGTGGAGCAGGAAGAAATTAACCTAATCCTATTAGACTGGATGCTTCCAGGGATGAGCGGGCTCGAGATCTGTCAACAACTACGCACTATCTCAAACGTGCCGATCCTGATGATCACAGCGAGAGTGGAAGAAATTGACCGTCTTAAAGGCCTGGATTCAGGAGCCGATGATTATATTTGTAAGCCATTCAGTCCGAGAGAGGTTGTCGCCAGGGTCAAAGCGGTTCTGCGGAGAACGTATCATGAAGATAATGCGGAGCTAAGAGTTGGGCCACTTCGCTTGGATCAAACCAACCACCAAGTTTGGGTAGACGAGTCGGAAGTTGTGCTGACTCCTAATGAGTTTGGGGTATTGAAGGTCTTGTTACAAAGGCCAGGAAAAGTATGGTCACGAGAGTCTTTACTCCAACAAGTTCAAGGGTATCAATTCAACGGCTATGACCGAACGATTGATACGCATGTCAAAAACCTAAGAAAGAAACTGGCTACCTACGGTTTGGAGTCTAGCATCGTGACAGTTTATGGAATAGGGTACCGATTTCAATTACTGGAGCATTCGAAAGATGAGTAATTCTGAGCAAGTTCGGGGTCAGCTGGCTATTTTGCGGGAGGATATTGATAAGGTTGATGCTGAGTTGCTGCGGTTACTAAATCAGCGAGCAGAATTGGTTCTCAAGGTTGGAGAACTTAAGAAGGCCAATAATCTGGCTGTGGTCCATGCTGATAGAGAAAAAATCTTGTTGGCAAGGTTAGGTGCGGAAAATTCTGGGCCATTGCCGAAAGAAATGGTGGTCCAACTATTTCAGCAGATTATTGACATCTTGAAGCAACTTCAACGCTGAAAAGAGATCTTTGAAAAATCTTTTTACTTTTGAATGCGCTGCTTCCATTTTAGATTTGGAAAACCAATAGCTAAAACATCCTCCAACTTTTTGACAAAGTGAGCAGTGATCCCCTCACGAACACTTTCATCAAGATCTTCAAAATCCTCTTGATTATCAGCCGGGAAAATCAACTCGCTGATTTTTGCTCTTCTAGCAGCAATGGTTTTTTCTTTAACTCCTCCTATCGGTAAAACGACTCCGGTCAGTGTTAGTTCCCCTGTCATGGCCAAGCCAGCTTCAAGGGGGGTGTCGAAAATGAGAGACGTCAAAGCACAGGCCATGGTGATTCCAGCCGATGGACCATCTTTGGGGGTTGCTCCAGCTGGTACATGAAAGTGAATCATTCTTTCTTCGAAGAATTCTTTCGCATCTGGATCGTTCTGTAGCAGTGATCGAACATAACTGTAGGCAATCTCAGCTGATTCCTTCATCACATCCCCAAGTTGACCCGTCTGCTTCAGTCCTCCATTTTTGTTAAAAATTGAACGTGCTTCAATGTGTAGAGTCGCCCCACCCAAGGCTGTGTAGGCGAGACCCATCACGACTCCTACTTTTGGCTCCGTGAACGCCTGTTCTTCCGTAAATGATCGTTTGCCCAGATATTCTTTCAGATCTTCTTTGTTGATCTGAACCTCTGTTTTCGGATTCTCTTTACCTCGTTCAGTGACGATCTGACGGGCTGCTTTGCGCATCATTTTCTTGAGTTGCTTTTCCAAGTTGCGAACCCCGGCTTCGCGAGCATATCCGTCAATCACTTCTCTTAAAGTGTTATCATCAATTTGGAATTCCTCTGGCTTCAGTCCATGAGACGAGAGTTGTCTTTCAATTAAATGTTGTCGAGCAATCTGCAACTTTTCCTCAAGAATATAACCTGAGAGCCGAATCACCTCCATCCGGTCGAGAAGGGGTCCAGGAATCGTATCTAGCTGATTGGCAGTACAGATGAAAAGAACCTTGGAAAGATCAAAGCGAACATCTAAATAGTGATCCAAAAAATCCTTATTCTGCTCGGGATCCAATACTTCCAACAATGCAGAGGCGGGGTCTCCACGAAAGCTACTGCCGATCTTATCCACTTCATCAAGCATCAAGACAGGGTTTGAACTTTTACAAACTTTTAGTGCTTGGACAAACTTTCCTGGCAGGGCTCCGATGTAGGTTCTACGGTGTCCCTTGATTTCTGCTTCATCTCTCATCCCACCAACAGAGAAGCGGTAAAATTCACGATTCAGGCTACGGGCAATGGACTGGCCGATTGAAGTTTTACCGACACCGGGAGGGCCAACTAATAGAATGATGGTACCAGAGAGATTTCCGTTCATCATTCCAACTGAGATCAATTCAAGAATTCGATCTTTTACGTCCTCTAATCCGTAATGATCTGCCTGCAGAATTTCCTCCGCCTGTTCGATGTCTTCATTATCCTCAGTTGTTTTGCCCCAAGGAAGGACAGTCAGCCAATCCAGATATGCTCTTGTAACATTGAATTCTGGCGAACTTGGCTCTAGCAGACGTAGTTTTTCCAACTCTTCCTCAATCCGCTCGGATGCCTCTTCAGTCAGGGTGAGTGCTTCCATCCGTTTACGAAATTTTTCTTCCTCACTCTCTTTATCATCCTTGCTTAAGCCCAACTCCTTCTTGATTTCCTTAAGTTGTTCCTTGAGAAAAAATTGACGCTGTTGTGTAGAGAGTCGATCTTCAATCCGTTTGTTGATTTGTACTTGGATTTTGGAGATTTCCAACTCTTTCTTTAAAAGAATCAGTGCTGATTCCGCCCGCTCGAGCAAAGGACGTGTCCCCAGAATTTTTTGTAACTCCTCACCGCTTGATGTTGTCATTGAAGAGGAGAAGTCAGCAAGAGTGCCGGGTTCCTTCAGGTTAATGTTACCCATCAGCAAAGAAAGTTCTTCTCGGAAAAGCGGCTTGAGTTGAACTAGTTCCTTGATGCAGTTGATAATCGAAATTGAGTAGGCCTTTACCTCTTCATCATTGCTAGTAGGATCATCATACCAATAGCGAACACGGGCTCTTCGAAGAGATGTGTCTGATAGTTCAACTACCTCAAAGCGTTCCATGCACTGAACAAGAAGCTGGGCAGGTACATCTGGCTTTCTATTAATCTGCATTACCTTGCCAGCCACACCAATCTTAGCAAATCGCTGGACTTTGAATGATTCTCCTTCTCCCTCAGTCTCCTCTGCGAAGAGCAATCCTACGTATTTTTGTTTATCGCTTAGACTCTCGAGAATGTTGTTGACCAATTCCTCATTGCTCAAGAGGATTGGCACCATCATTTTGGGAAAGAATGGACGATCGAAAAGAGGAATAATGATCAGTGATGTTGGTAGAAGGTCGCTGGCAACAATGATGGAGGTTTCTGCAGATTGGGGAGGATCTTCTTCTGTGCTTTTGCTTTCTTTACCGACAATGATGATCCCACTATCTTCCTTGGTTGCTTCTCCATCGTCCTGAATAATGGAACTTTTAGAAGACTGAGGTGATTCATCTTCAGTTGACCCAGCCTCTTCCTCAATCAGTATGATGCCGCTATCTGTTTTCTTCTCTGCCATGATCTCCGTAGCTGAAAATAATGTCCTTGGCTGGATGCTAGCCAGAGGCAATGCTTTCTTTTCAGATCAACATAAGTGTGAGGAAGATTCAATGGAAACGCAGTTTTTCTTCGGTGAGATGTCTGGGAGTGATACTCATGATGGAGATTTCATGGTCATCAACAGAGCCAAGCTCCAACATAGTCCAACCCAGTTTTTCATAAAAAGTTGTGTGGTCAAGAGTTAGCAAATGCAGGCGAGGAATTTTGAGGCAGGCTGCTTCGTGAACCATTCTTCTAACTAGGTAAGTCCCCAAGCCCCGATGTCGGGCAAAAGGCATGACCCACAGACTAGTAAGCCATGGACTGTATTGTTGAATTTCCTGGTAATCATAGACTTCTAAACCGACCGAGCCCAACAAAAGGTCTTTATCAAAGGCAATGATTGTTGTAGGTATACCTTGCCGGTTTTTCGTATGTTCCCAAAGCTCTTCAGAAGCTTGAGTAAGGCCCCATGTCGCTGCCAGATCTCGCCATTCCTCCCAATGCTGAGTCGCTAATTCTTCAACCCATTCTGGATGATCAGCTAGATAGCCTATACTTAGGGAACTATCCATGCAGAGGACTCGTTGCTTTGACGAAGTGCTTCAAGAGTGCGCATGTTCCCAACAGCATCTTCCAGTCCATAGGGGACCGGTTCATCATTCAGAATTGCTAAGGAAATAGCCTCTCCCTGAAGGGTGTATTGATCACAGATATCCATATCCAAGACTTGTGACTCAGCAGGTTCAAATCGACCCTGATCACTATGGGTTCCAGGATACAGGCTGACACGGCAAGGTCGATCTGGTGGAGCATTGAATGGGATGTCAATCTCAACACGACCATGGGTTCCTAAAATATTGACACGCTGATAAGGGGCTACTTGAGTGGAACAAGTGAAACTCGCTTGCAGACCATTTCCAAAATCCAGAATTCCAGATGCTAAGCGATCTGTTCCAAAAGATTGGTCTTTGTCGAAAAGACCAATCACTCTCTCGGGCTCCCTGTCGCAAATCCAGCGAGATGACGACACACAATAACAGCCAATGTCTAGAAGGCCCCCACCCCCAACGTCAGACTGATTGCGAATATTGCTAGCATCCACGTTGTAGTAAGCAAAGAAGACTTGAACCATTCTCAATGTCCCTATCTTTCCCTCGGTGATCCATTTCTTTGCTTGGATCCATTGCGGATGATAGCGGTACATGAAGGCTTCAGCAATTTTGAGTCGCGGAAATTTTTTAGAGAATTCCAATAGTTCCAGCGCATCTGCTGCGTTTACTGAAATAGGTTTTTCACACAAAACATGTTTGCCAGCTTCCAGAGCTTGCTTGGCTGGGCCTATGTGAATGTGATTGGGTAAAGGAATATAGATCGCATCAACCTCAGGATCTCTCAAGATTTCCTCATACGAGCCGTAAGCCTTTGGTATAGCTAACTCTTTTGCATAAGCTTTTGCACTTTCCAATGATCGAGAAGCAACAGCGCGAACTTCAGCAAATTGGCAACGTTGCATTGCTGGCAAGATCGTTCTACCAAAATTAGCGGTGCCAAGAACTCCCCAGCGAACTTTTTGATTTTCTTTATTCATTCAAACTCCATTGCACGAAAGATTCGGTCAGCGTTTATTCGAGCCAACTCACGGAAAGTATCCAGCTGGGCAAAGGCAGACTGGTCTATTTCATACGCTTCTTCAAGGCCGCCCATTTCTTCAAGGATCTTTGCTACTTCCTGCCTCATGTAGACCAGATAATCCAGTGTATATTTGCGAACCTCACTAATAACGGTAGGACCTCCATGTCCAGGGATCACAATCTTGGCGCCAAGAGACTCCAGATTGTTCCAGGTTTCCAGCCAGCCAGCTGTGTCTGTATCCTCAAAGACTGGCAACAGTCTTTCATGAAATGCAAGGTCTCCAGTAATCACGAGTTCTTGTTGTGGTAGCCACAGGACGATGTCTCCAGGACCATGGGCTGGACCTAAATAACGAGCTTCAATCTGCTCACCCCCCAGTTCAATAATCCACTCATTATCAAAAATAATATCAGGCTTCACTAGCTGGGTGCCTAGTGATTTATCCCTTCTTCCGTTTTGCATCTGCTTGAGGACATCTGCACCATGATCTTCAATAACCTCAGCAGCTAATCGATGGACCACAATCTTAGCGCCCTGCTCTTGCCAATAATTACTGCCCAACATTGCATGTCCTTGGGCGTTTTCTAGGACTACATACTTGACAGGCTGATCAGTGATTTTTTTAATTTCTTCGTGAAGCGTTTTAGCTAACAGATAGTTGTCACTAGCGTTCATCACAACAACGCCTTCTTCAGTGATAATAAAAGAAAGATTATTATTGTGACCTGAATTTTCATAACTAGGAGGTGCGGTAGCACCGATGGCAGACCAGATATTTTTTGTTACTTGCTGTGGCAGTCTGTAGAGCATCGATGATGGGACAAAGTCTGGTGCATCCACAGGTAAATTGGCATCACGCCATGCAAAAAAGCCATCTGCGTAGTTACTGACGTTTGAGTAACCCATGTCCATGAGTGTCTTAGCTGCCACCGGGCTCCGTTGATTGATACCACAATACAGAACGACAGGTTGATCGTAAGAGCGGAGAATCTCACCAATACGAAATTCCAACCATCCTCTTGGAAGGATGACATTTTGGGCTGCGTCAATGGTTCCGCCAAATTGGTTGATCTCATTTGGATTGCGGACATCAATCAGTGTTAGATTGGGATCTTGTTCCAATCGTCGTTTTAGTTCTGCCGTGTCTATATTGATAATCTCAGCTTGGACTTGCCTCAGTAATTCGGGCCCTACAGGAATATAATCTGCTCGGCTTGCTTTACTCCAAAAGACTAGTGCAAACAATCCAATCAAACTGAAGATGTGTTTCCTCATAATGTTTTTTAATATTCAGATAAATCAAAAAATTACACGTAAAGCTGCCATTTGGAGGAAAAGTAAATTGCGAAATGTAGATCAGATAAATTTGATTAGAAAAGAAAATGAAGGGGGTGTTTGTAAAACTTTCATATTGAGTTCAAAAAATTCTGGCCACTTCTGAGGTAAGATCAAGCGTCCATTTTGGATGTGGCTTGAGAAGGATGGATTGAGCAAGTCGTTCTCAAACCAGAAAGCCGTATCAAGACCAACAGCGGGTGCTCTTGACACATGGGAAGAAGCCAGTAATGCAATCCACAGGTGCCCGATGCCACTTTCAAAACTACTACTCAACACGGGTAGAATTCCAGTTGACTTTGCTGAATTTATCCACTTTAGAGTCTCTTGCCAGCCCCCTAAGATTCCTGGTTTGAGGATATATGCATGAACGTTATCTTGAATCGCTTTTGCTAAATCTGGATCTTTCCATAAGGTCTCGTCTAGTGCTAAATTGACTTCACAAGATCTCCTAAGTTGGGGCAGTTCTTGAGGATTTTGTAGAGGCTCCTCGCAGTAAGCTAAATTACAGTCTGCTAAGGAGCTTAGTACTTCTTTAGCTTCTGTCAGTGTCCAAGCTTGGTTTGCGTCCAGGCGAATTTCCACACCAGTCCACTGTCTCCGAACTAATCGCACTCTTTGGATATCCTCCTCCAGTTCCCTTCGGCCTACTTTAATTTTGACAGTCTTGTAACCGACAATTTTACAACGTTCAATTTCACTTTCTAACCCTTCTAGAGAGCAGTTTAGCAGACCATTTAATGAGACGGGAAAGCTGGGTACTGGTTTTAAAAAATCGGCCAAAGAAATTTTTTCTTTCAGAAATTGATAATGAAACGCCAGCATTTCAAAACCAAACTTTACTGAAGGAGCAAGTGCCTTTGGATAATTCAATTCAAGCCAACTATCATTGCTGGCTTCTAACTCTTTGATGAAATGCGGAAAGTGATTCTGTACCAATAATTTGGCCTCATCTAAACTTTCTGAATGAAGCCCTGGTAAAGGAGCAACCTCACCGTAGACAATGCCAACCTCGCTCTGCCAAAACAACAATAGACCTTTACGGAGGAAATCTGATTCTTGTTTGGTGGTAAGTTTATTTCGAAGGGGTAGATGGTATGGCAGGAGGTGCCAGGTGTTTTCTGCTAGTAATGCTGAGAGTGCTGAGCGATTCACAAATTCACGGAGTCACTTTTCAGGATTAGCTTTAGGAGTGAAATTCAAACAGGGTTGACCTGAAACCTGTAAAACATACTGAGAAGGCTCCAATCGTGTTTTGAATCCTAGCTTATGACAACCATACGGCGCGTTTGAATCCCAAGTGATGTGATAAAATCGGCACTGTCGACAGGATGCAGGAGGATTCGGTCTAGACATTTTTCAAGGCGGGTTTGCTCTGTAAACAGAATTAGGATGCTCGAAAAGGATGAATAACAAGGAAGCACCAATGTAGAAAAATTTCAAATTTTTGGTGGTTTTTTGGACAAGCAAATTTTGCCCCTGCTTCATCTCCGAAAGTAACGTGTAATTTTCTTTAGGTTTGTAGCAAATTAGTAGGTGAGTAGGTTGATCTCTTTAATCTTCAGTTACAATTACCCTTGTTCGGGGTTGTCCAGAACCTCAGCAACTTCTTTTTTCATCTCCGGCAGGATATCATTGTGCAGAAATGTTCTATTCACGATTTCCTTGAAAACAGGCCCTGCGACTTTACCACCGTATGGAGAACTCCGTGGGTGTTCAATCACAACTAGCACAGTGAGTAGTGGCTGTTCGGCTGGGACGTAGCCATTGAAGAATGCAATATGCTTTCGGTTGGAATATCTGCCGGTTTTTTCGTCAAAAACTTGAGAAGTCCCAGTCTTTCCAGCGACGTTGTAACCTGGGATCGCTGCTTCTACAGCAGTGCCGCCTTCCTGGGTTACGCTAATCATCATTTTCCTTAGTATTTGGGCAGTTTCAGCAGAAATCAACTGCTTTGGATCATGAGCTCCAAATTTCTTCGAGATTTTTCCTTCCTCATCAAGCGTCTCCAGAATGATATCCCCTTCCTCGCTGAAAGCATGGTCAACAATATAAGGAGGAAGCCATTTCCCATCAGCAGCAACAACGTTCAGTGCACTGATCAACTGGAGCGGAGAAACTAAGATGCCATGGCCAAAGGAGATGGAGGCATGATCAACTCGAGTCCAGCGTTGTAGTGGCAGCACCCGTCCAAGAGCCTCACCAGAAAGCCCAGATTCTGGTCGTGAACCAAATCCAAATCGGCGAATATATTCGTAGAATTTCTCTGGGCTTATCAAAGTACCAATTTTGATGGCACATATGTTCGAAGATTTCTGAATGATCTGTTCGATATTCAGATTTTCATGAGGTGAGGTGTCGTGGAAATCTTCCCCAGCGAACCGAAAAGCGCCATTTTCACAGAAAAATTCTTGCTCCGGTGTAATAAGCTTCTCTTCCAGAGCAGCAGCAATGGTTAAAATTTTAAACGTAGAACCAGGCTCATAGCCAACGGTGACGGCACGATTCAGAAAAGTTGATCTGTCGAAGTCTCGGTAACGATTTGGATCGAATTGGGGATAGGTCGCCATTGAAAGCACTGCTCCTGTCTGGGAGTGCATGACGATGGCTACTCCGCGGTCAGCTCGGGAAGTCTCGACTCCGCGTTTCAGCGCAGCTTCGGTGTAATGTTGAATGGTGTTGTCAAGTGTCAGCTGAATCGAGTGTCTTTGAGCTTTCAGATCGTGAGGTAAGGTGTGTGGAATTACTCTTCGAGTCCCATCCCGCTCAACGACGACTTCTTCAGGTTCTCCAGCCATCAAGTCTTGATACTGGTACTCTAGCCCTTCCAATCCTTGTGAATCGACTCCTGTGAAACCTAACAAGGCTCCAGCCATCTCACCGTTCGGATAGACCCTTCTGTACTCTTCAACAAAATCTAACCCTTCAAAGTCCATTGTCTTAATCTTCTGGGCAACCTCCGGGGGCAGTTGACGCTTTAGCCAGACGAAAGAGCGTTTTGTTCTGAGAGTTTTAAGAAGTTTGTCCCGATTAATATCAAGTAGTGGAGCAATACGCGTCGCAACTGTGTAAGGAGATTTAATATTTTGTGGTCTTGCGTAGAGGGATTGGACTGGGACGGAAACAGCGAGGCGGCGGCCCTGGCGATCTGTAATTGTACCCCTTCGAGGTTCCAGGGTGATTCTACTTTGTTGTTGGTGACGGGCGCGCTCTGAGAAGTACTCAGCCTGCAAAATCTGCAAGTAGAACATGCGACCCAATAAGACTACTAAACAACTGGCAATCACTACAACAACCGAAAGAACTCGGAGATTGAAAGTGTAATGTGAAAATTTGGGATTATGGGTGCGAGACTTCATCTGAGAAGAGAATTTCGCTTTGGTAAAGTTGGGCAGGATTGGGAAGCCGCATCTGCATTTGGTTGAGAGCTACAGTCTCAAGGCGTTGGGGCCTGCTCAAATAATCAGCTTCTACCCTCAGCATCTCTAGTCGAACGATCATCTGCTGATGATCTTTTTCAAGACGTTGAACCTCGTAACTTTTTTGCAGGAAGTTCATCCACTGCCAGAGATAAACTAGACAACCGAAAGTAAGCAGGATGGCCAGCAAGACCATGGTACGAAAAGAACGGAGGGTTCCCCTTAGCAGAAGAGCCGGGTCATGCCAGAGGAGTTGTGTTTTGAGAATTTGAGATTTGCGGAGGAGAATCTTCATGTCCGAATGAATTTGTTTTTTGATGGAAGCTGGCTGAGTTGTAATCTCCGGACTTCCCTCCGGACTTGTGTATTAAGTGTACTGATTCAATGACCATGCCTTTGGTTACAGACTTACACATGTCGTACAGGGTCAGTGCAGCGACGCTAGCAGCCGTGAGCGCTTCCATCTCGACACCAGTTTTTCCAGTTGTCCGAACAGTTGCGGTCAGCACTGCAAGTCCATCGGCCAACTCAGTTTCGATCTCAACACCGGACAAGGGTAAAGGGTGGCACATGGGGATAATTTCTGATGCTTTTTTAGCCCCTTGAATACCCGCAATAATAGCAGTTTGAAAAACCGGTCCTTTGGATGTACTCCCTTCCTCTTTCAATAATTCAAACAATTCCTGACCCAGGCGGATAACAGCTTGGGCGACAGCCTTGCGTTCGGTGATTGCTTTGTGTGAGACATCAACCATTCGAGGATGCTCTCTGTTATCAAGATGAGTGAAGTCAGCACTCATGACGTAGTTCCTCGGTTAAGGGTGTCCAAGTTTGATGTAGTAACACTTCTGAGGGGCGAAAGTCCGCCTTGTATTGCATTTTTTTCGAGTCAGGTACCCAATAGCCTAGATAGTGCCATTGTCGTTTGCAATGCTGGGCATATTCAATTTCATGCAGCAAAGAAAAAATTCCTAAGCGTCGATGTTGAGCGTTAGGCTCAAAGGCAAAGTAGACAGCGCTGGTAGAATTTTCGAGCCGATCAATCCAACTAACCCCAAGTAGTTCATCCTCTAACCAGAATAAGATCATTTCTGAGGGAACTGGACTATCAATCAAAAACTCAATGAACTCTTCTCTGGAGGTGGGATTTCCACGTTGATGCCAATGTTCCTGATAGCGTCGGTATAATTCAAAGACATCTTCCCGGAAAACAACGGGTACGTGTTCAATTCGCAAATCTTGGTTCTTTCGCTGTGTTCGCTTTTGTGAGCGACTGGGCTGGAAGGAGGGAACATTTACTCGCAGTGGGATGCAGAGACGGCAATTCTCACAGGCTGGGTGATAGATAGAGGTTCCACTTCTACGGAAGCCCTTGCCCAACAATGTTTCATAAGTTTCAATCGGAAGTTGGTCAGCATAAAAAGTGAGATTATCCCACTGACCAACGGCTCTATAGGGACAGGGACCATTATGAGTGTGATAGACTGTCCAAGAACTTGGTAGAAACTCTTCCATCAATGCTGCTCAAATCATTCGGGCAGGCCTGTGGCGATTACCGTTACAGAAACTTGATCTTCTGGGGTATCTGTCAAAGTGGCTCCCCAGATAAGATTCACATCATCATCAGCCAAATCTTCGAGTTGATTCATCGCAGCGGTGATCTCCAGAGCTCCTGCATCTCGAGGGGCCACCAGATGAATCAGAATTCCTTTTGCGCCTTGGATATCTGTATCCTGCATCAAAGGGCTATGGATAGCGCTATCGATGGCACGGAACATTCGATCTTTGCCAACACCTGTACCCTTACCAATGACTGCACGACCCATCCCTTCCATCACAGTCTGCATATCAGCAAAATCAACGTTGATATCGCCTACTCCATTTAAAAGATCAGTAATTCCCTGAATCGCATGGACTAGTACTTCGTCCACCATGTGAAAGGCATCTTTGAAACTTGTAGATCGATCTGTGGCTTCCAGTAGGCGTTCATTTGGGATGACCAATAATGTATCGGTGTTCTCGCGAAGAGTTGCCACTCCCTGAAGTGCCGCTCTCATCCGGCGTTTCCCTTCAAATGAGAAAGGGAGCGTGACCACTCCAACGGTAAGAATTTTTTTTGATTTGGATATTCGGGCAATTATAGGAGCTGATCCTGTGCCGGTTCCACCGCCCATTCCAGCGACAATAAAAGCCATATCGGCACCACTTAGCATCCGCTCAATTTCAGCAGCACTTTCTTCAGCAGCATGTGCGCCGATTTCTGGACGAGCCCCTGCACCCAACCCTCTTGTGAGCTCACGTCCAAGCTCCATCTTGATGGTTGCGTTTGAGTTGTTCAGTGCTTTCAGATCAGTGTTGCAAGCAATGAGTTCGACATGCCGGATGCCCTCATCTGCCATTTTGCTAACAACGTTACCACCTCCTCCACCTGCGCCGATAATCTTGATTGTGGGAATGAATGCGTCTTGCTGGGGAATGGTAAAAGCTGGACCAGATGCTTCCATGTTATCCTTGTGTCCTAGAGTGTGAAATCGTTCGTGAAAAGTTTATTTTGTTCATGATCAAAATAACTATCAAACTTACATTTACCTTGTTTTTTTGTAGTGACCATCATTATCGTCAAATGTATTTTCTCCGAAAATGCAAATGAACAGACTAGGAGAATGAGTGATTCTGACGTAACGAAACAAGAGAGCCCAGATACTTTTGCAGCGTCAGACATGCCCAAGGACTCCGCTTTAATAGCAACCAAAGGGAAGATTTATGACGTTTCAAGAAATGGGACTGTCCGATGCAGTACTTCGTGCGTTGGAGGAAGCAGGTTTTTCTGAACCAACTCCAATTCAGGAGCAGGTAATACCCCTGCAAATCGGACATAATGACGTAATCGGCCAAGCCCAAACCGGTACCGGAAAAACGGCTGCCTTCGGAATTCCTCTGATCGAAAGACTCACTCCTCGCCAGCGTGATGACGGCAAGCACACCACAGACGCTCTGATTTTAACCCCCACGCGGGAACTGGCCTCTCAGGTTTCCGAAGAACTCCGCAAGATTGGGCTTTATAAATCTTTATCCGTTGTCACCATTTATGGTGGAGTTTCCATCGAACAACAAGTCCGTACTCTTCGCCGCCGTACCAACATCATTGTTGGCACTCCAGGGCGTGTGCTTGATCATCTTTCCAGAGGAACGATTGATTTGAGTGGAGTTCGGCACTTTGTTTTGGATGAAGCCGATGAGATGTTAGACATGGGCTTTATCGAAGATATCCAGACGATCATGCAAAGTCTTCCTAAGAAAAGACAAATTCTACTTTTCTCTGCAACAATGTCTCCAGAAATTGATCGGATTGCTGCCAAATACATGAGCCAGCCTTCAACTGTCTCAGTTTCGAGGTCCAATATCCTTGTCCCACGAATTTCCCAATGGCTTCACAAGGTAAAATACTGGGAACGTTTTGAAGGGCTTTGCAGAATCCTCAGCCATCATCAGCCTGAGTTGGCTTTGATTTTTTGCCAGACCAAGCGGGATGTGGATGAACTTTATAGACAGCTGCACGAGCGAGGCTACAAAGTTGATGCATTACATGGTGACTACAGCCAAAACCAACGCGATCAAGTGATGCAAAAATTTCGCAATCATGAACTAGACCTCCTGATTGCGACAGATTTGGCAGCTAGAGGGATTGATTCCAAACTTGATATGGTGGTCAATTACAACGTTCCAGAGAATCCGGAAACATATGTACACCGCATCGGCCGAACTGGTCGAGCAGGTCGTGAAGGGTTGGCAATTAGTTTTGTTTCACCAGAAGACTACCGACAACTCTACGCAATTGAAAAATTGATCAAAACTCGTCTGCAGTACCGTGATTTGCCTACGCGCGAGGAACTCAAGTCTCACCGCCAGGATTTTCTACAAAAGCGCATAGATGATGGAATCAAGGATGTAGAAAGTGCGGATTACGTTGAACTTGCGGCCAAACTACTGGAAAGTGAATCACCACTAGAAATGTTAGCTGCAACACTGAGGGTTGCAGGTGACGCCCTGTCACCAAAAATCAGTGTTGATCGACAGCACGAATTGAATTCAGAAAATACTGGAGCAGAGTACGGAATGGTACGCTTCTTTCTGAGTGGGGGCAGAACGATTGGACTAATGTGTGGTGATGTGGTGAGATTAGTAACTCACAACACAAAGATACCAGGGGCAGAAGTTGGGAAAATCACGCTACAGGATGATTTTTCCTTCGTGGAAGTCCCTGAATCATGGGCAAGGCATTTGCTTGACAGCTTGCCAAGCTTTCATTTTCGTGGTAACGAAATCAGCGTAAAACCAGCTAGAGCTCGTGAGAAAGTAGCTCGTTTCCGTGATTTCCGTAACAACAATAATCAACGTTCCCGTCGCCCGCAACGGCGATACTCTAATGGATGAATGAGGTTCAATGATCGACGAGAAAATTTTCTATCTTTTTCTTTTCCCATGGATGCTTTTCATAGCTTCTATGCCGGCAGCCGTCTTGACTTTCCTGTTTAGTGGCCTTGCTGCACAGCTCCTCAACTATCTACCTAACGGAGGGGTTCAGCAGGACAAGGTTCAAAGCTGAAATTTGACATTGCACCTCAGCGAGAAAAAACGTGAATAAATACAGTGCACTGATCTCTGATTTTCTTCACAATTGTGGTGATGCAGACAAGGGGTTTGTGAATGACACAGAGTGGTGGATCGTCAATGGCTCTGTGAAGGTTCAGATTTTTCTGACTTCCCTCGAAGAAGACGCAGAGTTGATTGTGGCAGCCAACCTTTTCCGTTACGCACGATCAAACCCTGAGTTGAACGAATATGTCCTGAAATTAAATGGGACTTTTAAGCTCAAGGGTGTTTCTTTTGGGATTCGCAATAAACATCTTGTTCTGAACTTTGTTCGTCCAGTGCTGGGCCTAGATCCAGAAGAACTGGAGTGGATGATTGCCTGTATTGCAATCATCGCAGACGAATATGATGACTACCTGTTAAATGAGTTCAGTATTGCCTGAGTCCTCTCCTGTGGGCAGTTTCATAAAATTCTATTTCATCGAAATTGCCCTGTGCTTGATAGCTCTTCCTCTCACATTCGCAAAGATCCTTCAAAAAACGACAGCTAGTGTCTGGTGGCACGCTTTTTACCAGTTTTTCCGCAGTGTTCAGTGGGAATGTCTAAAAAAATCCCAGAATCTGAATTGGGAAATTTCGCTGCCATCCACATTATCACGTGATCGCTCTTATCTTGTAATTTCAAACCAAGAAGGACCTCTGGTACCTCTCATTGTTAGAGGAGTTCTCGGTAGAAAAATCACACCGATTGTCACTCCACTTCGCCATAGGAAAATTCCAAATCTAGTGCTAGAATGGCGAGCCTGGTTAGATGAAGCACCAGTTTACCTGTATCTGCCAGCTGAGCGGCAAACTAACGATCCACAGGCCACCCAAGAGCAGTTGGCAAAAGTAGGTGAAAAGTACAAAAATCTTCTTGAACAAACCCGTTCTCTGCTTCTATTGCCTGAAAAAGATGCTTATAGGAGAGACGGACAACTATTGAGAAATTCTAAATTTCTTTATACTCCGAAGCCTGGTGAACTAATTCATGCTACGTTAATGCAGGATCAAACTTGGCATTCAATTTTGGATGTGACTTTTCATCAGGAAAAACCAGTACGCTTTGCTTGGCAATGGTTGCTTGGAGGAAGGCAAAATATATTGTTGTCGGTTCGTGAAATTCCATTGCCCAGTGCCCTACAGTCTTCTTCAGCAAATGACGTAAGAAGATGGCTGAGTCAATTCTGGAAGGAGAAAGCAGAATGGTTGGAAACTTTGGTGAACACTGAACCGATTCGACATGATCTGGTGAACACTTAGTGAGAATCTATGCGCTGGAAGATGATTTTGGGAACTGTAATCCTATCGGCAACTATTAGTGGTTCTTTGTTTGCGCAAAACATTGTTGAATTGGGAGACGGCAAGACTCTGATTTTGAAATCCGATGGCACTTATGAAACCGTCAAAGTGGCAGCTACTGATCAGGGTGAGAAAGTCATTTTACGTCAGGATATGACTTATGAGTATCTTAAAAATAAGGAACTTTACCTCAAATCAGACGGTACATACGAGTATCTTGCTGAGAAAGAATTTTCGCTAACTGATCAGCCAGCCCGAGACAATTTGATCAGTGAACTACGAGAACTATATTGCACTAAACGTCAGAAGGCCCTATCTCCGCAGCAAAGATCAAGAATGATTAAGCTCACCATCGATATTCTGGAAGGCAACCAACCAGCCCTACTAGCTGAACTTCAAAACGGAAATTGTAACTGATAATCTGCCGCTTCATTTTTAGACCCACGCCTTGTGTTTAGCAATATTCTGCTAATTCGCTTTAGTTCATTGGGAGATTTGGTGCTGACGACTCCAATCTATCGTGAACTCCGCAAAGTATATCCTGACTCCCGATTAACCCTTCTAACCTCAGAGGGATTTGGTCGAGTCCTGGAAAATAATCCACATCTTGACGAAATCATCTACCATCATCGAAAAGAGACCCGTAACGATCTAAAAGAACTTATAAATCAACTTCGTCTGCAAAAATTCGATCTAATCTATGATATCCACAACTCTTTGCGAAGTCGTTGGATTGGTTGGCAACTGAAGCGTCATGCTCCAAAGCCAGAACATTGGTTGATTGAGAAGCGAACGCTTGCTCGTGAACTTCAAATTAGATTTCGCTGGGGGCAGTTTTTCAACGGAAAATCACAACGGGAACAGTGGCTTGAACCGTTACAACGCCATCACACTGGTACGCTGTCAACCAAGACAGAATTGTTTCCTAGCGTAGCAGATAAAAACTATGTTAAGGCTTGGCTGAACCAAAACGATTTGCAGGACAAGCCATTTATCTGCATTGGTGCTTCGGCCTCTTTTCCTCTCAAATGCTGGCCCTTACAGAATTTTAAGCAACTGGTTGAGAATATAATTCAGTCAGGAGTTTCAGTAGTATTGGTCGGTGCCAATGGGGAAATTGAAACAGAAGAATTGGCAGAGTATTTTAGGGGTTCCCAAAATGTCTTCTGCGCTGCAGGGATTTTTACTATTCTCCAATCAGCAGCACTTCTTGAAATGGCCAATGCAGTGGTTGCTAACGACACTTCTATAATCCATCTTGCAGAAGCAATGAGGACGCCCTCTATCGCCCTATTTGGCCCTACCGTGAAAGAATTTGGTTACGCTCCCATGTTAGCACAAAG
>JACLAD010017163.1_pt1 | contig 60177 bp, 50 predicted proteins | sample 8027901 | NCBI WGS metagenome assembly JACLAD01 (sample SAMN15725071, study PRJNA655200) | protist metagenome | isolation source: fluorescence activated cell sorting (FACS) single amplified genomes of... | place: Spain: Blaines Bay Microbial Observatory, Mediterranean Sea | collected 2016-07-05 | reverse complement strand
AGTTTGAAACAGGCGCTTCCAGTTTGCTCAGATGAAGCACCGGCTTTTGTGGAAGTGGTTCTTTCAGGTCCTACAAATGTTGGGACAATATATGAGCCTCTCGTAATTACAGTAAATCCTACACCTGGAGATTTTGACGGGGATTCGGATGCAGAATACTTTACCAATGAGTCTACAGACCTGGAACTTGAGCCGGGTACTTACACCCTTGAGTTCTTTGCCGTATATGATGGAGATCCCGATTTAGAGGAAAGCAACCGAATATGGATAGCTCCCAGAAATGGAAGCGTTCTTTCCAACTATGTTGAACTGGCACTTCCCATGGATTTTAATCTTAGAGCAGGAGTGAAGAAATATTTGGATGTTGAAGTGTTATGTTTTGATGAACGACTGGTCAATGAATATGGTTATCTCTTTTTTGATATTGAACCCAGAAAGGCTATAGAGTACTGCTTTTTTGCCAATTACTGTACTCCAGACGGAAGAGATTTTCCAGCAGCATACTCGGTGGATATCTATTTAGGGACAGATGATAGTGCACCACTTCTTTATTCTAACATTATGAATTTTACAGAAATAAATGATGATGGTCCTATTGCAGAACCTTTGTGCCTGCCACTGCCCGATCTTCCGCAATATGCGGATGATGAAGAATACCTTTACTATGAAGTGACGTTGAAAGAGTGGAATGAGGTATATCCCTACACAGAAATAGAGTCCATTACGGGTGCTTTAAGCCGTAATGATATTGAGGAGAATTTTGGTCCTGAAAACACAGTTTATTACGAGCATTTACGGTTTGGATGTGAAGATCCTGGCCAGGATCCATGCCCTAATGGTACAGTAGATACCGATGGAGATGGGATTCCTGATGAGTGCGATCCTTGTCCGCTAATTCCTACCTGGTTAGATGAAGACGGAGATTGTTTACCGAACAATGAAGATCCATGTCCAGGCGATACAGAGAACAATTGTAATCCGGGAGAACCCTGTGAACCACAAACATGTTATAAATCTGAAACTGCTTGGATGTGGGGAGACCATACCCTTACAAAAAAAGATAATGATGGTTTGAGTTTGTCTGGAAAATGGGGCTGGGCAGAAAAATTTGAGGTAGGGCAGGAAGATACCATTTTCAACTTTTATGCAGCGGCCGGCAAGAACAATCCCGCCAAAGGATTTCTTTCGGGTGAAGTAGTAATTACTGTTGAAGGCTCTGTAGTGACCGTAGCTGTCAAAGCGGAAACAGGTATAAAACTGGATAAATTAGATATATATCTCCATGATAACAAACCTGAATCAGATGCACCCGGAAGTTTTTCATCCAACGGGGGACTCACAGATGAGGAGCCATGTTCCAGTGAGGAGAATATATACACCTTTGAGTACAGTGGAGACGGATCCTTCTGGGTGATGGTTCATGGAGAGGTTTGTAAAGGGACAAAAAAATAGGCCTGTCACGTGGTTTTGCAGGTATTAAAAAGTAACCATTTAAATGTGAATAATTAATAATCAAAAACAAAATGCTATGAAAAGAACAAAATTACTATTTGCTTATCTGGCTGTCTTTGGACTGCTATTTACCTCCTGTAGTAAGGAAGAAGGAGTGGGTGAAAAGACCAGTGACAAAGCTACCCTTTCCTTTACTACAGTTTTAAATGACCTTGTGTACAACAAATCTGCCCTAAAACAGGGACTTGAAAATTTACCTGATTGTTCAGATGACGCACCTGCCTATGTGGAAGTAGTACTTTCGGGTACAGAAGCAGTGGGGACAATGGAGGATCCTCTTGTTGTTGCCGTAAATCCAACTCCTGGAAACTACGATGATGATCCTGAAATGGAATATTTTACCGAAGAGGCTATGGAACTTGAATTAGAGCCAGGGACTTATACCCTCGAATATTTTGCAGTGTATAATGGTGATCCGGCAGATGAAGCAAGTTCTTTAATCTGGATTGCACCTCATTCTGGCAGTACTTTGGCAAGTTTTGTCAACACCACATTGCCAATGGATTTCAACCTGGGGGCAGGAACGAAAAAATATGTGGATGTTGAAGTTTTATGTTTTGATAACAGGATTGTCAATGAATATGGATATCTGTTTTTTGAGATTGAAGAACAACGTGCTATAGAATTTTGTGTATTCGGTAACTATTGTGATGAAAACGGAAGACATTTTCCCGCACATTTTAGAGTAGAGGTGTGGACCTACAGCGGAAACAGTTCAAGCCCGATGGGTACTCCTCTGTTTGATTCTGAAAACCCTTACATCAATGAGGTGGGTGTAGACAGTAACGGAGATGCTTACGCCAATCCTTTATGTTTCCCCTTGCCAGATGGACCTGGTGTTGATCGCTACTATGGAGAAATCTATGTACTGGAATTTGGGGATGACGAAGATGAAGGTAGGTTAGTAGTTTCCGGAGTATTTACAGATGCCAATGTGAGAAGTCTTTTTGGTCAGGGAGATACTGTAGACTATTACCACTTTAGAGAAGACTGTGAAATGGGAAATACAGGATTCTAAAAAAAGCAAAATAAAATATTCCCGGAAGGTTTAAGAATAGAAATTTTTCGGGAATAGATTATTGCTGAAATGACCCTTCCCTACAAGGGAGTAATGTGAGGTAAGAAGTTACCTGTGCATGTGACGCTTTTATAATAAGTAAAAGTGATTTTAAACCATTCTAAATTTTTTAATTAAAAAAAACTATTATTATGAAAAATTTTAAACTATCATTTGCCTGTCTGGCAGTGTTTGCAATGATCTTTACTTCGTGTAGTAAAGACGAAAATCTTGTCGAAGGGAGAGACGGTGAAACAGCTACTGTATCATTTGCAACCGTTTTAAATGATTTGGTGAATAGCAAAGCTGCTTTAAAAGATCATTTGAGTGATTTTCCTGCATGTTCGGATGCAGCGCCGTCTTATGTGGAAGTTGTTCTTTCCGGTACTGAAAGTGTAGGTACTGCAGAGGATCCCTTGGTTATTTCTGTAAGTCCCAACCCCGGCGACTACGATGATGATGGGGAAGACGAATATTTTACAGAAGAATCTTCTGAACTGGAATTAACCCCAGGCGCTTATACACTTGAACATTTTGTTGTTTATGACGATGACGACAATGTAATTTGGGTGGCTCCAATGGCAGGTAGTGCATTAGAAGCATATGTAGATGTTACGCTGCCTATCAGTTTTGACTTAGGTGCAGGTACAAAAAGATACATTGATGTGGAAGTTCTATGTTATGATGACCGCGATGTGAATGAATATGGTTACCTGTTCTTTGATATTGAAACAACAGAGGCTATTGAATTCTGTATCTTTGGTAACTTCTGTCCTCCAAGTGGAAGACACTATGTTGCAGAATATACTGTAAGTGTGTGGTCTTATGAAGATGACGAAATAGGTACTCAGTTGTACACAGATGTTCCTAACAACGTTGAGATTAACGAAGATGGTGATTACGCCGGTGATCCTCTATGTTTTGCATTGCCAGACACTGAAGGACTGGATGAGTACTATTTCGAGATTACTTTACAGGATTCTGATGCCTACGGTGACATTGAGAACAGAGTTATCCGTGCCGGAGTTATAGATGACAATTTAGTTAGAACTTTCTTTGATGGAGAGAATAATCTTGATTACTACCACTTCGAGGAAGGTAACTGTGGTGGAGAAGACACTCCAATATTTCCAGATCCTGAAGATGAGGCTGAAAATTACAAAGCTTGTCTATACCAATTAAATGATTCAGGAGCTATTGGTTTCGCTTATTTCAGATTACAAGGAACTACTTTGGAAACTACAGTGCTAGCTTCCGGTCTGGAAACAGGAATGGAGCACCCACAGCATATCCATGGAGAAGAAGGACTGGTTTCAACCTGTCCTGATGAGGATGATGATGACAATGGAGACGGACTTATTAGCCTTGCCGAGGGGCTTCCTGATTATGGTCCTGTAATGGTTCCACTAACCCTTACCCCTGGCGGTGAAGAATTTCCTACCGCAGTGGGTACTGGTATTATAGTGTACCAACAAACATTTACAGTTGACCCAGACATGCTAGATCCTCTTGAAAACAGGGCTGTTGTGTTGCACGGTATGACTGTAGAAGGAGAGTACTGGCCTACTTTACCGGTAGCTTGTGGTACAGTTTCGGAAGTTGACTAATTTTAATTAATAAGCTGCAGGGAATCAAATGGTTCCCGTGCAGCTTTATTATTTATAGTTTAACTTAAATGGACACTAAAACTGATATTATGAAAAAAATAAAATTATACTTGAGCTTTGCTGTGGTATTTGCCCTGCTTCTTACTTCTTGTAGTAAAGATGAGCAAAATCTTCTTGATGAACCAGAGGGAAAAACTTCAACATTGTCTTTTGCGACTGTATTAAATGATTTAACCGCTAATAAAGCTTCATTAAAACAAGCTATTGGGGATATTCCTGAATGTTCAGATGAGGCTCCTGCCTATGTGGAAGTAGTGCTTTCCGGTACTACAAATGTAGGGACCATGGCAGACCCTTTGGTAGTAAATGTAAATCCCAATCCAGGTGACTTCGACGAAGATGGGGAAGATGAATATTTTACCGATGAATCTGCAGACCTGGAGCTGGAACCTGGTAGTTATTCTCTCGATTTCTTCGCAGTTTACGATTCCAGTGACAATCTGATTTGGGTAGCACCAATGGAAGATGGCGATATTTCAACCTGGGTAACAAACCCACTACCCATGGATATTGAATTAGGTGCAGGTGTTAAAAAATATGTAGATGTTGAAGTGCTTTGCTTTGATGATCGTCTGGTAAACGAATATGGCTATTTGTTCTTTGATCTGGAAACGACAGAGGCATTCGAATTTTGTTTCTTTGCTAATTATTGCGATGAAAACGGAAGGCATTTTTCTGCAGCTTATGCCGTGAATATCTGGCTGGGTGATGATGACAGCGGAACAGTGTTATATTCAGGAGTAACTAACACTACAGGAGAAAATAGCCAGGGAGAATACTATGCAGATCCATTATGTTTTGCATTGCCAAACCTTTCTCAGTTCGAAGATGATGAGGATTATATATATTATGAGGTGACCTTACTGGACTGGTCAGAGAATTATGGAGATGTCGAGTCGACGGTTATCGATGGCACTTTGAGCAGGGAAGATATTGAAGCTAATTTTGACGGGGAAAATGTAGATTATCTGCATTTAAGATTTGGATGCGGTGATGATAATGGGGAAGTTCCTGAAGATAGTGATGATGATGGTGTGCCAGATTCTATAGATGAGTGCCCAAACACTGAAGAAGATGTTGAGGTAAATGAGTGGGGATGTCCTGTAAATGGAGAAACCGACACTGATGGTGATGGTGTGCCAGATTCTATAGATGAATGTCCAAACACCGGGGAAGATGTTGAGGTAAATGAGTTGGGATGTCCTGTTGAAGAAACGGACTCTGATGGAGACGGGGTTCCTGATTCTATAGATGAATGTCCTGGAACTTCAGAAGGGGCTGAAGTTGATAATGTAGGATGTCCTGTAGATAGTGAGGGATGTATAGATGAGACTGGAGATATCATAGTTTTTGACCAAATTGTTGATGTGACGAATTTTCCAGTAGGTCAAAATCCGTTTTATGTACTGCAGGCAGGTGGTGAAGAGGTAGGTACCATAACTTTCAATCTTGATACCGCAGGAGAAGATGATCAGCTAGTTGTTTTGATTGATATGTTTGACGGTACTGCAGAAAACAATTTTACTGAATATACAATCACAGGTTGGGAATTAAGCCTTCCGGGATTAGGTGGTGACGAAATTTGTCAAGATGATATTTCTGAAAATCAATTTGAAATCACGTATGATAGCGACGATATAATAGACGTAGTTTATCCGTTGGAAGTAGAATTCCGTGCAAACTACATTGTATCTATGGAGTAATATTAATTCCATTACGGGCATAAAAGCCTGATGTTAATACCATTTGGTAAAAAAGCCACTTATAGAAATATAAGCGGCTTTTTCATTTTATAAATTTTCCAAAATATTAGTCAAATAGTTGGCAATTCTATCCCAAAAATATTTGTAAGAAAAGCCTTCCAAAAATTAAACCCACTAAAAATCAGTATGTTAAAATTAATAAAAAAGTTTGTTAAAGGTGAAGAAGTTTTAATTTTGTGACAGATAACAACAGGTTAAAAAACATTTTAAAAAAAGGCCTTTTTGGATTTTTTTACCTCCTTTTACTTTATGTATAACTTTAAAAATTTAAAGAAACACAGAAAAAACCTACAACAAAAAAATTATTCTGCTCTTGATCGATAGAGTACGTTGAGTTAATTTTTTATTAAAATTCTTTTTGGCACGGTTATTCTAAATAAAATCAGCAGCAAAGAAAACGACGTCGATTTTAAGAATAATTTACTAATGAAAGATCAAATTATTATCACAAGATTAATTAAAAACAGAAGTAACAAACTAAACCCAAATCGAATGTTACTCAAAGCAAAAGCACCCCTACTTATGAAAAATTTTAAATTATTTTTGTTATTACCTGCGTTAGCCGTTATGAGCTGTAGCGAAGATTCTCTTGAAAACTATGAGATTTCTGAGGAAAACGAAAATACCACTATGGTTTCTGGAGAAGACATCTCTATGGAACTGGCAAACCCTGATGAAATTGGAGCAGTTTCCGATGTTTATTTTGCAGGTCAAAAAATCCCTGTAGAATCTTTTAATGGAGACTATATATACCAGGGAGATATGCTCTTTAGCAGTGATATGGTTTCTACCAGTCCTGTTAAACTTGTCTTTGAAGAAGGAGAAACTCCACCTGCACAAAAAAGTGTTGGAAGAACTTCTGGAAGATGGCCAGATAATACTGTTTATTATGCTATTGATGCTGGATTAACTAACCAGCAACGTGTAATTGACGCTATAAAGCACTGGGAGTCTAAAACCAACCTTAAATTTGTAGAAAGAAGTTCTGAAAGAAATTATATATACTTCACCACTGGTTCTGGTTGTGCATCTTATGTGGGAATGATAGGTGGTAAGCAAAACATCACTCTTTCCAGCGGTTGTTCTACAGGAAATACCATTCACGAAATTGGACACGCAGTTGGACTGTGGCACGAGCAAAGCAGAGTGGACAGAGACAGGCATATCTCTATTCATTTTGATAATGTAAGGAGTGGAACAGAGCATAACTTTACTACTTATGCGGATGAAGGTTACGATGGGGACGAATTTACCTCTAATCTTGACTTCAATTCTATCATGATGTATAGCTCATATTCTTTTTCTAAGAACGGGAAACCAACTATTACAAAAACAGATGGTAAGACCTTTAGCGTACAAAGAAGTGGATTATCTTCTGGTGACATTCAGGGAATAAACAGTATGTATCCTTCAAGTGAAGCAAAACCAGGAAACCCTGAGCCAAAGTATATTAATGGTGAATACTACACTATTGCAGGGCTTACAGTATTAAGATTTTACAATAATTGGTTCTATAGTGGACGCTACGGTATGCGTGCTGTATATCTTAAAAATGGCGTTTGGTACTACAGATAGGATTATAATCAAATTATATCTTTACAAATACCCCGGGTTTCCCGGGGTTATTTTTTGCTGTTTCATGAGGTATGCAAAGTCATTTTTCAGAAGTAGTGTTCTTGTTTGCAAACAAAGCGAGCAACGGTAAAGAAATGCAACGCTCACGGAATCATGATTATTTTAAATGGATACTGCTGCTGTGTAAATATTCCACAACTTTAAAAGGTGGGGTGGGGAATTCTACAAAACAGCTTTTTTTAAAGAATCTTCCTGTGGAAAGAAATTCAACTTTTTATACTCTGTAAAAAGACTTTGATTCCCGATTAAAAGATAAACTGCTTCCAACCGCATTCAAAAATTGAGATTTTCAGAGCTCTTTAATTTTTTCTGAAACAAAGATTTTTAATTCATTAAAGAATAAGCTGAACTCTTTCTCGAAATCACCGTAATGCATTCTTAGTTCATTGACCGCAAAATTCATTTTGGAAACCTTATTAGTGCGGTCATTCATTTGCTGGAGGATTCTTCCTATTCCCTCAATGCTGGCGTAGCTAAGAAGCCAGTTGTCCCTAATCATAAAAGGCAGAAATTGCTGTACATTTTTTGGCAGAACATGAATGTTTGCCTGAAGTAAGCCATAAAACCGTGTTACAAAAACATTCAGTGGTACATCGGAATAGTCTTTCCAGTTGTGGGCAAGAAAATGATCATAAAGAATATCAACAATAACACTGCTGTAGTGGCTGTATTTATCAAATAACCGGGAAGTACTTTTCCTTACGATGGGATGGGTATCTGTATAGTAATCAATTGCTCTGTGCAGAATTATCCCCTTTTGAATCCCTTCCGGATAATCCAGATATTTTTTCCCCTTAATAGAATCGGCTATGAAGTTACCAATAATCAATTCTTCATCTTCACCAGAAAGGTATATGTGTGCAAGGAAATTCATTGAAGCAAGTTATGCTTTTAGAATGTTTATATTGTGTTAAGTTTTGCCAGAAGCTCCAGAGGCTTGTATATTTGTTTGACAACGCTGCAGGTAAATTAAAGTTTTTCCTGCTGAAGTCCAAAAGCTTCCTTCAGGCACAGTTGGCCTGCTTTTGATCAGCAAATGATTCTGGGAAGTTCTAACTTTAAAAAATAAGATATCCAAAAATGACATTAATTAAATCAATTTCAGGAATAAGAGGAACCATAGGAGGGAAGCCTTCAGATAACTTGACTCCTATAGATGCTGTGAAATTTGCCGCTGCCTACGGTTCATGGTTAAAAAATCAAAATAAAAATGAAACCGTGAAAGTGGTTGTAGGCCGGGATGCGCGAATTTCCGGAGAAATGATTCAGCAACTTGTAATGAATACCTTAATTGGATTAGGTATTGACGTCATAGACCTCGATCTTTCCACCACGCCCACTGTAGAAGTGGCGGTACCCCTGGAAAAGGCGAGCGGCGGGATCATTCTCACGGCGAGTCACAACCCAAAACAATGGAACGCTTTAAAACTACTCAACGAAAAAGGAGAATTTTTGAATGGAAAACAGGGAGCCGAAATTCTTGAAATAGCAGAAGCTGCCGATTTTACCTTTTCTGAAGTAGATGCACTTGGAAACATTAAAAAAGCAACACATTATATTGATACACACATTGAAGAAGTAACCATGCTGTCTCTGGTGGACGCAAAAAAGATTTCTGAAGCAAATTTCACCGTGGTGGTAGATGGCGTCAATTCTACAGGAGGAATAGCTATTCCTCGTCTTTTAAAAAGGCTGGGCGTGAATGTGATAGAATTGTACTGTGAGCCTACAGGCCATTTTCCCCACAATCCCGAACCTTTAAAAGAGCACCTGGGAGATATTTGCAATCTTGTAAAGGAGAAAAAAGCCGACTTTGGAATCGTTGTAGATCCAGATGTTGACCGACTTGCTTTCGTTGCCGAAGACGGTGAGATGTTTGGAGAGGAATACACGCTGGTGGCATGCGCCGATTATGTGCTGAGTAAAAACCCCGGCAATACGGTAAGCAATCTTTCATCTTCGAGAGCTTTAAGAGATATTACCGAAAAACACGGCGGCACCTACAAAGCAAGTGCAGTTGGAGAGGTGAATGTGGTGGAACTTATGAAAGAATCCGACGCTGTGATAGGGGGAGAAGGGAACGGTGGAATTATTTATCCTGAACTTCACTATGGCAGGGATAGTCTTGTGGGTGTTGCTTTGTTTCTCACCCTCCTGGCAGAAAGAAAAATTTCAGTTTCTGAACTAAGAAAAACCTATCCTTCTTATTTTATGAGTAAGAACAAAATTGAACTCACCCCGGGATTGGACGTGGATAATATTTTAAAAGAAGTGGAGGAAAAGTATTCCGAAGAAGAAGTTTCTACTGTGGACGGGGTGAAAATAGATTTTGAAGATCACTGGGTACACCTTAGAAAATCAAATACAGAGCCTATCATTAGAATTTACACAGAGGCAAAATCTCAACAGGAAGCAGATGATGTTGCACAATCCATGATTATGGAAATAAAAAAGATCGCAAATCTCGATTAGAAGGATTTCGCATGAGCGGGAATGGAAGCACCACGGTGCTTCCACCTTTTATGCGTCCAGAGATAATATTGTGGCGCATCTTTAATCTGTTTTTCCAGTTCATCAAAGTAATTTCGGGTAATGCTGAATTCTTTTTCTTCTGCAGGAATATATGAAAGGGTTTTAAAAGTGGCTTCGTAAAAGCCTCTTTTTTTCTTTTCGACATGAAGGTAAACTACAGCCATGTCAAGATCTTTTGCAAGTTTCTCGGTGCCCATGAACACCGGCACCTTAATATCCATGAAATCTGTCCAGGCCCTGGCCCTGTCCAGCCGCGGAGACTGGTCTGCAATCATGGCATAGACTCCTAAAATGCCATTTTTCTCATTCTTTACAATTTGCTTTGTTGCAGTAATTGTAGGAATTAATTCTCCCTCAAACCGGCCACGAATGTCTTTAGCCATCTTGTCGAAGTATGGATTTTTTACTTTTTTATATATTCCGAAGCCACGGTAATCGAGTCCGTGAAGTTGAAGGGCATTTACCCACTCGTAACTCGCATAATGACCGCAGGCGAGAATAATACTTTTATTCAGTCCCCTTATTTTCCGGATCTCTTCAAGATTCGTGAAGCTAAATCGCCTTTTTAGCTCTGCGTTGGAAATCGATATGCTTTTGATCATTTCCAGGAACATATCAACCATGTGCCTGTAGAATTTTACTTCTATTTTCTTTCTGTCTTCAGAAGATTTCTCCGGAAATACCAGTTCCAGGTTTTTCTTCACCGTAGATTTTCTATAACCTACTATGCGGTAGACAATGAAGAAAACAACATCAGAAACGAGGTAGAATGCAGAAAAAGGGAGGACAGATATAAGCCACAAAAGAGGGTAAGTCAGCCAGAAAACTAAACGCTGCATGAATAAAATTATTTCGGCAAATATATGTTATATTTGGCACTAAACAGAAGCATAAATGGGAGATTTACACCTGGTCACCATCATTATAATTGCCGCGAACGTTATCATTTCTTTTAAGGGGTTTAATGACTATTCCTTTTTTGAGAAATACAAATTCAATACCGGTGCTATTCGCAATGGCGAAAAAGTAAGGATATTTTCATCGGGTTTTTTACACGTAGATAATGGGCACCTTTTTTTAAATATGCTTACGTTGTATTTCTTTGCAGATGTGGTCATACAGGCGCTGGGAAGTTCTGGGTTTATATTAGTTTATGTGGCGAGCCTTCTCCTGGGGAATCTTTTGTCTTACTTCTTCCACAAAGATGAGTACGGCTACAATGCAGTAGGGGCTAGTGGTGCGGTTTCAGGGATTATTTATGCAGCAATATTGTTGTACCCAGATATGAGCCTGTATATGTTCTTTATTCCTGTTCCCATTCCTGCCTATATCTTCGGAATTGGATATATGTTATACTCGATCTACGGCATGAAGCGCAGGGTTGGAAATATAGGTCACGATGCCCATTTTGGAGGGGCAGTGGGAGGATATCTTTTAACCCTCGTACTTGCTCCATGGATTTTGAGTGCGCATTTATTGATGGTAATCTTACTGGCAGTGCCAATTATACTGCTGTTTATCCTTCAGAAATCGGGTAGAATTTAACGGGAACATTTAAGCTTTAAAACAAATATATTATGAGAAAAATATCAATTCTTCTGGCTGTTTTATTTACAGTTATAGGATATGCGCAGCATCAAAATATAGGTGTTACGGTAACAGGGGAAGGTACAGTTTATGTGGTGCCTAATGAGGTCGTCATTCGGGCGCGGGTTGAACATTCCGGCGATTCCGCCGTTGAGGTGAAAAGACAGAACGACAAAGTAGTAAATGATGTCTTGAAGTATCTTAAATCTGAAGGAATTCCTTCTAAAAATGTAAGAACAGAATATATCAATCTAAATAAGGAATATGATTACAACAGAGGCATCACTACCTACCATGCAAATCAGGCCATTTCTATTCATCTGGAAGATTTGGACAGCTATGAGGAAATCATGACGGGTCTCCTGGAATCTGGACTTAACCGCATTGACGGCGTAAACTTTCAAACTTCCAGGCAGGAAGAAATAAAATCTGAAGCACGAAGACTGGCGGTGCTCAATGCGAAGGAGAAAGCTTTGGAACTTGTACAGCCGCTGGAGCAGGAAATAGGCCAGGCAATACAGATTTCAGAAGTGGAAGAAGGTAGATTTATTCCCGTAATGCAATCTATGGAAATGAAAAGCGACCGGAGTGGAGGTGCTCAAACCATCGCACCGGGTGAACTGGAGATAACTGTTAAGGTAAATGTCACATTCTTCCTTCTGTAAAATGCTAAATGATTCTATAAAAAAAGGCTGCACAAATGCAGCCTTTTTAGTTGGGGATTCAAAAATGGCATTTTACTCATTTAATAATTCTGCCACCTTATTTTCAAGATCTTCTCCTCTTAAATTCTTTGCAACGATCACTCCGTTTTCATCGAGTAAAAAAGCAGCCGGTATTGCTCTTACACCATATTCTGCGGCAATGGGATCCTGCCAGAACATTAGATTTGAAACCTGGTTCCACTGCAGATTATCTTCTTCAATCGCCTGCTCCCACTTGTCTTTTTGTCCCGGCCTGTCTAAAGAAACACCTAGCACATTAAATCCCTGATCGTGGTATTTTTCGTAAACCCGTACAATATTTGGGTTTTCATCACGACACGGCTTACACCAGGATGCCCAGAAATCAACCAAAGTGACTTCTCCCAAAACTTCGTTGAGCGCAAGTTCTTCTCCTTGCGGCGTGGGTGCTGAAAAATTAGGTGCTTTCCCACCAATTTCTACCTTACTTAGCCTGCTAATAGTTTCTTCCACCATTTTGCCAAGACGGGATTCCTGAACTTCAGAAGAAAGAGTATTAAAAAGTTCTTCCAATTCTGAAGATTCTATTCTCTGGGAACTGGCCAGTTCCTGAAGGATCATAGCTGAAACAATTGAATTTGAATTATTTCTTACCATTTCCTTCTTGTTTTCCATGTTTTGTAAGGACACTTCTTCTTGTTGTGCCCTAAGCCTGCTCATTTCAACAGAATCTTTTTGGCGAAATGCCTCAATCATGGCAGCACGTGTCTCGGCCTGGCTTTTATTTGATGCTCTCATCTCTCCAAAATAGCGGTAGAGCAGGTCATTGTCTTTTCCACCTGTGGCATTGGAAGCGAAGAGACTGTCTTTGTAAAGTGTGAATTCAACAGGATTATCTTCTGCTATAAAAACCACATTTCCTCTGGTGCCTTCCAGGGTAAGAAAACTAAGGGTTGGTTTCTCTTTTTCAGCAAGATCTGCAGAGAATTCCCCATTTTTGACTTCTATTGTGTCAATAACAGTCGTTTGGTTATTGTCCTGATTTAGTTCAGAAACATATATTTTTTGACCATCGGCAGCGTTATCAATAGTTCCGCTAATAAAATATCCCTGATCTTCCTGGCAGGAAATCAAAAGAGCAAAAATGCCCAGCGATAAAATTCTTTTCATGATTACTTTGTTTTCGGCAAAAATAGGGAACACAAATCGTTTCGCCATTCATTTTGTAAAATATTGTTAATATGAAGCGAGGCACCGTGTTAGCTTGAAAAATAATTTATTTTTAACATATGAAGAAGCAGAAGAATTCGCCCCTCGATATAAAAATTAGTTTTCACAAGATTGTAGAAGAATACCAAAACCTGGTAAAATCTGAGCCGGGTAGTATTTCAAAAGAATATATTGAAAGGATGCTGGATTACGTGTCCTCATTTCCGGAATTAATTGAAGGTATTACAGAGGAAGAAAATCTGGAAAAATATAAAGATCCGGTACGGGTTCTTTTGAAAGATCTTTTCCCAGGGATTTTATCTAAAAATCAAATAAAGGCCATCTCAATGCCTTTTCATAATGTCATTTTTAATTCCACGGAAAGGTTTAAAGAAATTCTTCAGGAGGCGGGCGATGATTTTGAGCTTTCCATGCGTAATCTTAACGAGGACCTGGATTACATCTTTGCCTGTATCATGATCCTGAACAATTATTATGGGCATAATATTGATTTTTCCCGTCCTCTGTATTATGATATTCCCGACGAAAATGGCATTTTAAGGCACTACAGGATCGCAATGAATTCAGACTTTATTGAGGTTTTTCCCACAGAAAAAGCCAAAGACATTACCGAAGATGATGTGGACAGGCTTATTCAAAATATGGAAGAAGTGGATGTTTGGAAAGAAATGTTCCCTCCAAAAAGCTGGATTTTTAAAGGTTTTACTATCATCACTCTTACAGATGTCACGGCAGATGATGCAATTTCAGACCTTAAGACTACGCTGCTGCAACGTAACAACTCCAATGAGGAAGAATTGAAAAAATTTCAGGAGATTTTTCAATCCATCTATAAAATACCTGATTTGAGGGTGGGTTTTACTGTATTTAATCCGAAGGATTCCACTTTTGAGGCTATGGAGAATGGCGCTACAAGTTTTATTCTTAGTTCTGAAGCAAAAAAAAGCTGCAGGGCTGCAGTAGGTGACGAGGCATTCGTAAGGCTGGTGGAAGAGCATTCTTATTTTACTGTTTCTAATGTGGAGAACTACGGAAAAAATACACATAACCTACTTTACAAAAGTCTTAAAGAAAGAGGAGTCAAAAGTGCCATTTTAGCGCCTATAGCGAAGAACCAAAGGCTATTGGCAACTTTGGAACTCGTTTCCTTCAGAAAAAATGAACTAAACAGCGTGAATGCTACGAAACTGGATGATATCTTACCGTACATTGTTACCGCAGTAGAAAGGAACAAGGCGGAATTTGAAAACAGAATAAAAGCTGTTATCCAGAGTGAATGTACTTCGATTCACCCAAGTGTTTTATGGGCTTTTGAAGAGGAAGCGAAAAAATTTATTCGGGACATAGAACAAGATGGACTGGCTTCTTTTAAAGATATTGTCTTTGAAGATATACATCCGCTTTACGGGCAGATAGATATTGTGGCTTCTTCGGAAGCACGTAATAGTGCCATTCAAAAGGATTTATTATACCAGCTTGGTCTTATTGGTGAGATTATAGATGAAGCTCATGACCTGGAGCAGCTGGTGATCTATGAACAAGTAAAATTCAGGATTAATGAATTTATCGAAGATCTACAGGAAAACCTGAATGCCTCCAGTGAGCAAAAGGTGTTCAATTTACTTCAGAAGGAGATTAATCCGTTGCTTGACCATATAGAAAACCAGGATACTTCTTTAAAGGAGCGGGTGAAAAATTACAGGGATCAGGTAAATTCTGAATCTGGTGTGATCTATAACCATCGCAAAAATTATGATGAAGCGGTTCAGCAAATCAACCGAACGATGGCACGATACCTGGACCGGCAGGAAATTGAAGCGCAAAAAATTTATCCGCATTATTTTGAACGTTATAAGACCGATGGTGTGGACCATAACATTTACCTGGGAGAATCCCTGACGAATGATACCAACAACCCATTTGATAAAGTTTACCTGTACAATTTGAGATTATGGCAGCTCAGGACCATGTGTGAAATGGAAAACAGGTTCTATAAGCTGCAGGGCAATTTACCCATTACACTTGAGGCTGCTTCGCTTATCCTGGTTTTTAATAGTACCCTTTCCATTAGATACCGCATGGATGAAAAGCAGTTTGATGTGGATGGTACTTACAATGCCCGGTATGAGATTATCAAAAAACGTATAGATAAAGCCTGCGTAAAGGAGACGGGCGAGAGAATAACCCAAAAGGGGAAAATTGTAATTATTTATTCCCAGCGCAGTGACGAGAGGGAATATTTGAGGTACGTAAAATACCTGCAGGCGAAGAAATATCTTGGTGACAAGGTAGAACTGCTTGAACTCGAAGACGTACAGGGAGTTGTTGGGTTAAAAGCAATTCGGGTTGAAATACTTTATTCTCTGAATGACTCTTCTTCAGAAGATATTATTACCTACGAAGATCTTATGGAAAAATTAGAGTAGGTAATAGGTTAAAATAAAGGCGAGAACAGAAAGAACAATTCCTGTCATAAAGATGTTATAAGTAATCCTTAATAGCCTGTATTTACGATTTAGAACAACACCAAGCATGTAAAGGTCCTTGGTTAGAGAGTTGTAAATAAAATCCTGGTCTTCTATGATTTCGTTCATAGCCCACTCAAATTGATCGTAAGGCATGCGATGAAAGTTTCCAAAAAAGAGCAAATTTACTTCCCTGTTTTTCACCTGTTCCCTGGTAAATTCTCCGCGGGTAACATCGGGCCGGGTAGACATGATAGCCCCAATAATGGAAGCCACACTAAAAATGATAAGTATTAGTGTAGGGATCATAAGTTGATAATCTTTGGTAGGGGCCGTAAGATCTGGGATAAGATTGGCAATAAGCAGTGAAATAACAATGGCATTTACTGAAAGTAGAATGTTTGCCTTGGCATCTGCAATATCACTTAATTTAAGGTGATTTCTCATGGTGACCCGGAACAGGGTTTGTATGCCTCTATCTGGGCTTTCATCCTTATAGCGGGCCTTTAGCCTTGCCTTTGTCTCTTCCTTTTCTAATTTCTTCTTGGATTTTCTTTCTGTGTTTAAAAGAGCAAGAAGATTCTCGTGTTTTCCTTCTTCCCAGTTTTCAAGAGCGTAAGATGTGTAGTAGCGGTGTTTTTTAGTAAAAAGCTGTATGTTCTGCTGCACCCATTCCCGAACGCTAAAATTTCTGATTTTTTGCAACTCCAGCTCCTGGCGCAGCAGTTCGCTAACTTCTTCAAAATAATCTTTTGAAAGGTGCGAAGTATCGGCATCTCTAATGATTTTTTCAGAAAGATCCACAGGTTCATGGCTGGGTTTGGTGGCGTCAATCAACCGCAATACTTCCTGGATAAGTTCTTCTTCTGCAGCATTTTCCTTTAAAAACTCCTCGGCCATTTTTTTGCTTTCATCTTCATGACCTTTATACTTTACTGTGTATCCTATATCATGGAGCCATGCTGCGAGTAGGAGAGGATCTTCTTGTTTAACATGAATTTCAGAACTATCAATTAATTCTTTAGTACTTTTAACTACCCTTTCTGTATGCCTCTCATTGTGGTATATAAAGGTATTGGGTAGCTTTTCTTTAAATAATTCCAGAACAAATTTTTCAGCTTTGTCAATTAGGCTCGTCATGAAATCCAGGTTAAGTTTTACGCCAAATTACAAAAAAAATCCCCCGTACAATTTCTATGGAAAAAAATAACATATTTCTAACGCTAATCGCTTTCGTAGTGTTTTCAGGCTGTACCACTCTTCAGGAAGCAAAATACAGAGAAGGAGAACCCACAGAAGATTTTAATTATCCCTCTCAAAAAACAATAGAAAAATCATTTTACCTGCTGGGAGATGGAGGCTATTCCAAACCCGGAGGAAGCTCGGACGGGCTTCTTGCCTTTAAAGAGTATGTAGATTCTGTTCAGCAGATTGGAAACCATACCCTTTTTCTTGGAGATAATATTTACCCTGCCGGCATGGTTGCAGAAGATCATCCTTTACGGGATGAAATGGAGTACAGGCTCGATGCACAAATAGATGCGGTGGAGAATTACGACGGTCAAATTCTTTTTATTCCTGGGAACCATGATTGGTACAACCAGGGTGTTATTGGATTGAAACGCCAGGAAGATTACCTTCAAAAAAAGCTGGAAAAAGATGATATTTTTTCTCCCAAAGCCGGTTGTGCCCTGCAAAGCATAGAAATTTCAGAAAACATCCAGCTGCTCGTAGTTGATTCTGAATGGTATCTAACAGATTGGGATGAGAATCCTACTATAAATGACAATTGCCCAGATATAAAAACCAGAGAAGCTTTCTTCCTGGAAGTTGCTTCAGAATTGAAGAAAAATCAGAATAAAACAGTCGTTTTCGCCATTCACCACCCCCTTTATACAAATGGCCTGCATGGGGGAAATTTCCATTTTACGAATCATTTATATCCAACGCAGCGCAAAGTTCCTCTTCCATTGCTTGGTTCGCTTGTGACCTTGATAAGGACTACGGGAGGAGTTTCTACCACAGATCTCCAGAACGAGCGCTATAAAAAACTTAGGCAAAGGCTGGAGACCATTGCTGGAAAATGGGGGAATGTGATCTTTGTTTCTGGCCACGACCATTCTTTGCAGTATATCGAGCATGAACATATAAAGCAAATAGTGGCAGGATCGGCTTCGAAAGCTTCCTACGTAGGGCTTAGAAATGATGGTTTGTTTGCATATTCCGGACAGGGATTTGCAGTTTTAGACCTTTTTGAAGACGGTTCTTCCTGGGCAAGCTTCTACGGAAGTATTGATAAAAAGCCAAAATTGCTGTACCAGAAAGAAATTTTTTCTCTGGCTGATAATTATAATTTAGATACACTTCAAACGAATTTTCCTGAGGTTGTACGTGCGAGTGTTTATGAACCTGAAGGAGAAAAAAGCCAGGTTTATAAAAGCATCTGGGGCGATCGCTACCGGGAATTGTACCACACCGAAATAGAAGCGAAGGTTGCGAATCTTGACACCTTGTATGGAGGGCTGGAGCCCATTCGAAAAGGAGGCGGACATCAAACAAATTCTTTGCGGGTAAAGGATAGCCTGGGAAGGGAATATAACTTCCGGATGCTGAAGAAGGACGCTGTTCAATTTTTGCAGTCTACAGCCTTTAAAAACAGACCTATAGATAAAAGTTTTGAAAATACTTTACCCGAAGATATATTGGAAGATTTTTACACGGCCTCTCATCCTTTTGCTTTTATGGCCGTTCCTGTATTGGCGGATGCTGTAGGACTGCACCATACCAATCCCGAAATATATTATCTTCCAAAGCAACCTGGTTTGGGAGATTATAATTTTGAACATGGAGGAGCTCTTTACATGATTGAGGAACGACCTGAGGAAAACTGGCTGGATTATGAATCTTTTGGTGCTCCAAACCATGATATTCAAAGTACTGCAGGTATGTTTGACAGACTCCGAAGAGATGAAAAGTATTCTCTGGATGAAGCGGCATATGTAAAGGCAAGAATTTTTGATATGCTCATTGGCGATTGGGACCGGCATCAAGACCAATGGAGATGGGCAGAAATTGAAACTGAAGATGAAAACAGGATTTTTGAACCTATTCCAAGGGATCGGGATCAGGTGTTTTCAAATTTTGACGGTGCACTTCTTGGAACACTTCGCGGTTTAACCGGTTTTGCCAATCAATTTGCGGTTTATGATGAAGATATTAATAATGTGGAATGGTTTAACATGTCCGCGACTGGTCTTGACAGGTCTTTACTTCAGAATGTGGGCAAGGAAACCTGGCTTGAACAGGCAAAATTCATTCAGGAGAATATCACGGATGAAGTCATAGAAAATGCTTTCAGCAGGTTACCTTCGGAAGCAAGTGGAGAAGTGACGCAGGGACTTATTCAAAAACTAAAAGGCAGAAGAGATAATATCATTGACATTACAAAGCGGTATTATGACAAATTAAGTGATCTCGCTATCGTTACAGGAACCGATAAAGATGATTTCGTGGATGTCACACGCCTGGAAGAAGGAAGAACACGAGTTAGGGTCTCCCGAAATAAAGATGGTGAGAGAGGTGCCGTACTCTCTGATAAGACTTATTATTCGCAGGAGACTAATGAGATCTGGATCTATGCGCTTGATGATGATGACGAGATTTTTGTGAACGGTACAGGCAATGCCAAAATCCTGGTGCGTATTATTGGTGGCCAGAATAATGATATATATACCATCGAAAATGGAAAGAAAGTGCGGGTATATGATCATGAATCCCTGCCAAATACGGTGGAAGAAAATGATGGTGCAAAACTGGTTTTTACAGATGATTACCAGGTAAATGTATACGATAAGGATCGTAGGATCTATGACACCAACGTAGTGCTACCTTCTGTGGGATTTAATCCTGATGACGGCCTTATTCTAGGAATTCGGACTTCTTATACAAAGTATGGATTTGTTAGAAATCCTTATACGGCGAGGCATCAAATAAGGGCCGGCTATTTTTCTGCCACACAAGGCTTTGAAATTGGATATGAAGGAGAGTTTGCGAACGTATGGGGAAGCTACAACTTTGGCGTGGGAGCTCATTATTCAAGCCCAAAAACCACCCGAAATTTCTTTGGGTATGGAAATGAAACCATGAATCCTGACGAAGAATTAACCCTGGATTATAACCGCGTTAGGATTAGCCGTCTGGGCGTGGAGGCAGGATTAGTTAAGGAAACACCTTTTGGAAGTTACTTTAGATATATGGCCACTTTTGAAGGGAACAGGGTTGACGATACCGAAAACAGATTTTTAGTAGAAGAATTCACTACAGATCCCGAATTTTTTGAGAGAGATTATTTTGCCGGGCTGGAAGGAACTTATCGTTATGAAAGTTATGATGATGTTTTAAATCCTACTAACGGGATGAAATTTGAACTCATTGGCGGCGGAAAAGTAAATGTTGAAGATGACAGCGAAGCTTATGCTTATCTTAATCCTTATATGGAATTTTATAACGCCATTTCTCAAAACCGGAAATGGGTATTAAACTCGAGGGTTCAGGGAAAAGTGAACTTTGGTGATGGTTTTCAATTTTATCAGGCTGCAATATTAGGTGGGAAAAATGGACTGAGAGGATACCGGCATGAGCGGTTTGCCGGCGAAGAAGCTTTCGCGGCTGGTGCAGATTTACGGTATAGTTTTGATCAATTTAAAACCAGGTTTTTGCCTTTTCAAATAGGTGTATTTGGAGGCTACGATATTGGAAGGGTGTGGTTTGACGGCGAAGGTAGTGAGAAGTGGCATGACAGCTATGGAGGTGGTTTTTGGGTAAATAGTGCCGAGGCCGTGAGTGGAAAATTCAATTTCTTTAGAGGTGGAGATGAAGGCTGGCGATTCTCCTTCGCATTTGGATTTAGGTTTTAAAGGGATCCAAAAATGTCATTTTTGGATGCTTACTTCCTTAATTGTTTCAGAATTAAAAAGGTTCGGATTTATTCATCCGAACCTTTTTTGCTTTTGAAGTTATATGGTGAAATCTTATCTTCTTCCGAAGATATGTTCTGTAAAGAGATGTGTAGCTATCTATCCAAAAATGCGATTTTTCTGTCTCTTTTCAGGAAAGATGGTATTCACTTCCCGACTGGCTTAAACCTGCTCTTCAGAAGAATTATTAATGTCGAGCTTATTGGTAAAATCAATTGTGCGAATTGGGAATGGAATGTTGATGTTATTTTGATCAAAAACTTTCTTAATCTCAATAATAGCTTTGCTTCTTGCAAAAAGGATGTCCCTGTTCTTTGATACATCACTCCAGAATCTCACTACGAAATTGATCGAGCTGTCACCGAATTCTTTATACATAAATTCTACTTCTTCAGAAGAATTTTGGGGAAAAGTCTTGGCGATGATATCTACGGTAAGATCTCTTACCATTTCTAAATTCGAATCGTAGGCCACCCCGCAATCCACCATAACCCTGGAGCGTTTTGTGCGGGTAAAATTCTTGAAAGGAGCATCAATTAACTGGGAGTTGGGAATTACCACATAATTATTATCGGCTTCCTTTAAAACAATGCTTCTAAGGTTAATTTCTACGACCGTACCGGCATATCCATCATTTTCTATCCAGTCACCAATCTGCAGTTCTGGAAGAAAACTTAAAATAATGCCCGAAAAAGTGTTATTTAGCGTACCCTGCAAAGCCAGACCAATAGCTAAACCTACAACCCCGGCACCTGCAAGTACCGAGGTGAGTACTGTATTTAGGTTTAACAATGCCAGCGCTACAAAGAATCCAATAGCAATGACTACAACTTTTAGGATCTTTACCGTTATTTCTCTAATAGAGTCCTGCCTGACTTTATAGAAAAGAACTTTTCCTACAAATTTACCAAGGTATTTTGCTGCTATAATAAAGAGCAAAAATACTATTACCGCAAGAATAAAGTTGGGAAGGCCAAGTATTAGTGAATCCAGCCATTCGGCAAGTTTTTCCCAGATCCCGTTGATGGATTCCTGTATGTTAAATTCGTCTGACATTTAGAAAATTATAGGAGGCTTATACTGGTTTGTGCTTATCTGCAGTTTTCATTTTCCATGCATCAAGCATCCAGCTGGTTTTTTCAAGCTCTCTTATATAACCGCCTATAAGATCTATGGTTCCTTCGTCTGCATTTTCTTCAGCAGTTTCAACTACTTTAGACATTTGACGAAGAATTTTTCCATGGTCATCAAGCAAAATTTTCACCATTTCACCATCTTCAAGATCAGACGAGGATTCTTCTAGGTTAGATTTCTTGAGATAATCACTATAATTGCTGGTTGGCTGAAAGCGCAGTGTAAGGATACGTTCAGCAATTTCATCCACCTTTAGCTTTGCATCATCATAAAGTTCTTCAAATTTCTCATGAAGATCAAAGAAGTTTTGACCAATGATATTCCAGTGGAAATTTCTTAATTTTTGGTAATATAGGTGGTAGTCGGCCAACAGAACGTTTAGTTGTTCAACTGTTTTTCCCGTTTTCTCTGAATCGAGATTTAAGTAACTCATAAGTTTTATTTATTGATTTTTAAATTTTAATTCAAAATTAATATAGTTACAGCTGAAAATCAAATTTTCAGGGAACTATTCTGAAATTGGACGGTTCTTTTTTAGGTCCAGCTTTTTAAGAAGCTCTTCTGAAATTTGGCCTGAAGAGTAATTGTATCCGTCCAGAAGGACCCCTTTTCTACCAGAAGAGGTGCTTATGGCATAAAGTGTAGCTTCATCGCCGGGGTTACTTGGACCTTCAAACCTATAAACCTTATCTACCACAAAATCATTTGAGAGAAATTCCTCTCTCTCTTCTTGTGATTTTAGCTTTTCATCGAGAAGATTAAAATCTTCCTCATAACCGTGCTCGGTTCTTAGCATATTGAGAGTTTCTGATAATGTACCTTTCTGTTTCATTATTTTTTTATTTGAAGATTAATGTTAAAATACGCTTGAATCGCGGACTTGACAAACCCTTAAGGGGCTTTAGGATAAATTTAACCTGTTAGTCATCTTTATCCTTTTTTCCGAAGTTAAAGAAACCAAATGGGATCACCAGGAAAATAAAAAGATACCATCCAGTTATTATGCCTATGATGGTTATAAAAGCTGTAAGAATATAAAACCAATATGACTGCAAAAATTTCATGTAAAAGACCTTTTAAAGTTTAACCGTAAAAAATACATTTAAAAGTAATAAATTTGAAATATTAATGGTTGTAAGAAGAGGGCAGGAAGTTTTTCTTCGGAGAAATCCAAAGGTATCCTTATTTTAGCATTTTATAATTAATAGCAATGAGAAACAACATTACCCTTAAAGAGCTTGCCAAGCTATTGAATGTTTCGGTTTCGACTGTTTCAAAGGCTTTGAATGACAGCCCTGAAATAAGCCAAAAAACTGTAGAGCGGGTGAAAGAACTGGCCGCTTTACATAAATACCGGCCTAATCCCATTGCTGTAAATTTAAAAAGCAGCAAGAGTGGGACGATAGGTGTGGTGATACCAAACATTTCGAATTCTTTTTTTGCAAAAGTACTTTCAGGGATGGAAGCTAAAGCCCAGCAGGAAGGTTTGCAGGTAATCACATACATTTCAAATGAATCGCTGGAGCGTGAAAAGGAAATTTCGGAACTTCTTACTTCTGGATTGGTAGACGGTATTCTTATTGCAATTTCTGAAGAAACACAGAGAAAAAAAGAGTACGACCACCTCGTGAACCTCATGGAGTACAATATTCCTCTTGTTTTATATGACCGCACGAATCTTAATATTCCGGTGGATAAAATTGGAGTGGATGACGAAAAAAGCCTGGCCGATGCAACAACATTATTACTTTCGCAGGGAGTAAAAAAAATTGGTATAGCAACTTCCATTCATCATTTGGGCTTAGGGAAACTCCGTATTTCAGGTTACAAAAAGGCATTGCGTAGCCAGGAGGATTTTTTAATAGCAAATTCTTCAAAGCCTGAAGTTCTTCGCGAAAAAGTAGAAAAGCTACTGCTCCAGGAGAAAGTAGATGCGATGGTATGTACCGATTTTGAAAGTTCGATGTATGTTTACCGTATAGCGCACGAAAACGGAATAAAAATACCTGAAGATCTTAAAATTATTGGTTTTTTAGGTAAGGAGCTGGCTACACTTTTATCTCCTTCTATTAGCTACATTGAACAATTTCCTGAAAAAATAGGTAAAAATGCTATGGAACTTTTGATTAACAGGATCAAGGGAGGAAGGGAAGCAGGAGCCACCATTGAAAAGGTGGTGAAGACCGAACTGATTCATTTGGAGAGCACCAACTTCAAATAATACCCAACATCTGTCATTATTCCTTATCTTTAAGCATGACGATTGCTGCCAGTCATAGCTTTAAGAAGATATTATGGTATTACATGATATGAAACTTTATCTTTGGAGCGATTTATTAATAATAAGATTCCATGAACAGTAAACAGTTCAAACTGCTTGATTCAAAAAAAGTCTTAGTAACGGGAGGTGCTGGTTTTATTGGTTCCAATTTATGTGAAAAATTAATTCAATTAAACAGTGAAGTAGTTTGCCTGGACAATTTTTCAACAGGAAAAAAAGAAAATTTGTCTTCAATTAGTGAGCATTCAAATTTTACATTAATAGAGGGTGACATAAGAAACATGGAGGATTGTAAAAAGGCGGTTTCTGGTGTAGATTATGTTCTTCATGAAGCTGCCCTTGGTTCTGTGCCTCGATCTATTAATGATCCTGTGACCAGTAATGACGTAAACATCTCCGGATTTTTAAATATGTTGGTGGCAGCCAGGGATGCGGAAGTAAAGAGGTTCGTATATGCGGCCAGTTCATCTACCTACGGCGATTCTGAGTCGTTACCAAAGGTGGAGGATAAAATTGGGAAGCCTTTGTCTCCTTATGCCATCACCAAATATGTAAATGAGCTATATGCTGATATTTTCCACATGACTTATGGCATGGATACAGTGGGATTAAGATATTTCAATGTTTTCGGCAGGAAACAGGATCCCAATGGTGCTTATGCTGCGGTTATTCCGAAATTCGTTATGCAGTTCATGAAGCATGAAAGTCCGGTAATTAATGGCGACGGAACTTATTCCCGTGATTTTACATACATTGATAATGTAGTTCAAATGAACCTTCTTGCTTTGACAACAGAGAATGGCAAAGCTTTAAACAAAGTGTACAACACGGCTGTTGGAGATAGAACAAATTTAAAAGAACTTACACAGCTACTCAAAAATTATCTTTCTGAGTATGATTCGGAAATTGCTAAAGTTGAAGTAAAGCACGGTCCAAACAGGGCTGGTGATATTCCGCATTCCCTCGCTTCTGTACAAAAGGCGAAGAATTTAATGGGTTATGATCCGCAATACGATATTAAGTCCGGATTAAAGGAAGCAGTAAAATGGTATTGGGAGAATTTATAATATTATCCTACGAATGATAAAAGGACGTATGAAGATTATTTCTTAATCACCCGTTTAGTAGTACTATAAATGAGGCCGTAATGGGAAAAAAAGTAAAGATTGGCATAATAGGTTTGGGGTATGTGGGGTTACCTTTGGCTCGACTTTTTGCAACAAAATTTCCTGTTGTGGGATTCGACATAAATAAGGAAAGAATAAAAGAATTACGCGAGGGTTTAGATGTTACGAAAGAAGTGGAAAAGGACGTTTTGCGGAGTGTTCTGGTGAATGACACTATAAATGACAAGGGACTTTTTTGTTCTTTTAAACTCGAGGATATAGCCGATTGTAATTATTACATTATAACAGTTCCTACTCCTGTAGATAAAAACAATCGACCAGATCTAACTCCACTTTTTAAAAGTAGTGAATCTGTAGGGAAAGTTTTAAAAAAAGGTGATACTGTTATTTATGAATCTACGGTTTATCCTGGAGTGACCGAAGATGAATGTGTTCCCGTACTGGAAAAATTTAGTAATTTAATATTTAATACGGACTTTTATATAGGATATTCTCCCGAAAGAATTAACCCTGGTGACAAGGAACATACGGTAGACAAGATTTTAAAAGTTACGGCAGGCTCTACATTAGAGTCAGCTAAAGAAATAAATGATCTTTATTCTTCCGTCATAACTGCTGGAACCCACCTGGCACCAAGTATAAAAGTGGCAGAAGCAGCTAAAGTGATAGAAAACTCCCAACGGGATATTAATATCGCATTTGTTAATGAACTAGCTAAAATATTCAACCTTATGAATATCGATACGCAAGCGGTACTAGAGGCTGCGGGAACAAAATGGAATTTCATTCCTTTTAAACCAGGCCTTGTTGGAGGACATTGTATAGGTGTTGATCCCTATTATTTGGCTCAAAAAGCGCAGGAAATAGGATATCACCCAGAAATTATACTTGCGGGACGGCGTATGAATGATAGTATGGGAGAATATATTAGTAGTGAGATTATAAAATTAATGCTCAAGAAGGATCTTAAAATTAAAGGGGCAAAAGTTTTAATTCTAGGAATAACTTTTAAAGAAAATTGTCCGGATGTTCGGAATACAAAAGTTGTAGATGTTGTACGATCTTTAAAGGAATACGGTCTTGATATTACCATTTTTGATCCTCTTGCTGATCCTTATCAGGTTTTAAGTGAATACTCCTTGCAAACAGTAAAAGAATTACCAAGAGAAAAATTTGACGCTCTGGTTTTAGCTGTTGCGCATAAGGAGTTCTTAGAAATGAATTTTGACGGGCTGAAGAATCCTAAAGCGGTAATCTACGATGTTAAAGGCGTTCTAGGAGATAGGTGCGATAAAAAACTGTAACTGTATTTAATTGAATAAAAATTATTTATATATAAACCAAATGTTTTAGATTAATGAAAATAAAAAATATATGCTGCATAGGTGCTGGTTATGTCGGAGGTCCAACCATGGCAGTAATTGCACAAAAATGTCCTAAAGTTAAAGTCACAGTTGTAGATATCAATGAAAATAGAATTCTACAGTGGAATGATCCAGATGTAGAGAAAATCCCTATATATGAGCCAGGTCTTTCAGAAATAGTGGCAGAGGCAAGAGGTAGAAATTTGTTCTTTTCAACAGATGTAGAAAGCGCCATAGATAAAGCAGATATGATTTTCATTTCAGTAAATACACCTACCAAAACATACGGTATTGGAAAAGGAATGGCTGCCGATTTAAAATGGATTGAATTGTGTGCTAGGCAAATTGCTGAAGTAGCTAAAGATGATAAGATTGTGGTTGAAAAATCTACTTTGCCGGTTCGTACCGCAGCCGCATTAAAAGACATTCTGGATAATACAGGAAATGGTGTGAGATTCCAGATTCTTTCCAATCCTGAATTTTTAGCTGAGGGAACCGCAGTAAGTGATTTGCAAAATCCTGACAGAGTGCTTGTTGGAGGGGATACAGATACAGAGGAAGGAAGAGAGGCAATGGAGGCTCTTGTTAGTATTTATGCTTCATGGGTACCCCGGGAAAATATCCTTACCACAAATGTTTGGTCGTCGGAACTTTCTAAATTGACCGCAAATGCCTTTTTGGCACAAAGAGTTTCATCTATTAATGCAATGTCAGAATTGTGTGAAAAAACTGGTGCTGATGTGCAGGAAGTAGCCAGGGCAGTTGGGATGGACAGCCGGGTAGGTCCCAAGTTTTTAAAAGCATCTGTTGGCTTCGGTGGCTCATGTTTCCAAAAGGATATTTTGAATCTTGTTTATATTGCCAAGTCCTTTGGACTCGAAGAAGTGGCGGATTATTGGGAACAGGTAATAAAAATGAACGACCATCAAAAAAGGCGTTTTGCTGCCATTATGGTGAAAAAAATGTATAATACGGTTTCTGGTAAAAAGATCGGTATTTTAGGATGGGCTTTTAAGAAGGATACCAATGACACGAGAGAATCTGCAGCTATTTACGTCGCCGATTACTTACTAAACGAACAGGCTGATATCGTGGTATATGATCCTAAGGTTACTGAAGAACAAATTTATTCAGATTTAGAGTATTTAGGAACTCGTAATAATAATAATGTTCGAAAGGCTGTCACCGTAGTTGATAGTGCGATGGAAGCATGTTTGGATGCTCATGCTGTTGCCGTTTTAACCGAATGGGATGAATTTAAGCAACTTGATTGGCAAAAGATATATGAACAAATGCTCAAGCCCGCTTTTCTGTTTGATGGTAGACGTCTCTTAGAGCCAAAAACCAAAAGGGAAATTGGTTTTGACTTTTATGCTATAGGGAATTAAGTCATATCTAAAAAGTAGTTGAAAGGACCTTCATACGAAGGTCTTTTTTATGTTAATAGATAGAGTGAATTACAATAAAGCGAGAAACTCCTTTTCAAAAGATTTAATTCTTAAATTACGTTGCAATCTTTCGAAACCCACGACCTTTGATTAAAAGAATAGTAAATAAATATTTTTCAGGCGTTGCTTTTTTCTATTCCTATTTGGGAAGGAGAGTTTATATAATTGTCTTCCTTAGTGTTTTAATTGGTTTGCTCGATGGTTTGGGATTGTCAATGTTCTTACCTTTGCTAAACATGGTGGATCAATCTACTGAAGCAGATCCTACAAGCCTTGGAAAATTACAGTTTCTTGTAATGTTTATTAAGGACATGGGAATTTCGTTGTCAGTTCTATCTGTCCTTCTTGTTATGTTGTTTTTCTTTATTGGCAAAGGATGCATTTTATATATCACAGGTGTTTATAAAGTAGATGTTCAGCAGTGGTTTATTACTAAACTGCGAAATGAAAATCTTTTTCGACTAGTTCATATAAAGTACAGTTATTTTCTCCGAACCAATTCAGGGAAAATACAGAACACACTCACAGGGGAAATTAATAAGGTGGCAAATTCCTTTTTAAATTATTTTGATACCCTCCAATATGGTATTCTCGTATTAGTTTTTATGAGTTTCGCTTTTTTTATAGATTTTCAATTTGCACTCCTCGTTTCGTTAGGCGGACTTCTATCTAATTTTCTTTTCAGGCAGTTTTATAAACTTACAAGAATTTTCTCTGAGCAAATAACAGAAGAAGGTCATGTTTTTCAAAACTTATTAATTCAGAAAGTCGGTAATTTTAAATATTTGAAAGCTACTGGGTTGCTCTATGGCTATTATAAGAAACTAAAATTATCTGTGTCTAAAATGGAGAACTTGAATAGGAAGATGGGGAAAATGGATGCTTTTTTAACAGCGGTAAGAGAACCCATTTTAATTGCAGTTGTTATTGTGGTAATCTATATTAAAATTTCTTTACTGAATGCAGAATTGGGTCCCATATTACTCAGTTTACTTTTCTTTTACAGAGCTTTAAGTTATTTAATGTTGATGCAATTACGATACAATAAATTTCTTGCTTTGGAAGGATCTCTTAATAATGTAAAATCCTGGGAAGAAGAATTAAAAGGAAACCGGGAGGAAAAAGGAACTTTTGTTATTGAAGAGGAGATAAAAACTTTGCAATTAAGGAATGTCTGCTTTAGATTGGAAGAAACTGAAATCCTTAAGGATATCAATTTAGACATAGGGCCTGATGAAACCATAGCATTGGTAGGAGAGAGTGGTAGTGGAAAAACTACTTTATTAAACATTCTATCAGGTCTAGTTCAGGTCTCGGGGGGTACATTTGAAATTAATGGTATAGATTCCGATAAAATCGATTTTAGCGAATATCACAAAAGAATTGGATATATCACTCAGGATCCTGTAATCTTTAATGATTCAGTTTTTAATAATGTGACGTTTTGGGAAAAAAAAACAGTGGGTGGTGAACAGCGATTTTGGAAGGCTTTAGAAAAGGCTGCAATTGCTCCATTTGTAAAAGAACTTCCTGGACAAGAAGATGCTGTTTTGGGGAATAACGGAATTAATGTAAGTGGTGGACAGCGGCAAAGAATATCAATTGCACGTGAACTTTATAAATCTGCAGAAGTGTTGTTACTGGATGAAGCTACCTCTTCTTTAGATTCAAGAACAGAAAATATAATCCAGGAAAGAATCAATACTTTAATAGGAGGTAAAATTGTAATAACTGTTGCCCATAGATTATCCACCATTCAAAAGGTGAATAAAATTGTTGTTTTGAAACATGGCAGGATTATAGGAGAAGGTAATTTCCAAAAATTAATGGACTCCAATTCTTATTTTAGGAAGCTTGTTGAATCTCAGAATTTGAAAAATTGAAAATTAATTGAAAATCTTTTAAAGGCTTTAATATAAACTGAATGATCCCCGTTACAAAAACTTTTCTCCCCCCTATTGAAGAATACCATAAGTATCTGGAACAGATATGGAAATCCAATCAAATAGCTAACGGTGGGGAACTTTGGTCTGAGTTGCAGTCACAATTGAAAATATATCTGAATTCTCCAAATATTATACTAACTGCCAATGGCACCCTACCATTACAGATGGCTCTAAAGGTACTTGCTGCCAACGGGGAGGTGATAACAACTCCTTTTAGTTATGTAGCTACAACCGCTGCCATAGTGTGGGAAAGCTGCACACCGGTTTTTGTAGATGTTCATCCCAATTATTTTACGATAGATGAAACTCAAATAGAAGCTGCAATTACAGAAAAAACCACTACTATACTGGCAACCCATGTTTTTGGAAACCCCTGCAATGTAGAAGAAATAGACCGGATTGCCAGAAAGTACAACCTAAGGGTAATTTATGATGCAGCACATTGCTTTGGAGTCGAATACAAAGGTGAATCGATTTTTAGTTTTGGAGATGTAAGTACCTGTAGTTTTCACGCCACTAAAATTTTTCATACAGGCGAAGGAGGGGCTATATTCTGTAAGGATCCAAAGTTGTATGACAAACTTTTTTATAGCCATAACTTTGGGCATCAAAGTGAGACAGAATTTCATGGGTTAGGAATAAATGCCAAAATGAGTGAGTTGCAGGTCGCGATGGGTTTAGCTGTGTTGCCATATATAGAACATACTATTTCTTTAAGGAAGAAAGCCGTTGAGCAATATATTAAGTGGCTTAACTTTTCAAAATTGGAAAGGATTCAGTTAAGAGAGAGTACTCAATGGAACTACAGTTATTTTCCTGTTCTTTTTGAGGATGAAAATAAATTACTTTATGTTCTCGAGTGTTTAAATAAAAAACAAATTTTTCCCAGAAGGTATTTTTGTCCTTCTTTAAATAAAATGAAATACCTTGAACAGAACGAATTAATGTCTAATTCCGAAAATATTGCAGTTCGAGTGCTGTGTCTGCCTTTGTATCCAGGTTTATCATCTCAGGAAATTCAAAGGATTACTAATATTATAAATCCATTATTATAATGAGCTATTGAGTTAATATAATTGATCTACTACAGCGAGTTCAATTAATTGTAGATATATGAAATAATGAGATTAAATAGTTGCTGCAAATTTCATTTGAATTCAAAGTAAAAGATAATTTTAACTTCTTTTAAGACTCTAAAGGATTGAGCTTTGTTCTTTAGTGTTAAATTTGTCAGGTATAATATTAGATAATGATAAACGAAGAGAATAAAAAAAAGCAAATTTTAGTAACAGGAGCTGCAGGGTTTATAGGTTTTCATCTAGCAAGAAAGTTACTTTCTTTGGGTTATAAAGTTGTAGGTATTGATAATATCAATAAATACTATGACATCAATTTGAAGTATAATCGCCTAAACGAATTAGGAATTGATAAAAGTGTAGCTGGAAAATTTCATCAAACAATTAAAAGCAGCATATATCCGGATTTTGAATTCATCAGAGTGAATCTTGAAGACCGGGAATATCTTCCGGAAATTTTCAGAAAATACAATTTTGAGAAAGTTTGTAACCTCGCTGCACAAGCAGGAGTTAGGTATAGCCTAAAAAATCCAGAGACTTATATTGATAGTAATGTAGTAGGATTTTTAAATCTTCTGGAATGTTGCCGAAATTTTGAGGTTAAGCATTTAATATATGCCAGTAGTTCGAGCGTCTACGGGCAAAATGATAAAGTGCCTTTCTCAGTTGAAGACAATGTTGACCATCCTATTAGTTTATACGCTGCAACCAAAAAAAGTAATGAATTAATGGCACATACTTATAGCTATTTATATAATTTTGAAACTACAGGACTTAGATTCTTTACTGTATATGGACCATGGGGAAGGCCTGACATGGCTATGTTCTTATTTACAGAGTCTATAATAAGGGGTAAACCAATAAAAGTTTTTAATAACGGAAACCTGAAAAGAGATTTTACTTATGTTGATGATATTGTTGATGGTGTAGTGAAAATATTAGAAGCTGTAAAGAAAAATGATAGTCCTAAATATGCATTATATAATATTGGAAAAAGCGAACCTGTGATGCTTATGGATTTTATTAAAGAGATAGAGAAACAAGTTGGAATAAAAGCAAAAAAAGATATGTATCCTATGCAACCGGGAGATGTAAGCAGGACCTGGGCAGATGTTGATTCTTTAAAAAAGGATTTTGGGTATAATCCCAAAACTCCAATTTCTAAAGGAGTTGAGAATTTTGTTGCTTGGTATAAATCTTATTATTCTTAGTAGTTGCATTATTTTTCACCATTATTCAAATGATGTAGCACGTGGCGAAACATTATTTCTTGCGTCTAAAAGTATTTTAGATATTGATTTGGAGTGACACAATTTATCTTGCCCCAGTATGATTAGCTAATTTAAGATACTATGCTTAATTTTGCATAAAGGGAAGAAGTTATGCTTGATGTTCATATTATCAATTTTTTATCCGCAAAATTTAAATTCAGAAATTAAAGATTTTGCAAAATCTGAGTTCTTCTTGATTAGCACCTCTTGTTTTTTTGCAATTCTTTAAGATTTCAAAAGAAGTCTCTTCTCTAAGAAGTGCTATCTTTACATTTTGCTTATTTATATTGTGGTTCGGCTGCAAAATCTATTTTCATTGCTGGTTAAAAAGTCAGGCAAATGAAAATTTTTTTTGCTATGAGATTTCATCTGCTATGATTATTTTTTTGGATATAATGGAAGATCTAGGGTTTATATGATTCTTTTTAAATAAGATCTTAAAGGATATCTCAATAAGCATTAAAGATGGCAGAAACGATGGATAAAGAGCGCAGGAACTTATGCGAATTTTTGAATAAACTTTATGAGATTAAAATATTATAAAAAGCCTAATTTTGGAGATGCATTAAATCCCTTAATATTTAATAAGTTTCTGCCTGACTTTTTTAATGAAGATCCTGAACATGACTTTTTTGGCATCGGCTCCATTATTGGGCTTCCTATCGTGAAAAAAGCTAATAATAAAGTTATTTTCAGTAGTGGATTTGCGTATGGTAAATTACCTAAGCTGGATTCCTCCTACGACTTTATTTGTGTTAGGGGACCTCTGTCGGCTAAAGCTTTAAATATTGACAACAAATTAGGAATAGCGGATGGGGCTTTACTTTTAAGAGAGTTTCATTATGAAAGTTTAGAAAAGAAATATGACTTTTCTTATATGCCTCATATAGATAGTGAAAACAGATATCCCTGGGAGGAGCTTTGTCAGGAAGCAGGCATACACTATGTAAGCCCTACTTCAGATCCTGAGTTTGTGATTCAGGAGATTCTTAAATCAAAATGTGTAATAGCTGAGGCTATGCATTATGCAATTGTAGCCGATACCCTCCGGGTTCCCTGGATTCCAGTAAAAGGATATTCTTCCATTAATGATTTTAAATGGAAGGACTGGACTGAGTCCTTAAACATGCAATATAATCCCATTCCTTTGGCTGCGTTATACTCTCCTAAGGTAGTCAAAAACTTTCTTAAAAGAAAAAGTCCTGCGAAGTTGCCTGAGCCACTTTATGAACTGGTGGCGTCAGCGCGTTCAGGTTATGAAAATCTGTTTCTTAAGAGGCGTGTATTTAAAAGTTTTCAGGAAGCAAAGGAAACGGAACCACATTTAAGTAAAGACGGCATTTTTAATTCTAAAGTAGATCAACTTCTGGACAGGCTTAATTTTGTTCGAAAAAAATATAAGTGAAAGATTTTAAATTTATTTTTTATAATTAGTAAGCCATGAATAAGCCCCTGAATTTATATATCCTCAACACCCCTCATGATAATTGGGAAAATTATCTGATAAAAGATTTTAAAGAAAAAGGATTAATAAATCATGCTGTAGTCCAAAAGACAGTTACTGCGAGTAAGAAGAAGTTTTTAACTCTAGGTTCTAAAGGATTAGAGGGTGAATATAAAGCGGTACCAGTAAATATATATGATCGGGTGTATAGGCATTTGCCTAAGTTTATAGATATGTACTCCAGGGTTAATTTGCATAATTCCGTAAACTATAATGAATTTAATTTTCATCAGTATCTTGATCATTTCAACTTAATGATAAATTATTATTATGGTTTATTTATAGAAAATGACATCAACTTAATTATTCAAAATAATTCACCGCACGCTGGTTATGATTATGTTCCTCATATATTGGCGAAAGAGATGGGGATTAAGACTTTATATATAAGTCAAACCTCTTTTCCAAATAGATTTTTTCATTATTGGGAATTTAAGGATTTTGGAACTTTTGAAACTACAGAGAAACTTTTTGAGCCGACTAAAATTGAAATTGAAAACAAATTTGAAAAAGATTTGCCTTACATGAAGAAGAACCGGCGGGATGGTTTTCAATTTTCAAATATAAAAGGTGGAAAGTCGCTACATGAAGAGCTAACAAAGTATGTGCCTGAGTATCAATTATCTAAGGATTTGCTAAAGTCTAATTATCGTAACCAGGCTTATTACCGCTATAAGTTAAGGAAAGAGTACGAGCAAAATCGTAAAAATCTTACAAATGAGGTTAACTTAAAAGAACCCTTTGTATATTTTGCTCTTCACCTGCAACCCGAGAAGACAACATCTTCATATGGTGGAAAATATTCTGACCAGGCTTTAGCCTTAGAACACTTATCTTCTATTTTACCTAAGGATTGGAAGATATACGTAAAAGAAAATCCTAAGCAGACGTACTTCATGAGGAACCCTGAATTTTTCAGGAGACTGGAAAGAATTTCCAATCTGGTGTTCATTTCTCCTTCTTATGATACATATAAGCTTATAAAAAATGCTAAAATTTGTGCAACTATTTCCGGGACCGTAGGCTGGGAGGCTATTACAGGAGGAAAGCCGGTTCTCATATTTGGTTGGGGAGTATGGTATAAAACGTTGCCAGGCGTTTATAGTTTCTCTCCCGATCTAGACTTACAAAAAATAAGTTCTGAAAAAGTTGATTTCACAGAACTACAGTCAAAATTTAATGAACTTACGGCCAAATTAGCACCGGGAATTATTTTGAATGAAAATTACCCTTCATATTATAAGGATTATAACGTTAAAGAAAATAATATTCAGGTGGCGAGGAGCCTTGAAAAAATTATAAGATCAAAATTTAATGAACAATATGCTAGCAAATAAAAGTTTACTAATTACAGGTGGTACAGGTTCCCTTGGAAAGGCACTTACCCATCACATTTTAAAAAAGTATCCTGAAATTAAGAGACTTGTTATCTTCTCCAGGGATGAGCAAAAACAGTTTCAAATGGCTCAAGAATATCCTTCCAACAAGTATCCGCAAATTCGATATTTTATTGGTGATGTTCGTGACAAAGAAAGGCTGGTTCGGGCATTTAAAGGAGTTGATTTTGTAATTCATGCTGCGGCAATGAAACATGTGCACCTTGCGGAGTATAATCCTGATGAATGCATTAAGACTAATGTTGGTGGAGCCCAAAATGTGGTTCATGCCTGTCTTGAAACCGGTGTGGAGCGTGTAGTTGCCCTGTCAACTGATAAAGCCTGTGCACCTATAAATTTATATGGTGCGACAAAATTAACATCAGATAAACTTTTTATAGCAGCCAATAATATAAAAGGCTGGAACCCAATCAAATTTTCTGTAGTTAGATATGGAAATGTAATGGGCTCAAACGGATCTGTAATTCCATTTTTTCTTAATAAAAGAGAAGAGGGAGTTTTGCCAATTACCGATCCTGAGATGACAAGATTTAATATCTCTTTACAGGGAGGAGTAGATATGGTAATGCATGCTTTGGAAAATGCCTGGGGAGGAGAGCTTTTTGTTCCCAAAATTCCATCCTATAAAATTATGGATGTCGCCGAAGCTATTGGTCCAAATTGTGAAAAGAAAGTGGTGGGTGTACGACCTGGAGAAAAATTACATGAGGAAATGATCACTCCTTCAGATTCCTTTTATACCTATGACTTGGGAAAATATTACGCCATTCTTCCTTCGAATCCCAGATGGAGTCTACAGGAGTTTATTGAAAAATTTAATGCTAAAAAAGTTCCACAGGGATTTAAGTATAATTCCGAAGAAAATACTGAATGGGAAACAGTGGAATCTTTACGTTCATTGATAAAAGAGCATATTGATGGAACCTTTGAAGTTGCTAATAATTAAATGCTAATGGAGAACAAAGCAATTCCTTACGGAAGACAAAATATTACGAAGGAGGATATAGAGGCTGTTGTTGATACCCTTAGGTCTGATTATCTGACACAGGGGCCAAAAATTCAGGAATTTGAAGAAGCTTTTGCTGAATATGCCGGCAGTAAATATGCAGTGGCTGTGGCAAATGGTACTGCAGCTCTTCATCTTTGTACACTTGCTTTAGGAGTTAAAGTAGGCGATAAAGTTATAACAACTCCAATAACTTTTGCCGCCTCGGCAAACTGCGTAAGATATTGTGGTGGAGAAGTTGTTTTTGCCGATATTGATCCGGAAACATATCTTTTGGATATCAATTCAGTTAGAAAATTACTTTCTGAAGCTCCAAAAGGAACTTACTCCGGAATTATTCCTGTAGATTTTGCGGGACGTGCAGTTAATCTGGAGGAATTTAAACAATTAGCCAAGGAATATGACCTTTGGATTATAGAAGATGCCTGCCACGCTCCCGGTGGATTTTTTACTGACTCTCAAGGCGAAAAACAAATTTGCGGTAACGGAAATTTTGCCGATTTAGCGATATTTTCTTTCCACCCCGTGAAGCATATTGCCAGTGGAGAAGGAGGAATGATAACTACTAATGATGAAGCTCTTTATCAAAAACTGCTTCAACTTCGTACCCACGGAATTGTCAAAAATGATGATTTATACCAGAATTCCATAGAATTTGCGGGTGGAGATGAAAATTATCCGGGCTGGTATATGGAAATGCAGGATTTAGGTTATAACTATAGAATAACCGATTTTCAGGCGGCGTTGGGAAGCAGTCAGTTAAAAAGAGCAGATGAAGGCCTCGCTCGTAGAAGAGAAATTGCTCAAAAATATTTTGACGAATTTCGAAATGAAAATTTTATCAAAGGTCAGTCAGGAGTAGTGGAGGGCCACGCTTACCACTTGTACATTATTGAAGTTGAAGACCGGCTGGGACTTTATAATTATTTGAGAGAAAATAAAATTTTTGCGCAGATACATTATATCCCCTGTCATCTTATGCCTTATTACAGAAGCTTAGGATGGAAGGAAGGTGATTTTCCAAAGGCTGAGAATTATTACAGGCACTGCATTAGTTTGCCAATGTTCCCAACACTTACGGCAGAAGAGCAGGAATTTGTAATTTCAAAAGTTAAAGCCTTTTATAGTGAGTAAAAGTCTCTGTATCATACCGGCGCGTGGTGGAAGTAAACGTATCCCCAGGAAAAACATTAAAAACTTTAAGGGCAAACCTATTTTAGCTTATTCAATTGAAGCAGCATTAAAAAGTGGCCTTTTTGAAGAAGTTATGGTTTCCACGGACGATGATGAGATTGCTGAAATAGGGCAGAAATATGGAGCAAAAATACCATTTTTCAGAAGTGAAAAAAATGCCGATGATTTTGCCACTACCGTAGATGTTTTACTGGAAGTTCTGGCAAAACATAAAGAAGTAGGTAAAGAATTCGAAAATGTTTGTTGCATCTATCCCACGGCACCTTTTGTTACTGAAGACAAACTAAAGGAAGCTTATGAGAAATTGTCAGTTGAACATTTTGATGCTGTATTTCCCGTCATACCATTTGGATATCCCATTCAAAGGTCTCTGAAAATCCAAAATAATAAACTGGAATTTTTCTTTCCTGAGTTTGAAAATTCCCGTTCACAGGATCTTGAAAAAGCATATCATGATGCAGGACAATTTTATTTTTTCAAATCCAAAAACTTTTTGAATAATAAATCCATTTTATCAGATAATGTTGGAAGTATAATTTTATCTGAAATGGAAGCTCAGGACATTGACACCGAAATTGATTGGAAACTTGCTGAATTAAAATATGAACTCCTACAAAGCACTAAATAATCAAAAATTTTCCCGGGGCGACTATTCCCTTGTGCCTATACGTTTTGAAGACAGGTACAAAATTATGAATTGGCGAAATGAGCAAATGTATCATTTGCGTCAAAACATTCCTCTTACAAAAGAAAAGCAGGATATTTATTTTGACTCAGTAGTGTCAAGTTTATTTGAGCAGGAGAATCCAGGGCAAATATTGTTTTCTTATTTAAAGGGTGAGGAATGTATTGGGTATGGCGGTTTGGTGCATATAAATTGGCTAGATAAAAACGCAGAGGTATCATTTATCATGGAGACGGAGCTGGAAAAGGAAGAATTTAAAAAACATTGGAAAACATACCTGGAACTAATAGAAGAAGTAGCATTTAGAGACTTACAATTCCACAAATTACATACATACGCTTTTGACCTAAGACCAAAAATTTATGAAGTTTTAGAAGCGGCAGATTTTGATGTGGAGGCAGTTCTTAAAGAACATTGTTTTTTTAATGATAACTATATAAATGTTATTATTCATTCAAAGTTTAACAAGTGATGAGGAATATATTTAACCCCTTTTTTTAAATTAAATTTAGGATGTAGTTATCATTAGCTTTCTTTCTTTTGAAATGATTTATTTAAAAAATAAGAGGCAAATTGTACTAGCATGAAACTTCATTTTTTAAACCTCTGTTATTAAAGAATTTGTTACAGCCTTGATCCAGCAGGTACTAAATATTAGAGAAAACAGACGAATTTGAAACGCTGAAAAGGACAAAATAAAAGGAAAGTGGGGAATTGTTTTGGGAAGACAGTTTGTCATTTTATTTTTAAAGAAGATAAAGAATTATAGTTAGCTCGAAAACTACTTAGATGACTAAAAGTAAGTATTTACGAAAGATTTATAAGAGTGATCTAAACATGCTCTTTGATTGGAGAAATCATCCCAGTACCAGAAGTAGCTCGTTTGACAAAAATGAACTTTCACTGGCAGATCATGAGAAGTGGTTCTATAATGCACTAAATAGTAATTCTATTATTACATATATTCTGGAAGTTGAGGGTACGCCGGTTGGAGCGATTCGGTTTGACTTAGAAGACAGGCAGGTGGCTAAAATTAATTACCTTATAGATCCTTCCCAACAGGGAAAAGGCTTTGGCACCGAAATTTTGGATTTAGGGGTGAAAAAGATTTTTCAGGAAAATCTGAAAATAAAAAAGGTGTATGGGTACGTGTTACGAGAAAACCTGGCTTCTCTTAGGATATTTGAAAAATTATCTTTTTATAAAGTATCTGAAAATAAGTCGGAATTAAAATTTGAAAAATCTTATAATGAAAATAGGTAACAGAAATATAGGAGACGATCATCCTGTTTTTATAATTGCTGAATTATCAGCTAATCATAATGGCAGTTTAGAAACAGCTCTCGAAACAATTAGAGCTGCGAAACGTACAGGAGCAGATGCTGTGAAAATACAAACCTATACAGCAGATACCATGACCATAGATGTTAAATCTTCTGATTTCATGTTGAGCCAGGGTACGATTTGGGATGGGAAATATCTGCATGATCTCTATAAAGAAGCATATACACCTTGGGAATGGCATGATCAACTGTTTAAAGCGGCAGAAGATGAAGGCCTAATCTGTTTTTCGTCCCCTTTTGACGCAACAGCTGTGGATTTACTGGAAAAACTGAATGCCCCAGCCTATAAAATAGCTTCATTTGAAATAACGGATATACCACTTATCGAATTGGTAGCTTCTAAAGGAAAACCAGTAATTATCTCTACTGGTATTGCTCAAAAAGAAGATATTGAGCTGGCTTTAGATGCCTGTCGCAGAATGGGAAATAAAGATATTGCGCTTTTAAAATGTACATCTTCTTATCCCGCCCCTATAGAAGAAGCAAATATGATAATGGTTAAAGACTTGGCAGAACGATACAATGTAATTTCTGGTCTGTCAGATCATACCATGGGCAGTACAGTACCTGTAGTATCCACGTGCTTTGGAGCTAAAATTATTGAAAAACATTTTATTCTGAATAAAGAAATTGGTGGTCCCGATGCTTCCTTTTCAATGGATGAACAGGAATTTACAGATATGGTCAAAGCAGTAAGGGAAGCTGAAAAAGCAATAGGTGCTGTCGATTATTCCCTGACAGAAAAACAGAAAAATGGAAGAAATTTTTCCCGTTCGTTATATGTAGTAAAGGATATAAAAGCAGGAGAAGAAATTACCGAAGAGAACGTAAGATCGGTGAGGCCCGGCTACGGACTGCATCCACGATATTATTCACAGGTGATTGGGAAAAAAGTTGTAACCGATCTTCAAAGGGGAAATCGTCTGGAATTTGAATACATAGAAAAATAAAGACAAATATTTGCAATGAAAGAATATTTACAAAAATTAAACCTTCCAAAAAACGAAATTTTATTCTTACACGTAAGGTTAAAGGGGCTGGATGATAATATTTCTTACGCTGCACTTTCTAATGACATTATAGAAGTACTAACTGAACTTTACAGTCCAAAGACCATTTTAGTACCTACTTTTACATACAGCTATACCAAACAGGGAATTTACAACAAGATGACTTCTTCTGCCGAAGTTGGCAGATTTAGTGAGGAAATTAGAAATTTGTTTGATCCGGTTCTTCGCACCAATAATCCTGTTTTTAATGTGATTGACACTAAAAATTACCTAAAAAATTACCCGTTGGAAGAGGAAAGTGCATTTGGAGAAGATTCCCTTATGCATCTTTTACATAAGTTGGGTCACGTAGTAGTAAATATAAACGTTGCTGAATTTATAAGTACTTATCTTCATTTTCTTGAATTCCACTACAAGGTTCCATATAGATATATTAAAAATTTTCCGGGAGAAGTTATTTTTTCAGAAAATGAAAAGAAAAAGATTGATTATAAATATTACGTACGGGATTTAGACAAGGATACTGCCTGGGACCGGGAAAAAATTAAAATGACGCTGCTTGAAGAAGGCGGACTTCATTTTTTCGATTTTGAAAATTTTAATGTTATGTGGTCCCATTCAAAAGAAATGGAAAAAATACTTGGTCCGAAGTTAGAAGCAAACGGTAATTTTTTACTTGGTTAACTGAAACTAAAAATTATAAGAAACTAAATGATGAGCAATACTGTAGGGGAGAAAATGTATAGCTGGGCAAAGGATTTGTTTCCTATCAATAGAAGTTTAACGGGACAGGGTGTAAGAGAAACTCTTAATTACTTTAAGAATATTATGCCTGAGTTGGAAATTAAAAGCGTTTCTACCGGTTATAAAGCTTTTGACTGGACAGTGCCTGAAGAATGGGAAATTGAAGAGGCCTATATTGAAAATAAGGATGGTGAAAGAATTATTGATTTCAAAACAAACAATTTACACGTTGTTGGATATTCTGAACCTGTGGATGAATGGCTTAATCTGGATGAATTAGAGAAGCATTTATATTCTTTACCGGAACAACCGGATGCTATACCCTATGTAACTTCATATTACAAGAAGAGATGGGGATTCTGCCTTTCTGAAAATCAACGAAAAAAATTAGAACCGGGAGATTATCATGTGGTTGTTAAGTCAGATTTTAAAGAAGGTGTTTTAAACTATGGAGAGATAATAATACCCGGGAAATCCAGCAAAGAGGTTTTCCTGTCTTCTTACGTTTGCCATCCCTCAATGGCCAACAATGAACTTTCTGGCCCCGTTGTTACTATTGCACTGACCAATTGGATTAAAACACTTGAGGATAGGAATTACACTTATAGAATTGTCTTAATACCTGAAACACTGGGATCTATTGTTTATTTAAGTAAACATCTTGAAGAAATCAAAGAAAATGTTTTTGCAGGTTTTAATATTACCTGTATTGGTGATGACAGATGCTATTCCTATTTGCCCTCGCGAGAGGGAAACACAATATCAGATCAAATAGCGTTGCATGTGCTACAACATACTGCCCCGGATTTCAAAAAATACTCCTGGCTCGATCGAGGTAGTGATGAAAGGCAATATTGTGCACCCGGAGTAGATTTGCCCATGGCCACGATTATGAGAAGTAAATATGGTGAATATCCTGAATATCACACTTCTGATGATAATCTCGAGTTAATTTCTCCTGAAGGTCTGGAGGGTGGATTTAATGCTTTAAAAAGAGCAATCGAAATTATCGAAAACAACGAATGTCTCAAAACAACCGTCGTTTGTGAACCACAATTAGGAAAAAGAGGGCTATATCCTACTGTTAGCGTCAAAGGATCTGCTAACGAAGCGCGAAGAATGATGAACCTGATTAGTTATTGTGATGGCTGCCATAGTCTTCTAGAGATAGCTGAGAAAATTAATTCTCCAGTTTGGGAGTTATATGCTATAGTTGATAGACTAATAGAAAATAAAGTAATAAAAGTGGTTTAGTTAAAGGTATCGAGAACATTCATAATTTATTCTTAACCTTACTCATGCCATTTTAAATAATAACAATAAATAGGTCTTAATATAAACAGTAAAAAATTTTATTAATTATGAAAAAATATTACGGAGACAGAATTTATTTAAATGAAATTGAAAAGTCTGACATTACTGATGATGTAATGAAATGGTTTAAGGATGAGGAATTAATGAAATTCTATACTTCATCTAAGCAAACCATTACCAGAGAAAAATTACTGGATTCTATAGAAGAAGGAAAGTCGAAAGGTAATCTTTTCACTTTTGGAATATATACTATAGAAGATAATACTTTAATTGGTACAATAAAATTGGGTCCAATACATCAGGTTCATAGAACTTCTGATTTGGTAATTCTTATAGGAGATAGAAATTATCTGGGAAAAGGATTAGCAGTTGAGGCTATAAAAGTTGGAAATACCTTAGCATTTGAAGAGTTTGATATCAGAAAATTGTACGGGGGAATGTATGAATCCAATATCCCTTCTATAAAAGCTTATACAAGAGCAGGGTGGCTCATAGAAGGTAGACTAAAAGGTTTTTATTGGCATGATAATAAAAATGAAGATAGAATTTTGGTAGGGTGCTTTAATCCTAAATATTTCAAACCGGAAGAAATCGACGAGGTATCGGCTAATCAAAAAAAGTATCTTCAGTTATAGAAAACGTGATTGGTATATAGGTTGGAGGGTATAGCGATTTAATTCGTCATTTCAAGTCTAGGAAATTCTGAGTTGAATAATCAGTAAATCGTAGAGAAAAATAGGTGTGGGATATATATTTCAGCAGTCCACAACTCCACGATTAAAATAAACATATGTCTTTACAAAAAAAGGCTCTTTCTGGAGTTAGCTGGACTTTTCTTGAACAATTTGGAAGTAAGGCAATAAATTTCATAGTACAAATTGTTCTGGCAAGGTTAATTGCTCCCGAAGAATTTGGACTTTTGGGTATGATTCTTATTTTTAATGCTATAGGAAATTCCTTGTCAGATACTGGAATGAGTCAATCTTTAATTCGATCTGATAATCCGGACGAAGAAGATTTTTCTACTGTTTTTAGTATCAATTTCACTATTTCCTTTATTCTATACTGGATATTTTTTATTACAGCACCCTATATATCCGATTTTTATGAGCAACCAAGACTAACCGATTTAATCAGGGTATATTCGCTTGTTATTATTATTAGTAGCTTGTTCATAATACAAAAGACAAGATTAACCCATGAGTTAAATTTTAAATATCAAATGAAAGCTCAGTTGCCTGCATTATTTATAGCAGGGCTTACTGGTATTATATTGGCTTATATGGATTTTGGTGTATGGGCCCTTGTGTACATGCAAATTGTAAATGGATTATTTCTTACAGTTACGTATTTCTCCCAAACACGTTGGATGCCTAAAATAAAAATTAACCGAACAAAATTAAAAGAACACTTTAATTTTGGTTACAAACTCACACTCTCCGGAGTTATGAGCCGGATTGTCAAAAATATTTTCCCCATGGTTATTGGAAAGTACTATTCTGCAGCAATGGTTGGTTTTTATACCAGGGCATTTACAATGAAGGAATTACCGGTTGTAACTATCTCCAACACTTTAGATAAAGTTGTTTACCCATTGTTGGCCAAAATTAAAAATGATGACAGGCAATTAAAGGATGCTTATCAAAAAATCCAAATACTGTCATTATTTGTGTTAAGTACGATTATGTTGCTATTAATTTTAATTGCACATCCATTGTTCGGTTTTTTGCTTGGTGAGAAATGGCTGCCGGCCGTACCTTTTTTTCAATTACTGTGCATAACAGGAATTTTTTATCCTATAAATAAGTATAATTCCAATATTTTGAAAGTAAAAGGTAGAACCGATCTGTACTTAAAAATGGCAATCATTGTCAATATTACTATGGTGCTGGGAATTATCGTAACAGTAAAGTTTGGGATTATTCCTCTTATTGTAGCGCAGGTAGTGAACAGCATAATTGGGGTTGCCATAAATATATTTTATGCTAACCAATTTATAAAGTATCCTTACAAAGAGCAGTTGTTGGACGCGTTTAAAACAGCTCTTCCCGGTTTGTTAACCTTCGCCGTACTCTATAGTCTGGTTATATTTAATTACACTTTTGATGGTTTAAACTACTTCTTTCAGGCCTTTGTTCATGGAAGTTTATTTTTGATCTTACTAATTTCCCTACATTTCTTATTCAAAACTCGTGCATTGCAGGAAACCATGGGACTTATTAAAATTGTGCTCAAAAGAAAAAAAAAGTAAAATCTTTTGAGATGAGTAATATCAGAATCTAATTGATTATAAAGAGAAGGAGCTGGTTTAAGAATATCATTGAAATTTTAATTTTAGCAAAATCTTGTGAGTTACTAATTTCAATGTGTTAATCATTAGTTACTTTTATAAAAGAAAATATTGAATACGAGAATGAATAGACAAACTAAAAAAGTACTTTTTATTATTGATACTTTACAAGGTGCTGGTGCGGAAAGAAGTTTGGTTGAAATTGCTAAAAATTTCCAGCATTACATTCCTGTTTTTATTCATATTTATGTGGGTGATATGTTAAAGCCAGATTTACAAAGGGCAGGAATAAAAGTTTACTCGCTAAACATTCAGAAAAAATATGGTTTTACGGAAGCCGTTAGCCTAATCACTCCAATTTATCGTAAGGAAAAACCTTCTTTAGTGCATTCCACTTTATTTCGTGCAGATATGATTGCCAGGCGTATGAAGAAGATATTCCCGAAAATCCCTCTAATGGGAAGTTTTGTAAACAACACGTACACGCCTCAAAGATATAGAAACCAGCCGTTTGTGCAGAAAGTAAAACTTTGGTTGGCATATCAGCTTGATAAATTCTCTGCAAAAAAAGTAGATTTTTTTATTTCAAATTCTGAAACAATAAAAAAAGCAGAAGGTGATGCTTTAGGTGTTCCGCAATCTAAAATTCAAGTTATCTATAGGGGAAGAAACCTGAAAAAATTCAGTAACATTACTCAAACCGAAATTGATGAAATAAAAGCTTCCCTAGGTATCGAAAGCAAAAATATTCTTTTAAATGTAAGTAGGCTTATCCAGAGAAAAGGACAGTTAGACCTTGTTAATGCTTTACCAGCTGTTTTGGAGGATTTTCCGGATACAGTATTGCTTATTGCGGGTCACGGAAACTATGAAAATATTCTAGAAGAGAAGACATCTGAATTAAACTTGCAAAATCATGTAAAATTGCTTGGAAGACGAATGGATGTTCCTGAATTGTTAGAATTATCTACAATCTTTGTTTATCCTTCCTACGCAGAAGGTTTACCAGGTGCATTGATAGAGGCAATGATGGCACGTAAAATAATCATCGCTTCAAATATTGGAGAAAATCTGGAATGTGTGGATGAAAAATGTGCACTCATTTTTGAAAAGGGGCAGGTAAGAGAATTGGCAGATAAAATAAAGCATGCGCTTCACAATTTTTCAGATTTAAAAAATCTAGGTGAAAACGCCAGAAAAACGGCAGAGGAAAAATTTGAACTTGGCTCTATTGCTAAACAATATGAGGAATTGTATGAGGAAGTGGTTGGCGATTAAAATCTTTATATGAGGAATTTTGGCTATAAATCTTTACGGTGGTTCTCTCCTGTTCTTAATATTCTTTTTAAGAATAGACTTCGCGTATTGGCATATCATGATATTATAGATTCGGCTAATTTTGAGGCTCAAATAATTTGGCTTAAATCAAAATATAATATCATAGATATTTCTACCCTTCAAAGTCATTTATTCCATAATCAACCTTTGCCAAAGAATTCATTGCTAATCACTTTAGATGATGGGGATAAAACCGTATATACGAAAGGATTGCACATTTTTAAAAAACATCAGGTACCATCATGCCTTTTTATAATCACAGATCTCATTAATAGTCGTAAAGATTTCTGGTGGAATACGATCATTAAAAATGAAGAAAAAAATGGACTTTCTAAAGAAAAAATCATGGAGGTTATCAATATATGTAAAGCCCTACCTAATGATCAAAGATTAAATTATTTGCAAAAGTACAAGGCTACTTTTAGAGACCAATTAACATTAGAAGAAGTTCAGGAACTAAAGGAAAACAGCGTTTTTATTGCAAATCATTCCCATACCCATCCCATGTTTGATAAGGTGAATGAAGCTGAGTTAAAAGATGAACTTATGCAGGTTAAAACATTCTTTGAAGAGAAAGGAATTGGTGATTTTACTGTATTTGCCTATCCGAATGGCAATTCAAACGAACGGAGTGAGCAATTACTTATAGAAAATAGGATTAGAATGGCATTTTTATTTGATCATAAACTAAATGAAAAGCATATAAACCCTTTGAGAATCTCAAGAATAGCTGTAGATTCTGATAATCCTTTGTCGGAATTTAAGACGAAGGTCTCAGGTTTGCATCCTATGATTTTTAAGGTTAAAAAGAAGCTACAGCAATAGGTTTAGTTGCTGTTAATCAAGATAATTGCAGTTTTTTATTTTTTATAATTTAGAGGTTTTAATTTATGCTGGAATTCAGGAAAATTGACTATAGTCAGGATTTAGATCAAATAATTAAATTAATCCACAAAAATTTAGATCCCAACTTTACTATAGCACTTTTTAAGTGGAAACACCTTGAAAATCCTTTTGGAAGATCTTACGGGCTCCTGGCCATTGATGGGGATAAGATCGTTGGGCTGAGAATGTTTATGTACTGGAAATTTTTTAATCCTCAGGACGGGGGCATATTAAACGCAATACGTCCTGTAGATACTGTTGTGGACAGCCATTACAGGGGGCAGGGATTATTTAAACGACTTACCCTGACAGGGCTTGATGAATGCAGGGAGAATTACGAATTTATATTTAATACACCTAATGAAAACAGTTTTCCGGGGTACCTGAAAATGGGGTGGGAGAAATTAGATCAAAATAATTACTTCAAGATTGGGGTAGTTAATCCTCTCACTAAGAACATACAGTTTGAAGATGTAGGGCCAAACCTGATAAAGTTACCAGCAGGTTTTCAGAATACTTCCGGAATTAGTACTTATAAAACCCTGGAATATTTTAGATGGCGTTATCAGGATAAAAGGTATAAAATAGCATATTTCCCATCGCAAGATGCATATATAGTATATAGTATAGATAAGAGTATGTATCTTATTGTTTATGAGTTTATTGGTGATTTTAAAACCCTGTCTGGTGCAATGTTGAATTCTATGGCTTTAAAAATAAAGAAACCTTTAATATACTACTACAATAGAAATGGATTTGAAAATGTAAAATTTCTTTTAGCCAGGAATAGAAATAAACCTGTTATTGTTTTGAAAAACTATGAAAAAATAAAGCAATTAAATCATTTCGATTTTTCTTTAGCTGACTTGGAAGCAGTTTTTTAAATACAGTCATTAGAAAATGGATGCTGGCCATCGAATTTTTAAGAACGTTAAATACCTTATTTCTATTGAAAATATTACAACTTATACATAAGCCACAAAACAGGGGGGCAGAGACTTTTGCCTGCCAATTATCGGGTCATCTTACTGCTTTGGGACACCAGGTTAAAGTTGTTGCTGTTTTTGAAGGAGAAGCAACTTTGCCTTTCGAAGGGGAAATCCAGTGCCTGGGTGCTTCTCAGGCAAACAGGTTTTTTGATGTAAGGGCCTGGAAAAATTTAGCAGAATTAATTAAAGCCTTTCAGCCAGACATTGTTCAGGCGAATGCTGGGGATACTTTAAAATATACGGTCTTTTCCAAATTATTGTTCCGCTGGAAAACTCCTGTCATTTTCCGTAATGCGAGTGAAGTAGGGCGGTACCTTACTTCATCATTTCAAAAGCATTATAACGCACTGTTATACCGAAACGTTGATCGTGTAGCTTCGGTTTCAGGAGCCTCAGAAAAAGATCTTTTGCAACATTTTCCTTTTCTAAAAGGAAAGACAGAAGTTATCCCCATTGGCCTGGAAGATAAAAAGGAGGATTTTCCTGTGCTGTTAAAGCCTTCCCAGGCAAAGCATATAGTGCATGTGGGAGGTTTTAGCTTTGAGAAAAATCACAAAGGCCTGTTGCGCATTTTATCGTTAGTCCTGAAGAAAGAGCATCAGGTCCATCTTCATCTTGTTGGAGATGGACCTTTGAAAAACGAAATAGCCCTGGAAGCCAAAAAAATGAAGCTGGATGCTTACGTTTCCTTTCATGGTTTTGTGAATAACCCCATGTCTTTTATCAAGGCTGCAGAAGTTTTAGTTTTGCCCAGCATTATAGAAGGTCTTCCGGGCGTACTTCTGGAAGCTATGTATTGTAAAACACCTGTTGTTGCTTACGATGTGGGAGGAATATCTGAAATCGTAAATGAAAACACAGGTATCCTGATACAAAAAAATGATGAAGAAAAATTTTCAGAAGCAGTTTTAAAAGTACTAAAACATCCCAAAAACCATCGGGTTGATGAGGCATTTCAAATGGTAGTTACACAATTTATGAATAAGGAGATCGCGTTAAAATTCGTTAATTCCTATGAAAAGATTGTGACAGACAGGGAATAGCTTAATTTTGTTCCGTAACTCCTTTAAATTTCAATAGAAAAATTTTTAAACTGCCCTTATGAATAGAATAAAAATCCTCCACATCATAAAGTCTTTAGGAAGAGGAGGAGCCGAGGTTCTATTGCCCGAAACCCTGAAGTTACATGACCAGTCCAGATTTGAGTTCCATTATATCTATTTCCTTCCCTGGAAAGATCAAATGGTACAGGCGATTAAAGAAGCCGGAGGAAAGGTAACCTGTTTAAACGCTTCCAATAATTTAAAAATGTTAGGTAAATCTACGGAGGTGATTAATTACTGTAGAAATAATAAAATTGATATTATTCATTGCCACTTACCCTGGTCTGGATTTCTGGGCAGGATTGTTAGTCTTAGAATCAGGATCCCTGTTATATATACAGAGCACAATATCCAAGAACGCTACCATGTGGCCACCAAGCTATTAAATAAAATCAGCTTTAATTTTCAAAGCCTGGCTATTGGAGTGTCTCAGGATTCTACTGAGTCTGTAATAAAAAATATAAAACCTAAAGTTCCTGTAAGTACCGTACTTAATGGAGTTAATACTGATTACTTTCAAGAAAATACGGATGCGGGTAAAAGGATTAGAAAAAAATATGATATACCTGAGGATGCATGTGTGATTGGCAATATTGCTGTGTTCAGGGAGCAAAAAGCCATTCCGGACTGGTTAAAGGCGTTCAGAAAAGTAAATGAGAAGTACCCTGATGTTTACGGCCTTTTGGTTGGGGCAGGCCCGAAAGAAGATCAGATTAAGGGTTTGGTAGAAGAATATAACCTGGGAGACAGGTTGATTCTTCCCGGCCTTCAAACAGATACATTGGCTTATTTTTCTGCCATAGATGTGTTCATGATGAGCAGTGCTTTTGAAGGCTTGCCTATTGCACTTTTAGAAGCTATGAGCATGCAATGCTGCGTGGTGTCAACAAAAGCCGGGGGAGTGGTGGAGGTAGTGCAGGAAGGGAAGAATGGCTTGCTATGTGAGGTAGGAGATTATGAATGCTTAGCAAACAAGGCTGCTGAATTAATAGAAGATCCTGGAAAGAGAGAGGAATTTCAATTTGCTGCCAGGGAACGGATAGTGGATAGTTTCAGTTTAAAAAGGATGGTGGATGAGTTAGAGGGCATTTACATTGGTTTTGAAAAATAGCGATAATGTCTTTACTCCTTTTTGTGTGGAGTACTATTTAAGAGGTATTACCGTGTGCAACTATAGCCGTATTATTAGATAAAGGATTAACCAACGTAGTAATGATACTTCAGGTAACTAATATTTTAAAATGGATGAGCATCTATGTTCATAAAACACATACTGTCTTACCTGGAACAAACAAAGCAAGCTTGAATTAAAGATTTCCAAAAAATGAACATACGAAAAGCTACAGAAAAGGATATTCCGGAAATCGTGGGTGTTTTGAAAGCAAGTCTGGGAGAAAAAGACCTGGCATTGTCTGAAGAAATCTGGAGATATAAACATGTTCTTAATCCCTTTGGAAGATCCATTGTGTTAATTGCAGAGGAAGACAAAAAAATAGTAGGTGTTCGGGCATTTATGAGGTGGCAGTGGTACAATGGAGACAAGATGTTTTCCTGTTTTAGGGCTGTGGATACTGCAACGCATCCAGACTACCAGGGCAAGGGTATTTTTAAGAAACTTACTCTTAAAGCACTGGAATTGGCAAAAGAAGAACGAGCTGCTTTTATATTTAACACACCAAATGAAAAAAGCCGGCCTGGATACCTTAAGATGGGCTGGAAGATAGCAGGAAAGATACAGGTGGGTATAAGCCCGGCTTTCAACTCCTTTTGGAAACTCAAAAAAAATATTCCAGATTATGATATAAATTATCAAACTTCAAATGTGGAAATTGAGAAATTATGTAAGGAATGGAATATGGAATTAATAGGTAAAAAAATATTCACCAAAAAATCTGTGAATTATTTAAAGTGGAGGTATGAAAATAATCCCCTAAAAAAGTATGAGGTTTTTGCAGCTTCAAGTTTTTACATGGCTGGATATATCAAATATCATAAAGGAATTAAGGAACTTCGAATTGTGGAATGTATTTATACAGGCGATGTTGCTAATAAGGAAATTCATAAAAACATACGCCGATGGAGCTCAAAATTTGGAGCGCAAGTGATATCGTATTCGCCAAAAATAGTAAAGTTAAAAGCTCCTGCAATTAAAGGCAATTTTGGACCAATTTCCACAGTACGGGAAATAACCTTGTCTCCAGATGAGAAGGATATTTGTTTTTTAACTGAAAACTGGTGCTATAGCTTAGGGGATCTGGAATTATTCTGAAAACTATGCTGGGAGTCCTATTTTTGACAATTCTGTTTGCTGGTTTAAATCAATTGATTTTTGGTTTTTATCAAAAAAGACATTCTTTTTTTGACAAAAGGATGTTAAACCTTTTATATCTATATCACCTGGTTTTTTTTGCAATCTACCTATGGTATGCATATAATAATCCCTCTGATTCCAAAGGATATTATAACTTTTATAGTAAATATCCTAATTTCAGTTGGTTGGATACTTTTGGAACAGATACCAGTTTTATTAATTTTTTAGGATATCCATTCCATTTTATTGGATTCTCTTACGAAATGCTCATGTTAACCTTTTCCTGGATGGGATTCATAGGGTTTATTTATTCTTATCTGTTTTTTCGAGAAAAGATTCCTGTCAAAGTAAAAATATTTGGAAAAATTAATTTTTTGACTCTTTTACTTTTTCTTCCGAATATGCATTTCTGGACAGCATCTCTTGGCAAAGGAGCACCTATCTTTATGGGTGTTATGATGTTTGCTTATTCGATTCTACGGCCAAAATCGCGATTATTTACTTTGCTTCTGGGATCATTAATAGTTTTTTATATAAGGCCTCATGTTTTCCTTTTTCTGGCTGTGGGAGCTGTCGCAGGATATCTTACGGGTAAAGAGAAAATATCATTAGCTAACAAAGTAATAGTGGTGGTGGGAATGTTAGGTGGACTTCTACTTGTACAGGATCAAATTCTAGCAGTTGTTAATTTGCAAGGTTCAGAAAACCTTGTAGAGGATTTTGAAAGTTTTACCGGGGATAGAGCCGAAAATTTAAGCGAAAAAGCTGGATCAGGAGTAGATATGTCCTCTTACAGCTTACCTCTCAAGTTATTCACCTTCTGGTTTCGTCCGCTTTTTATTGATGCCCCTAATGCTTTAGGTTTAATAATTTCTTTTGAAAATCTTTTATATCTATTTCTCTTTTTAAAAATTATAAAAAAAGACTTTATCAGTTTTTTAAAGCGCTCGCCCTCATTTGTAAAAATGAGCCTTGTCATATTTCTATTAACATCTTTTGCCATGACCTTTGTTATGTCCAATCTTGGAATTATAATGAGGCAAAAACAAATGGTAATGTATTTTCTGTTCTTTGTGATCTATTATTACCTGGCGCAAAGGAAATATGAAGAGATCATTAAAATTAGAAAAAGAAGAGGGATAAAGGAGAAAAGGATGGCGTCACTCTGAAAAATAAAAACGTTCTGAGAAGCAATATTTATTTCCTTTTCCAACAAATTAGACTAGGTACATGAAAAAAACAGGGGTAGTTATATTAACATATAATCGTATAAAGTTTTTGAAAATTACCCTTTGTAAGGTTATGGCTCAAACAAACCAACCTAATCAAATATTGGTAGTGGATAATTGTTCTACCGATGGCACAAAAGACTATTTGGCTTCTGTTGATAACATTGAAAGAATTTTTCTGAACGAAAATATTGGACCTGCCGGCGGCTTCCATGAAGGGATAAAATATTTTTCCGAAAATACCAATGTGGATTATGTGTGGCTTATGGATGATGATTTTTTTCCTTTTGATTCTTGTTTAGAAATACTACTTAATGCTACTAATAAGGAAACTGTTGTATTTCCTTATGTTCGGGAAAAGAATTTCGCTTTTCGTGAACAACCTGGATGGTGGGGAGTTCTTGTTCCAATGTTCATTATTAAACATGTGGGGTATCCTAGGAAAGATCTATTCTTCTGGTCTGAAGATACTGAGTATTTGCAGGCAAGAATTCTGCAGAAGTACAATTACAAACAAAAATGGATATCGCAGGCGAAAGGAGTTCATTTTACAATACGGCAAACGAACTCCAGAAAACCCTGGCAGTACTATTATGAAATCCGCAATTCTATTTATTCTCGTCTGTACATAAAGAAGATAACCTTCCGACGCTTATATAAGTTGTTAAGGAGTTGGATTATTTTATTTCTTATTATTATGGTTAAAGAAGACAGGAAGATGATAAAATGTAGGATGCTATTTTTGGGTACGTTTCATGGGTTTTTTAAAAAGTTGGGTAAAAGGGTAGATCCTTCTAGTGGAAAAATTATTAAATCCTCTTGAAAAAGAGGTGATAGGCGGGAGGAAAAACATGTTATGACAAGGTTGAAGTCTTTAATGAATCTGTTAGCTTTTAAAATCCCCTGAGGATATGAATACGTTTAAAAATTATATTTATGCTGGCTAAAAATGGTTGTTTTGTTATTTCTCTTGATTTTGAGCTTCTTTGGGGGGTATTCGATTTAGTAGATCATAGAGAAAAAGAAGAATATTTTAGGAATACAAGAAAGATAATACCTCTTATACTAGATAGATTTGAACAAAATGAAATACATGCCACCTGGGCTGTCGTTGGAATGTTATTTAATAAAAACTGGAAGGAGTGGAAAGATAATAGGCCGAAGTCGACACCTGCTTACGCTAATAGCTCCCTTTCTGCTTATGACTTTGGTAGTTCCATAATAACTCGGAAAACAGAAAGTTTTGTTTTTGCACCCGGTCTTATTGAGCAGATAAGAGATACGAAGGGACAGGAAGTGGGAACCCACACATATTCCCACTACTACTGTCTGGAACAAGGACAGAGCAAAGAAGAGTTTGCCGCAGATCTTCAGAAAGCTATTGAAGTTGGTCGTAAAATGAACATAAGTTTAAAATCTCTTGTGTTTCCCAGAAATCAGTTTAAAGAGGAGTATTTGGAAATTTGTGCCGAGATGGGAATAGAAAACGTAAGATCCAATCCTTCCACATGGTATTGGCAGGACACACAATCAACTTCTTTGTTGACCAAATTTGCAAGATCTGGAGATGCTTATCTTCCATTCGGTAGTAAGACCTATGACCTTGGCGGGAGTAGGAGCAAGGTTGGAATGCCATTAGAGCAAAAAGCCAGTAGGTTCTTAAGACCGGTAGAAGGATATAATATATTGAGGAAATTGAAACTTAAGCGAATTAAGAGCGAAATGTCCATGGCTGCAAAAAATAAAAGAGTTTATCATCTATGGTGGCATCCACATAATTTTGGAGATCGTCCCACGGAGAGTTTAAATGATTTAAAGCTAATCCTAAAACATTTTGAAAAGCTGCAAGAGAAATACAATTTTCAGTCTGCGAACATGGGGGAAATTGGAAATTTTCTGAGGGCACAAAATTCTAGGTAGCTCTGTTTGGTGATGTTGATGATAAAGTTATTGATGGTTATTAATTTTAGAAAAATGTTAACTTCAATAAAATGTGGTTATAAAAAGCGGAATCATAACATCAAAGATCTAGCTCAATCTAAATTTCTTTTTTTATTCTTATTTACTCAATTTTAAATGTTGTAGACAACCGTGCAAAAACTAATCCGTATCTCCACTGTTCCCTTATCCTTAAATTTATTACTCAGGGGACAACTTTCTTATCTAAATAAGTATTATTCAGTTTTGGCTATTTCTGGTAAGGGTGAAGATTTAGAAGAAGTGGCCAGGAGAGAAGGAGTTCGAACTGTTGCAATAGAAATGGAGCGTGGTATAAGTGTATTTAAAGATTTAAAGTCATTTTGGCAACTATACAAGTGTTTCAAAAAAGAAAAGCCACAAATTATTCATTCCATTACACCAAAAGCTGGATTATTGGGCATGGCTGCTGCTTATTTTGCACGTGTACCCATACGGATGCATACCTTTACGGGATTAATATTTCCTTCGAAAAAAGGTTTGTTGCGAAAATTGTTGATTTATATGGATAGATGTTTATGTTTTTTTGCAACTCATGTATACCCGGAAGGAGAAGGGGTAAAGAGTGATTTAATTACATATAGAATCACAAAAAAGCCGTTAAAAGTTTTAGCCAATGGTAATGTGAATGGAATAGACACTTCCCACTTCAGTCCAGCAGCTGTTACTCAAGAGGAAAAAGTCAAACTATGTAATGAGCTGGGAATAAAATCACAGGATCTTATCTTTATTTTTGTAGGTCGTCTCGTGGGGGATAAGGGTATTAATGAATTGGTTACAGCTTTCTCAAAACTTAAATGCTTTAAAAGGGAAGAAGAAACTGCAAAAGTTAATATAGCAAAACTACTTTTGGTTGGTCCATTGGAATCTGATCTCGACCCTTTGAAAATGGATACCTTAGAGAAAATTAATAATGATCCAAGTATTTTAACTGTTGGCTTTCAGAAAGATGTACGCCCCTATCTTTTAATAAGTGATGTTCTGGTATTTCCGAGCTACCGAGAAGGATTTCCCAATGTAGTGATGCAAGCGGGGGCAATGGAGTTACCCGCTATTGTTACTGATATTAATGGTTGTAATGAAATTATTTGTGAAGGGGTGAATGGAACTATCATACCTACACATGATTCCGAGGCCTTGTACCTGGCCATGAAACATATGTTTTTTAATAACGAATATCGAGAAACTATGAGGGGAAACTCTCGTGAATTAATATTGAAAAAGTACGATAGGAATGAAGTTTGGAAAGCTCTTTTAGAAGAATACCAGCATTTAGAAAATGAAATGGAAAAAAAATGATGACTAGATGCGTATGTATTTGATAATGGACACAATTAAGAAGATTTAAGTGAAAGCTACATTAATTTCAGTTATAATTCCAACTTATAACAGAGCAAAAAGCCTGCCTAAAGCTATTGAAAGCGTAAAGGAGCAAGATGAAGTTAACTGGGAATTACTTATTGTGGATGATGGTTCTGTAGATAATACGGAAAAGGTGATAAGAAAGTATACAGATAAACGTATCACTTATGTTTATCAGGAGCATAGTGGAGTATCTGTTGCAAGAAATCATGGTGCAAAAATTGCTCAAGGTAGTTATCTTCTCTTCCTTGATTCTGATGACATTTTACTTCCAGGGCTGTTTCGTCAGTTAAACCTTTACCTAAGTTTAAATTATGATATTATTTGTTGGGAAGTGCTAAAAAATATTAATGGGAAAAAGACTCACTGGAAACCCCGTAAACTGTCAGGAATTTACAATGAAATTAAAGCAACTTTCTTGGCGGGAAGTGTACTCTATAAAAAAAGCCTTTTTTGGCAAGTAGGAGGATATGATCCTCAAATTTCTTTTGGTGAAAATTATGAATTAGGCTTAAAATTGTGCCAGTATCAAAGATTAAAAATAAAAATCCTGAATAAGCCTTTTTTAAGATATGTAGTTAATGAGGGAGAAAGAAATGCCAAAAATTTAAAAGCTATATTAAAATCATATTTTTATTTATATGAAAAACATCAAAATTTATATAAGCAGAATCCTAAAGATCATGCTAAGATGCACTATTCTTTAGGTTTTGGATTTGAGAAATTGAACAAAAAGCCTATTGCGCTAAAATATTACAAGAAGGCAGTAAAAGATAATCCCTATGCAATGAAAGCCTATCTTAAAATCCTTTATCTATATTTGTTCAAATGAAGGTATTGTATATTATCGATTCTTTGGAAGGTTATGGGGCAGAAAAAAGCATTATAAATATTGCTACTTCCCTTCAAAAAGTTACACCGGTCTTTATTCATCTCTATAAAGGTGACAAACTGAAGCCATTACTGGAGCAGAATGGTATTAAGGTTTATTCTCTAAATATGCCTGCAGGTTATAGTTATAGAAAAGCTGTTCATTTTGCAATACCAATAATAATTCGAGAAGAACCTCAAATAATTCATTCCACTCTTTTCCGGGCAGACATGGTCGCGCGTCGTTTAAAAAAATTTTTTCCAGAGATCCTGCTGGTTGGTAGTTTTGTAAGTAACTCCTATTGTCGGAATCGTTATAAAATACTTTCTACTCTTTCAGCAATCAAGTTATTTACAACTCAATTTAAAGATAAAATCACAGCTAAAAGAGTTGATTATTTTATTTGTAATTCTGAGGCGATAAAAAATACAAATGTCCAAGCCCTGAGTATCCCGGAATATAAGGTAAAGGTGATTTACCGGGGAAGAAATGTTAAGGATTTTCAGCCTAAGTTAGATGAAAAAGAATGTTTAAAAAAAGCAAATAACTTGAAAGGTTGTCAAGTAATTCTTAACGTAGGACGTCTTAACAGAGGTAAAGGGCAACTGGAGTTAATTCAGGCTTTTAATTTAATCCAGAAGGAATTTCCTGATCTTAGAATTTTAATTGCGGGAGAAGGTAACCTGAGGATGGAATTAGAAGATTTAATAACAAAATTAAAGTTAAAGGAAAAAGTTTATCTTTTAGGCTACCGGGAAGACATTCCGAACTTATTGACAATAGCCGATTACTTTGTTTTTCCCACCTACTTTGAAGGGCTACCAGGGGCTTTAATTGAAGCAATTCTCTCAAAGACTCCAGCAATAGTTTCAGATATCCCCGAAAATAGAGAATGCTTTCCTTTAGATGGAGCATCTTTTTTTGAAGCGGGGGATGTCAAAAATCTTGCTGCTATTATGAAAAAAGCGCTTTCTTCAGTAGACTGGGAGGAAAAAATCACCAACTCATTTAATAATGCGCAAGAAAAATTTGATATTCATAAAGTGAGTGAAGCTTATGATTCTTTATATCAAGAAATCATGAACAAGAAGTAGATTTCCTTATTTTTTATAAATACAACATTTAAATTATTTATTGCTAGCTTTTCATTATCCTGAACAAGAGCTTCGGTTGAAAATTCTTGATGCTCAGGAAAGCCAAGTATCTTTTTAATTTATTGATTCTTTTTCTAAACAAATGTGCGGTTTTTTCTCTTTCAATGTTTGAATAGTACTCAGAAAGTTGCTTGAAAGTATTAATTTTGGACAGGAGTTTTATATCCATTCTCATTTCCGTCCATATCCCTCCATTGTGAACTCTGTATAAAGCAGGTTTTATAGAATTTAAATATTTACCCGGGCCAATCTGACCTAGCAGCGAATAAAGAAAAACATCTAAAGCAAGAACGCTTGTAATTTCATCAGGAATAATTTCCTTTACTCTACTTTGAAAGAAGACTGTGAGGGTGGCTGGATGTGTAAAAGAAAGTATTAAATCTTTATCATTTAAATCTTCTCTTAATGGAGAAGCTTTATTGGAATTAAAGTTTTGGCCTACTGAATTGATAATTTGATAATCGTGATAACAGACAGAATAGGTAGGATTGTTCTCCATAAAATCATATTGCTTTTGTAATTTTAAAGGATCACTCCAGCAATCATCTCCTTCACAAACTGCTATGTATTTCCCATTAGCACTAAAAATGTTATACAAAGTTATAAAGTTGGCTGAGGGGATTCCTTCTACTCGGATATTATTTTTTCGTGAATGCAGAAACAAGCTTATTAACTGCGGATATTGCTGAGCATATTTTAAACATAATTCTCTTGTTCCGTCCGTAGAATCATCATCTGCCAATAAAATTTCAATGGGAAAATTAGTTTTTTGCCTTAAAATACTTTCAAGGCAATCCTGAATATAATTTTTATGTTGATATGTCTGAATTATAACGCTTACGGAAGGTGAAAGTTTGGTGTTTATAGGGTAAAGTTTAATTTCTTCCCTTTGGAATTTGTTTCTGAATTGAGCAAAAGTCATTATCGAAGAAATTGTTTTGATACTTCATCAGATGAAATGTTTCTTTTAACAGTACCCTTTGCGGAATAAACAGAATTGGGAGAAACATTGCTACTTATTGAGCAACCCATACCTATTATAGCATTCTTCCCCACCTTTACATTCTGTGCTATTGTGGCGTTCATTCCTATAAAGCAATTGTCCTGAACCTCTACATTTCCGCCAAGAGTCATGGCACTCATAAGGACATTATTTCCAATACGGGAGTGATGCCCAATGTTTGCTGCGAAAAGTATGCTATTGTTTCCTATTTCAACAAAGGGTTGTAAGGTTGAACCTTCTCCTATAAAATTATTTTTTCCGATTTTGAGGTCAGGCCATCGTATTGCTTTGGAAGAAATATAATTGGTTAAATTATAATTTTTAGCTATTGCTTCTTCATAAATTCTTTTTCGGACATGATTCTCTCCAACAGCAATAAAAAGGTCATGCGAATCAGGTGGGAATTGAATTTCTAATTTGTCAAATGGAATTAATTGGTTTCCGTTAAAGTATAGACAGTGGTGTAAGTCCCAATTCCATTTTCAGAATAATTCATGACGATAGCATTAACAGAAGGACTGAAAATACCCTCTTTAGAAACACCTTCTTCTAAAAGGCTTAGGAAGAGCTTTTTCACATCAAGGGCACTAGCAAGCGCATCAGCCTGTTCGATCGTTATAGTTTTTGAATTATCAGTTCCTGCGTAAAAACTACTACAGGCTTCATCTATAAAGGCATTCAAATTTTGGTGATTCTTGGACTCTAGATAGAGAT
>JACLAD010012823.1_pt1:20000-60178 | contig 60178 bp, 49 predicted proteins | sample 8027901 | NCBI WGS metagenome assembly JACLAD01 (sample SAMN15725071, study PRJNA655200) | protist metagenome | isolation source: fluorescence activated cell sorting (FACS) single amplified genomes of... | place: Spain: Blaines Bay Microbial Observatory, Mediterranean Sea | collected... | reverse complement strand
ACCCCTGGCGGCGCCGGGCGAGGCCTCCCCGTCCCGCTCCCGGGAAGCGCCCTCCCGCGCTCAGGACGGCCCCCGCGTCGGCGGGATGGACATCCTCGGCACGATCGAGCGCCTCGCCGCCCTGCGCGACGCCGGCGCCCTCACCGAGGACGAGTTCCTGCGCAAGAAGACCGAGCTCCTCGACCGCCTGTAGGCCCCCGCCAGGCCTCCCGCATCGGACCCGTCCATCCTCCGGCCGGACGGGATCCACCCTCGCCGCCGTGCCCTGTTCACAGTGGGTGAACAGTGCACGCCATGCTCACTGTCCGTGACCTGTGGGCAGACTGTGGACGGCCTGTCCTCGAAGAGTGCGCAGTCCGTTGACTGTGAACGTCCTGTGCACCGTCCGTGATCGGTCTACAGGCTGTGAACTGTTCGCTGACGGAAAACGGTCTGCGCGCTGTTTGCGCACTGACCGTGAACAGTGGTGTTCACAGTCAGTGAACCGTCCGCGACAGGCGCACTGTTAGTGACCTGTTAGCCCCGGCCGGCGATCCTGAGCGCCCCGCGACAGTCGCCAGGAGGTTCCGCGTGCCGACGATCGTCTTCGCCAGCCCCAAGGGAGGGGTCGGAAAGTCCACCTCCGCCGTCATCCTCGCCACGGAAATCGCCGCGCGGGGCGCCAGCGTCACCCTGATCGACGCCGACCCCAACAAGCCCATCTCCCGCTGGGCGGCGCTGCCCGGCGTCCCCGAGACCCTCACCGTCCTCGCCGACGTGACCGAGGAAGGGATCATCGACGCCATCGAGGACGCCGCCCGCACCAGCGCCTTCGTGATCGTCGACCTCGAGGGCACCGCCTCGATGATGGTGGGCTACGCCGTGTCGACCGCCGACCTCGTCATCGTGCCGACGCAAGGCTCGACCCTCGACGCGGCCGAGGCCGTGCGCGCCATCCGCCTCGTGCGCAACATGGAGAAGGCGACGCGGGGCGCCTCGATCCCGGCCGCCATCCTCCTCACCCGCACCAGCGCGGCGATCCGCCCCCGCTCGCTGTCGGCCATCGTCACCGAGTTCACCGAGCACGGCGTGCCGGTGATCAAGACCCAGATGCACGAGCGCGACGCCTTCCGCGCCGTCTTCGCCTTCGGCGGCAGCCTCGCCGATCTCGACCGCGGCCAGGTCGGCAACGTCGAGGCGGCGCTGCGCAACGCACGCGCCTTCGCGGCCGAGGTGGTCGGCATGCTCCCCGCCGCGGCGGCCGAGACCGTGCGGGAAGTCGCCTGATGACCAAGTCGCGCATGAGCATCTTTGACGGCGAGGACGATCCCGCCTTCGACGTCTCCGCCTTCACCCCGAAGACCCGCCCCGCACCGCCCGCCGCCCCGCAGGAGGTGCGCGCCCTCGCCGAGGCGATGAATTTCCGCAGCCGCGAGGCCCGGCCCGCCCCCGCCGCGGAGCCGCCTGCGGCGGAGGCCCGGCAGCGCCGCCAGCCGCGCCGTCACCGCACCGGCCGCACCGCCCAGCTCAACGTGCGCACCCGCCCCGAGACGGTCGACGCGGTCTACGCCATCGCCGACGAGGAAGGCTGGCTGGTGGGCGAGACCGTGGAACGGGCGCTGGAAGCCCTGCAACGCGAACGCGCGGCCCGGTCCCGCGGGTAGCTGCTCGCCCCGACCCGTCCCTGGCGAGCCGAACCGCCGGCATCGACGGCCTTCGCGAAACGAACCCTCAAATCATGGGGACAGTGGTGCCATCATGCGAACTCCCGAATGCGATCACGCCCATCTCAGAATTTGATTTGCCCGATTCTCCGCAAGCCGAATGTGCTCTAGCTGTCTGTCGAAACAGAGCACTTCACCCACATTGTGCAGCGCAATACCGCAAGTTACATGCTGCCGAGACCATAAATGCCATTTGATCGGAGGCTCTGCAGCAGTGACCGTCTATCCCGTCGTACTCGCCGGAGGCCGCGGCACGCGGTTGTGGCCGGTGTCGCGCTCCGATAAGCCGAAGCAGTTCCTCCATCTGCATGGCGATAGAAACTTGTTCCAGCAAACTATCGAGCGCCACCGCGGCATGGAGGACGTCGCGGCGCCCTGGATCGTATGCGGCCTCGCGGACCGCTTCCACGTGGACGATGGCCTTACGGACCTCGGCGTCGAGAATGCGATGATTGTCCTGGAGCCGGCCCCGCGCAATACCGCGCCCGCCATCGCCGCCGTCGCCGCCGCGATGGTGAAGCGTGACGAGGAGGCCATCATGCTGGTCCTTCCCTCCGACCATCTTATCACCACTGATCTTGCCTACTACGAGGCCCTCGGCAAGGCGATCGAGGCAGCTGGCTCGGGGCGCATGGTCACCTTTGGCGTGGTTCCGACCCATCCCGACACCGGCTACGGTTATATAAAAGCGAAGGTCACGAACGGCATCGTCGTCAACGCAGTCGAGCACTTCGTCGAGAAGCCGCCATTTGAGAAGGCAGCCGAAATGGTGACTTCCGGCGATCACTATTGGAACGCCGGCTTTTTCGTCTTTGGCGCCAAGGCCCTGCTCGACGAACTCGCCACGACGGCGCCTGACGTCGTGGTTGCAGCCACCGCCGCGGTCGAAGCGGCGGAGGTCACCCCCAGCACCATCCGCCTTGATGCCAACGCTTATTCAACCGCGCCCAATATCTCCATCGACTATGCTCTACTGGAGCGCACAGACAAAGCCTCGGTCGCGCCGATCTCCTGCCGTTGGTCGGACGTCGGCTCGTGGAGGGCCTACTTCGAGACGCTGCCCCGCGACGCAGCCGGCAACGCGATCCGCGGCAAAGGCATCGCGATCGATAGCAAGAATACACTAATCGTGTCGCAGGATCGCGATGTGGTAGCGCTTGGGATGGATAACATTGCCGTCGTCGCGACCGCCGATGCGATCCTCGTGGCCCCGCTTGACCGGGCACAGGACGTGAAGAAAGTGGTCGCTACACTGAAGGAGAGGCTCCGTAGCGATCTTCTCGATGCCTCCCCGACGGTGCAGCGTCCGTGGGGTGGCTACACCTCGATTATGAACGGGGCCCGTTTCCAAGTAAAACACCTATTCGTATCGCCAGGAAAGAAGCTGTCGCTCCAGAAGCACCATCACCGAGCGGAGCACTGGGTGGTGGTTAAAGGAACCGCCGAAATCACCATTGATGATGAGGTCGTCACTCTCTCGGAAAACCAGTCGACGTACCTGCCGCTAGGCTGCATCCACCGCCTTGCTAACCCAGGCAAGATCATTCTTGAGGTAATCGAGGTGCAGACGGGTTCTTATCTCGGCGAAGATGACATCATTCGCATTGAGGACGACTGGAACCGTTCGTCGAGAGACTGACGTGTCGGGTTGATCCCGCCCGAAAAAGTGGACGGGGTTATGCCGCCATCCGCTCGGCCTCGGCTGGTGATCGAGAGCCGAGTGCGGAGTGGAGGGCACCCGCCGGCTGCTAGTCGATTGACCGAGACGGAAGAGTCCTGCGGGGATCCCGCAGCACGCGGTTGGGTGGCATGGTCGGGGGATGCGCAGCGGCATAACGATCGAACTCAGCCCCACCGACCGGCGCGGGTTCGAAGCTGTGGCGACGTCCCGCAGAAGGTAACCGTCCGGTGAGCGGGTGTTTGTGACGTTCTCGATCTGGTCCAGCTTTCGAAAGTAACTTGGCAAGTTGTTTCGAAACGAGCGGGTCGGATGGGGCGGGAGCGTCGGCGACGGTGGAGCGAGGAGGAGAAGCTCCTGATGCTGACCGAAGCCGAGGACGAGGGTATCGCGCTCGCCGAGGTGGCGCGGCGGCACGACGTTCCCCCCCCCAGCAGCTGTATGCCTGGCGCAGCATGATGCGGAAGGCGTCGTCGTCGCCCGTGCCGGTATCGGCGTTCCTGGCGCCGCCCGAGCTGGAGTGCGCCGCCGCAACGCGTCGCCTGACGGATCGACTGCCGGCGAAGGCGGAAAGCGCTTCCGGTCCATCGCATTACTCGTAGAATCAGGAGCATGCGGATTGATTCGCTGCCCTCTGACCCTGACGCGCTGAAGGCGATCATCCGCGCCCAGGCGAGCGAGCTCGCGGCAAAGGGCAGCGTGATCGAACAACTGAAGGCCGAGCTCGCGGTCCTGAAACGGGCCCGGTTCGGCACGTCGTCCGAGAAGCTCGCCCGGATCATCGATCAGCTCGAACTGGCGCTCGGCGAGTGCGAAGTGGATGAGGCCGCAGCCGAAGAAGAGCGTGCCGTGCCGGGGCCGCGCGCGAAGCCCGATCGACCCACGCGCCAGCCGTTGCCGTCCCACCTGCCGCGCGAGGCGATCCTTCACGCTCCCCCAACATCGTGCCCGGACTGCGGCGGCGTCGACGTCCTGAAGCGCGGCGAGGACGTCACGGAGGTGCTGGAATACGTGCCCGCGTCCTTCCGAGTGATCCGGCACGTGCGCCCGCGGGTGGTGTGCCGATCCTGCGATCGGGCGATGCAAGCGCCACCGTCACGCCTGCCGATCGAGCGCGGCAAACCCGGTCCCGGCCTCGTCGCCCACGTCCTCGCGGCGAAGTACTGCGACCACCTTCCGCTCTACCGCCAGGCCGAGATCTACGCCCGCGAAGGCGTTGACCTCGCCCGCTCCACGATGGCCGACTGGGTCGGGCGGGCGGCCACGCTGATGGAGCCCCTTACCGAGGCTCTCGCCGCGGACGTCTTCTCGGGCGACCGCCTGCATGGCGATGACACGCCGGTGCCGGTGCTCGCCCCCGGCAACGGCAAGACGCGGCAAGGGCGACTGTGGGTTTATGTGCGCGACGGCCGCCCCGCCGGCGATGCCCAGACGCCGCCGGCCGCCTGTTACCGCTTCACCCCGGACCGGAAAGGCATCCACCCGAAGCGCCACCTCGAACCGTTCCGCGGCGTGCTGCACGCCGACGGCTATGCGGGCTTCAAGGACATCTACAAGGCCGGCCCGGACGGATCCCGCGTCCTCGAGGCGGCCTGCTGGGCGCACGTCAGGCGCAAGTTCTTCGACCTCGCCGCAGGCGGCAAGGCGCCGCTGGCGGAGACCGCACTGGAGCGGATCGGCGAACTCTACGAGATCGAGAAGCGGGTCCGCGGCTCTCCCGTCGCGGAGCGCGCGCGGATCCGGCAAGCCGAGGCGGCGCCCAAGGTCGCCGCGCTGAAGACATGGCTGGAATGCCAGCTCGTCCGCCTCCCGGCCAAAAACGAGACGGCGAAGGCGATCCGCTACGCCTTGGCGCGTTGGCAGGCGCTCGAGCGATACGTCGGCGACGGACGCATCGAGATCGATAACAACGCCGCTGAACGGGCCATCCGCCCGATCGCGCTCGGCCGCAAGAACTGGCTGTTCGCAGGTTCCGACAGGGGCGGCGAGCGCGCCGCCGGCATCCTGTCGCTCATCGAGACCGCCCGCCTCAACGACCTCGACCCGGAGCGCTACCTGCGCGACGTCCTCACCCGGATCGCCGACCACCCGATCACCCGGATCGCCGACCTCCTGCCCTGGAACATCACGAAAACCGCCTGACCGGCCTCACCGGACGGTTACCGCAGAAGCACGTCTGGCGCGCAAGGATCGTGCTGATGAGCGCCGATGGCGTCGGCACCAACACCATCATGGCCGCGACGGGCACCTCCAAGACGACCGTCTGGCGCTGGCAGACGCGCTTCATGGAGGCCGGCGTCGACGGCCTCCTCAGGGACAAGACCCGCCCGCGGGGGCATTGTCGGGGGTGACGTCAGATCCGCTGATAGTCCCCCGACATAAGCCCATCCTCAAGGATATCCTTGAGCTGTCCTCTTGAGCCTTCCTGCTTACGCCAGCTGTCCGGTCGAAACGGGGCACTTCACAGCGTGATCCCTCAAGCAGGTAGCCCCTCAAGGCAGCGACCGAATAAGTCGCTAATCTGGCTCGGTCGGAACTCATAGGCGCGGGCGCGATTGGCGGAGGTCACTGCTCGGCGCTCACAATCACCCAGTCCGGCCGCGCGAATGATGGCAGCGGCAAGCGCTCCAACATCCCCTGGTGTATATAAAAAATCGTGCTGTTCCGCCGGCAACGTCTCAATCAGCTGTGGGAGGCGCGGACCTACGATCGGCGTTCCCGCCGAGAGAGCAAGAAGGGCTATGCCGGAGGTAAGAAATCGATGGTAGGGAAGGACCACACAACTTGCCGCTCGCAGCATCGCTGCAAGGTCCGCATCTTCGACACGGCGATAGTCAAAGGTAGCACTTTTTAGATCAGAGAATTCGGCTCTGAGCTCATCGCCATAGTCATCTCCAGGCAACGGTTCGCCGACAATCTTCGCCTCAATGCCCTCAATGAGGGGGTCGCGCATAGCTTCCAAAAACAACTCAATGCCTTTGTACCGGCGGATTTTTCCCAACAGTAGCGCCATTGGCTCATCAGGGGATGGAGCCGGCAGAGGTGCTGTAGCCTCAAACCCTGGTAGCCAGTCGATGTAAGAAAAGTGTGGCAACAGGAAAAGGCGCTCATACGGCACGTCGACCTGCTCCTGCAGCACCGATATGGCGGCTGTATTATGCACGAGGATGCGTGTGGCCAGCCGAGCAAGGACGCGGCGCAGAGCAATGAACTCCTCGGCGTTTCGCCCCTCATGCGGCAGCGCATTGTGAATGGTCCAAACGATCCGGCCACCTGCCGAAGCATACTTTTCAAGCGCTTTTTGAAACAAATTTGCCATAAGCTTGGCTTCGACGACGGAGGTCGCGGTGCGCAGAACCTGTTCCTCCCAATGAACATGAAGGATATCGCCTTCGCCTTGGGCGAATCGATCGATGGCCTCTATAATAGTGCCGCGGACGGGTTTGAATTTATCTGTGATGCGGCCATAGAGGATCTCCTGATAGGGATTATCCGAGTACATCGTGGCATTCGTAACAATCATTGCGCGCTTTCCACGTCGTGTGTATAGGAGCCGCTCCTATCGGGCAGAATAATAGGCGGAGCTGCAAACAGACGATTATCAAGGGGAAAAGGCACGACACCACTGTCATGCGATAACGTACGATGCCAAGCTTTATAGGCCGCCTGATAGTTAACGCGCGGCTCTGTAAACCCAGTGCGGGTGATGCCGTATACATCGTTCGCCGTGAGGGATGCGGAATGCGCGCGGCCGAACAGAAGCGGCCAGCGCAGTCGTACGAACGCGTCGGATCCAAATACTTGCGCCATGCGCCGAAGGTATTCCATATCAGCTTCAATACGCACGCTATCAAAAAATCCTAGAGAGGAGATTGCTTCTTCACGGCGGAAAACTGCAGAGATGCAGCAAATGTGAGCCACCTGGCCGCCAGCTTTGATAACAATGCCACCGTCTGTCGTGACCCGCATCCAGTCTGTCGAAATTCCAATCACTTCAGGCCGAGACTCAAGGAATTCGATGGACTTGGCAATTCGATCCGGGTGTGAGAAATCATCCGAATCCTGAAAGGCAACGTACCGGCCGAGCGCCTGCAGTAGCCCCATATTTTTGCTGACATAAGTGCCATCATTGGTCGACTTCAAGATGGTGCGCAGACGCGGTTCTTTCTTCTCAAGACGCCTCAAAATAGTCCGCGTATCGTCACTGCTGCAGTCGTCGATGACGATAAGCTCAAGGTTGCGATATGATTGATCGAGGACCGAAAGAACTGCCGTCTCTATATAATCTTGTGAATTATAGGCCGTCATTAGAACTGTAACGAGAGGTCCTTGTTCGAGAAATTCCGCCGAGAAGGGGGGGGGCGCCGACCGGAACGAGATTGTCGAATACCGGTTTCTCGGAGTTTCCGAGACGCAGTGGACGGCAACCGACTGACTGGAAAAGAGGGTCGAGTGCTTCGAGAGCCGCTTCAATGCGCCCAGTTTTGAATTGGCAGGCATAGGAGAGCATGGGCAAATCGAGTGGAAATGCGCGCCCCCCCCCCGCCGCAACCAATTTTTCAAGCTCAGCGGCAGCTTTGTCGGCCTCGTCGCGTTCGATATGTGCCGTGACGAGGAGGAAGCGAAGCTCTAAAATGTCGGGAAATTTTTCGAGGAATTTCTCTGCATTGGTAATAGCAGCTTCGAAATCCTCCAAGATAAAGAAGCTGCGGACGTATTCGGCAATCAACGTTGGATCCGGCCGCTCCGCAGTGACGAGGCTTCCAAGATAAGCCTTGGCATCATCGCCACGATCAAGGGCCCGCAATGCACGTACTCGGTACATTGCAATCGTCGGGGTGATCCGTTGGGCAAGAAGACGATCGGCATCCTCAAGCGCCAGGGCCGGTTCTCCGGCCCGTTCTGCGATGAGGAGACGCTGCTGGCGCAGGCCGAGGTCGTCCGGGGTTTCGGACACCAAGGCGCTCAGGATGTCCAAGGCCTTTAGATATTCCTCGGACAGAACAAGGGCGCGCGCCATGGCAAGGCGCGCGCCTCGCGCATCGGGAGAGCGCATCAAGTGGCGCGTCGCAGCATCATGAAGCCGTGCCAACCCTGACGTCAAACGGCTGCGATCACTATCAGCACGGCGGCGTACTTTCTGGCGCTCCAGTGAGACGGCTTGATCAAGCACCTTCAGGTCGTCAGGAAGACGCTCGACCAGACGCCAACCGATCGCAAGCGCGTCATCGATCGAGCCAAGGCGCTTCAGAGAAGCGGCAGCGCTCTGAAGCGCCCCAGTTTCCGCGGCTGGATCGTCAGCTATTGCGCGGGCGAGGCGAAGTTCGGCAGACTTATCGCCGATGGCCGCGGCATGTTGAAGAGCGATCGTTCGAATGGCTGGGGCAAGGTACATCTCGGGCATGTGGAGAAGCGCGGGCAATATGTCGCCAAGATATTTCGTGGCGAGCAGCCGAGCTCCCAGCTCTGGGAGGTCAAGGCAGCCAGAATGAGCCAAATAGATAAGATGTGTGGCGAGACGATCCGCGGGGACAAAAGCGCGGGCGAGCGCAAGGGCGAGAAGAACCGCGGCCTCACCATCCAGGGTTGCGAGCGCAGCCGAATCGATCTCCGGTTCACCAATATCGGGAAACGTCAGGAAGGCAGCGAGTACGGCCGTAGTGGAATCGTAATGCGCAGGCTCCCCATCGCCCATAGTGACCGTCGCGAGCATAGCGTCGGCTGGCGACAAGGAGACCTCTGTAGCGGCGAGGGCGCGGAAGATATTGCCGGCCTGCTTCCAGTTGGCCACTTTCGGCTTAGCCGAGCTCCTCCCAGCGAGGGCAAAACGGGCTTGTAGGAGGAGAGCTGCCGTTCCTACCCCGCCGAGAAGCGCCGCGCGGAGAGCCTGGTCGGCTGCCACAGGATTATCGAGTCTCTGAAGCAACTCAGCTTCAATCAGCAGCACGAACGGATTCGTGCGATCTGAAGTATCAAGCTCGTTAATCTCATGGAGAGCATCTTGGATCCGACCGCGACCGTAGAGCCAGGTCAACCTAGCCGTGATTGCTGACGGTTCAGGTGATGGCCTCGTCGCAAATGCTGCCGGAGGGAGCAGGTTTGTAAGCCCGCTGCATACCCTCTTGATGTTATCTAACGCCCCCGCCGTTTCTGAGGATGAGCCGAAGGCAATAACATCTGCGATTGGCTTCGACCCAAAAAGAATGGCTGCCGTAGCCATGGAATCGCTTGAAGCAGCCAAAGCCATAAGGGTTTGAGTTGGGAGCACGAAAAGGGACGCAAACTCCGCAAGATCACTGCTCAACCTGTCTTGGTCGAACTGTAGCTCATTGCTCCGAATCCATGCGGCAGGGAAGCGTGATTCTGCTAAGAGTTCACGCGTAAAGGCAGGAAGGCCTATCGACATTGCCCGGTTGTGCTGCGCTTCGTCTAGGCGATTTGTTCGGTGTATGACGCGGACCAACGATTTCACAATCTGTCGAGATGCTGGCGTCTGAAAAATTGGATGAGCCAATGCAGGCTGGGCCACGGAAAGAGCCGCAAGATAAGCTTGGGCGGAGACAATGAGATCGGCCGCCCCCGGCTTCATATCCATGACAATGCGTGAGGCTGGATTAAGGATAATTTGCGCTAGGACAAACCCATAATCCTCGGATTGCGCCACCGCGGCAGCAACAGAGCGCGCCTTAAACAAGGCGGATGGCGTCGCCATTAAATCTGCCAAGCACCGGCGAACAATTTCCTCCGGAACTTCTTGTCCATTAAATATTTTTTTGGCATGTGAATAGAATTCATTAGATCGAAGAATGTTTTCTACCCCCCCCATGAATGCCTGCATATGCCTGTTTTAGATCGTCAGCACTAGCCTCGCGTGCGAGAAGTACACGGGTTTGAACGGCCAAGTGCCGCCCCAGCGTCTTGCTTGACACGGGCGCCATCCGTTTATCTTGCATGTCAATATGCATTGCCATCGCACCTCCTTGGCTGGTTGCCGAGATCGTGAGTGGTCTCTCACAGCTCGAGGCTGAAGTGTAGCCAACGTGGCCCGTATATTCGTCTAGAACGCGAGGCAGGAGGAAGTGAGGTGACCAATGTTTTCACCCAACCGGTTGGAGAGCCGGGCGATGATCTACCTGGGTTGATGGGGGTTGGGGAAGAGGCTGGGGCTCGGAGCCCTGGCCGGGTGTGTTGGTGAGGCTGGAGTTGCCCCGGTTTCGTGGAAACACTTGCCCTGAGAGGAGAGTGCCGCGATGCTGAGAAGGAGAAGTCCCTATCCAGCGGAGTTCCGCGAACAGATCGTCGCGTTGGCGCGTGCCGGTCGCAGTGTCGAAGAGCTGGCGCGAGTTCGAGCCCTGCGCCTACACGATCTGTCTTTTTAAGCTTCTTTCCGTGCTATTTTAGCAAAAAGGGATGACTCGCCTTCAGAGGAAGAGCGCTTCGGAAAAGACCGTCCCGAAGCCCCCGACGTCTCCCCGCGGCCGACGGTGAGTTCGGGCTCGAACAGGACGTCGACGAAGTAGTTCGACGCGCCATAGCTCGCGGTCGGCAACTGGCCGGGCGAGGTGGCGAAGACCCCGCCGTCGATCCCGACGGTGAGGGTGCCGTCGGCGTTCTCGAACGGCGCGGCGAAGCCCCCGCTCGTGACCGCGTAATTCCGGTTCGTCCCGTAGGAGACGATGTAGGTCTCGCCGGCCTGGAGCGCGACCGGCACCGGCAGCGCGACGCCCTGCCAGCCGGCCTCCTGAGGCAGCGCGATCGAGGTCACCGTGGCGAGCACCGTCCCGTCGGCGGACCACAGGGTGAGGGCGCGCGTGTCGGTGTCGGCGGCGTCCGCCAAGCCGCGGAAGTAGCGCAGCTCCGTCACCGTGCCGTCGGTCTCGGGGGTGAAGCGCGTGCCCAGCTCGTAGGCGGACGGGTCGTTCGTCACCGTCTGGTCCGGCAGGTCGGCGGCGGAGAAGATCGACGTGCCGGACGGCTCCGGACCGTCGAGGACGGTGATGGTGAGCGCCTGTGTGACCGGCGCGGCGAACCCGTCGCCGACGCTGACGGTGAGCGAGTAGACGTTTGAGGTGCTCCCCGAAAATCGGACAGCGGCGTAGGCTACGAGAGGGGCCTGCTGGTCTTCGGAGGAGGAGATCAGCGAATGACGACACGCAAGCAGCACAAACCGGCGTTCAAGGCGAAGGTGGCGCTGGAGGCTTTGAAGGGTGAAGAGACGGTGGCCGAGCTCGCCGCCCGTTTCGGGGTCCATCCGACAATGATCCATCAATGGAAGCGGCAACTTCTGGAGGGCGCGTCGGACGTCTTCGAGCGGGGCCGCAAAGGAAGTGCACCGGATATGGACGGCGAGAAGGTGCGCGAGCTCCACGCCCAGATCGGTGAGCTGACGGTGGCGAACGATTTTTTGTCGCGAAAGCTCAAACCCTGGGGCGGGACGTGAGGCGGGCGATGGTGGAGAAGGAGCATCTCGCGCTGTCGATCACAGCGCAGTGCCGGCTCCTGTCGATCCCGCGGTCGACGTTTTACCATGCACCCGGCGGCGAGACGGCCGAGAACCTGGCCCTGATGCGGCGGATCGACGAGCAGTTCCTCCAGACGCCGTTCTATGGCGTGCGGCAATTGACGTGGCACCTGCGCGCCGAGGGGGAAACGGTGAACCCGAAGCGCGTTCGGCGTCTGATGCGATTCATGGGGCTGAAGCCGATCTACCAGAAGCCCAACACGAGCGCGCCCGCCAAGGCACACAAGGTCTGGCCCTACCTGCTGCGGGGGCGGACGATCGAACGTCCGGGCGAGGTCTGGTGCAGCGACGTGACGTATATCCCCATGGCTCGCGGCGTTCTCTACCTCGTGGCGATCATGGACTGGGCGAGCCGCAAGGTGTTGGCCTGGCGGCTGAGCAACACGATGGAGGCCGGCCCATGCGTGGAGGCCCTCGACGAGGCGCTGACCCGCTACGATCCGCCGTCGATCATGAACAGCGATCAGGGAAGCCAGTTCACGTCCCAAGCCTGGACGAGCCGCCTCCAACGGGCCGGGGTGAGGATCTCGATGGACGGCAAGGGCCGTTTCCTCGACAACATCTTCGTCGAACGGCTGTGGCGGTCACTGAAGTACGAGTGTGTCTATCTCCATGCCTGGTCCGGTGGCCGAGAAGCCCGCGCCGGCATCCGGCAGTGGATCACGTTCTATAACCAACGCCGGCCGCATTCCGCTCTCGGCGGACGAACGCCCTCGACCGCGTTCCATGCGGCCATCATCAACAAGGACCGAACCGACCAGCAGATCCCGGCTGTAGCTTAAAACGGCGCCCGAACTGTCCAACCGATGGGGAGCACCTCACTCTGAACGCCCTCGGCGCACTTGTAAGATCCCTGGCCGGTCCGGTCGCCCTTGCCGATTAGGATACGGTGTGCTCGAGCATGGTGGGTAGCGGTAAGGAGACGGCGGCCAAGCCTGCGAGCATGAAGAGCGCCGTCTAGGCGACCTCCCACGGCTCGGCAACTCGATCTGCTGCTCGAGGAGCGAGCCCACCGCACTTGCTCTGCGCAATTCCTTCCCAAACTCGAGTAAGCAGCCTCTAGTGTTAAGATATGTGTTAAAGTAGTGTTACGCTGTGGATATTGTCGCGTAAGTCGCTGTTTCGAAAGCGCAATCCCAATCGCTCGGTGTGCAGACCTACGAAACTCGGTGTGTAAACCTACGACACTCAGCGTGTAAACCTACGAAAGTCCGCTCCCGGTGTGTGAACCCACGAAAGGGTTTGACATCGTGTGTGAACCCACGAAAATAGGCGCATGGTGTGTGAACCCACGAAGACCAAATCCCCTCTCCTGCCTGATCGGATGCAGCAGGCGGATTTCTTCGTTTGCGATATCTTTGATGCCGTCCCGAAAGGGGACATGGCGTCGATGGAGCATCCGGTCTTTTCCATATCGACCAAGCCCGACAGGCGCGTCCGCCGCTATGAAAGCGGGGCCGACTTCGTCGAGATCACGCCTTCCATCAAGGGTCTCGCGACCGTTCACGATCGCGATGTCCTGATCTTCTGCATCTCGCAGCTCATGGCGGCCCTGAACCAGGGTCGCGAGATGAGCCCGACCCTCCGCTTCAAGGCGTTCGACATGCTCACGGCGACGAACCGCCCGACCGGCGGGGAATCGTATCAGCGCCTTCGGGAGGCCTTGGAGCGCCTGTCCGGGACCCGCATCACGACGAACATCACGACCGGGGATGTGGAAGTGCTCGACGGCTTCGGCCTGATCGACAAATTCCGGATCGTCCGCGAGACGCGGGACGGCCGGATGCAGGATGTAGAGGTCACGCTGTCGGACTGGGTGTTCAATGCGATCCGCCACAAGGAGGTCCTCACCCTTCACCGCAACTATTTTCGTCTGCGCAAGCCGCTCGAGCGGCGCATCTACGAGATTGCCCGCAAGCACTGCGGCCAGCAATCGAGCTGGACGATCGGCCTCGACCGTCTGCGCGCGAAGTGCGGGTCGAACTCGAGCGACAAGGAGTTCCGCCGGCTCGTCTCCAAGATCGTGCGCGAGGACGAAGCGCACGCGCACATGCCCGACTATGCGGTGCGCTACGAGGACGAGACGGACCACCTCGTCTTCACGAGACGCCGTCCGGCGATCGAGGCGATCCCGAACTGGGTGAGCGAGATCGGCCTCGATCCGGATACCTACGAGGAGGCGCGCGAAGCCGCGCCGGGCTGGGATGTTTACGCGCTCGAACAGGAATGGCGCGAATGGCTGGCTCATTCGGGCAAGGAGCGGCCGCGCAAGCCGGATTTCGCGTTCATCCGCTTCTGCGCCAAGCGCTTCGAGAGAGAGGGTCGGCCCTGACGACACGACCCACGACTTGCCCCGTTCCCGATCGCCGACCGAAAGCCGATCCACCCGGCAGCCTCGGGCCCGACGCGATGCGGAGGGCCTGGATGACCGGAGTTCGGGCTGTCGATGGAGATCCGGGTATGGGCCGAGCCTGGCAAAGGGGGACGTGAGATCGCGGGAGGAGGGTGTCTCGCGCGACACCGTGCGCCCGCGAGACGAAGGGGCGTCGGGCTACAGGGAACGGCCGGCATGTCCGACCGAGGCGAGGAAGGGATGGCGTCGGCGTTCCTGCCGCCCTGGGCCGCCGGCATCTCGTCGGGGGCGGACGCCATCGCGCGGGCGATGACACCGTCGCCGGGACGGGCGTCGTCCTTGACGGTGTCCGGTTGGAGACGCCCGCGATGCGCTCGCGGGCTTCCACCCGAGCGCATCGCGCCGCCGCGGGTCAGCCGCTCTTGCCGAGGAAGGTGAACGGCTCGGCCGGCACGAAGGCGCCGGTGGCGTTGCCGGAATGGATGTTCGCCTGATCGGGGCCGAGGTCGAGCTTCATCGTCTCTCCCGTCTCGGCCGAGAGATCGACCTCGTTCAGATCCACCCAGAAGACGTTGGGCGTCAGGACGGACTCGAAGAAGTAGAGCCTGCGCGTCTGGTCCGCGACGGTGCGCCAGCGGGTGGAGGAGATGTTCGGCTCCTCCGGCGTCGAGATCCCGTAGGGCACCGAGACGTTGCGGATCACCGAGAAGACGCCGGCGACCGCGGTGTTGGGGTCCTCGAACTTCGGAATGGCGTCGGCGTAGAACGAGGCTCGGGCGAAGCGGTCGGCCGCCCGGTTGGTCCCCGGCAGGAACACCGTGCCGCCGATCTGGCGCCAGTAGTCGTCGAGGGCGAGCTGCTTCTCGAACGTCGGCGAGTTCGTCATCACCCGGTAGGACGCCGCGTGGTGGATGACCTGCTCGCCGTCGATGTACTCGACGATGGCGCTGTCGCCGGTCGCGTCCGACAGGGAGAGGTGGAGCGTCGCGAGGCGCCTTTCGCCCGGCACCGCGTCCGTCACCACCACGAACGGCTCCTTTTCGAGCGCCTCCACGGCCTCCGCGACGGTGGCGAAGTTGTCGAGCACGTACTGCGCCCAGGCGGCGATGGTGAGGCCGGGCTTGCCGCTCTCCTCGGGCGGATAGTCCGATTCCACCAGCCACAGGACGTTGGCGACGAGGCCCTCCTCGTTGAGCCCGTCGGTGGTGGCGATGTCGTAGGCGGACGCGACGACGCTGCCGTATTTCGAGGTCCAGCCGATGGAGTTCGCGCCGGTCATCCCGCTGCGCTCCATGCCGCGCGGGAAGATCCACAGGTTGGTGCCGACGTCGACCTTCCAGTCCATCGAGCGGGCGGTGATCACGCTGTCGTTCGCGCCGAGATAGACGAAGCGCGTGCAGGCGACGGCCTCGATCGGCGCCAGGAGCGCGGCGAAGGCGGTGGCGCCGGCGAGGGCGGCCGCCGTGGTGCGCCGGCAGGCGGCGCGCAGAGGGGCGTGGAACATGACCTCATACCCATGTTTTTCGCGGGTGGTGGAGCCCTGCCGGGCCCCTTCGGGCGCCGCGGAGAATGTCCCGCGGTGCCGGCGGTCTCAGGACGGCGCCGGGTGGTGGGCCGTGCCGCGCCTGGTGCGCCAGACGACGACGCCGGCCACGACGAGGACGACGGCGAGGACGATCAGCGAGATCACCAGCGCGGCCTGATCGAGCCAGGCGACGGCGGGGATGAACATGCCCATGACGATGCCGTTGAGGCTCATGCGCCAGGACAGCGTGTGCACCCCGGCGACGAACGTGCCGAGGGCCAGAAGGAGCATGACGACGAGGCTCGTCTCGTTGGCCGTCGCGTCCGACTGGACGCTGGGCAGGAAGACGAGGCCCATCACGGCGAGGAAGGCGCCCCAGTGCAGGAGCTGCGTCCACACGAGGCGCACCCGCTCCTTGCGGCCGGCGCTGTGGGTCCAGCCGGTATAGATGCACGCCGCGCAGCTGATCACCGCGACGAAGGCCCAGTAGGCCTCGATGTGGGCGTGCATGAGGCTGGAATAGGCCACGCCGCACACCACGAAGGCGAGCACCCCCAGATAGGGAAGCTCGTGGAGGAGGAGGTTCCGTCTGGAGGCGGGGCGACGGGGTTGCGCTTCGGTCGTGGTCATGGCGCTCCGTTTCTCTCGTTCGTGCGGGGGACAGGCTGTGCGACCGGTCGCGGGGTCGGGGACCGGGGCCCCGTAAGGCGGGACATCGCGGATCCTCCTCTAGCGCTGGTCCCAGCCCCCGATGGGGCGGGTCTCGTCGGAGGACCGGGTCTCGGCGGGAATGGGCGTGCCGGCGAGGCGCAGCGTGCGCTCCAGCAGCACCTCGTAGATCGGGCGGCCGCCGAAGCGGTCGGCCACCACGTTGGCGACGAGGCACGTGATGATCGCCGGCACCAGCACCGAATAGGCCCCGGTGAGTTCGGCGATCAGCACGATGCCGACGAGCGGGGCGCGCACGGTGGCCGCGAACAGTCCCCCCATCGCGGTGACCGCGAGGGCCGCCGCCATGCCCTCCGGCAGCGGCAGGACGAGATCGAGGGCCCCGCCGTAGACGAGGCCCACACTCGTCGCCAGCGCCAGGATCGGAGCGAAGATGCCGCCGGGCACCCCGGTCGCGTAGCTCGCCATCGTCATGACGAAGCGCACGAGGGCGAGCGCCAGGAGGGCGATCAGCGGCAGGGAGCTCTCCGTCAGGGTCACCGCGAGCGTCTCGCCCCCCTTGGTGGCCTCGGGAAACAGAACCAGAAGAAGGCCGACGGCGAACCCGACGACCGCAGGCACCAGGTAGAAGCCGGCCCGCCGGCCGATCGCGCCGGCCCGGTCCAGCGACCACACCAGCGCGCGGTTGAAGACGATGCCGGCGAGGCCGAGCAGGACGCCGAGCCCGGCGAAGGCCCACAGCATGGAGAGCGGGATCTCCGGCACGGCGATCGCCATCAGGGGCCGCTGTCCGATCAGCGCCTGGGTGACGATGCCGCTGACCACAGAGGCCAGCATGACGGCGGTGTAGGTGCGCAGGCTGTAGGGGAATTGCCGCCGTGTCTCCTCGATGACGAACAGCACCGAGGCGAGCGGGGCGGAGAAGGCGGCGGCGAGGCCGGCCGCGGCGCCGGCCGCGAGGAGCCCGCGGGTGTCGCGCACGCCGAGGCCGCGCCATCTCGAGGTGGCCTGGGCGAGGGAGGCGCCCATGTGGATCGTCGGCCCCTCGCGGCCGATGACGAGGCCGGAGCCGAGCGACAGGACGCCGCCGAAGAACTTGACGAGGAGCACCCGGAGCCACCGCACCCGGCGCAGCCCGCCCATGGCGCCCTCGATCTCCTGCACTCCCGAGCCGGCGGCCTCCGGCGCGAAGGTGCGCACCGTCCACACCGAGAGGAGGACGAGGCCCGCCGAGACCGCGCCGCACAGCAGGAGAAAGCGGGGGAACGGCAGCGCGGCGTGGCGGTGGAGGACCTCGGGCCACGCGAGGACGGCGTCGACGCCGACATGGAGGGCGGTGCCGATCAGCCCGGTCAGGATGCCGACGAGGACGGCGAGGGCGTAATAGCCGAGGTCGTCGGCGCGCCCCGCGGGAGCGGGACGGAACGGCCTCACGCCCGCCTCCCGAGCCGGGGGACCGGTGCCGGAACGGGGATCGGCCGCGCGAACCCGCCACGGCGGCCGCCGTGACGTGCGGGGCGGGAGGGGGACGGCGCGGCGGGGACGCGCCCGAAGCGGGACCGGCGGAACGACATCCCGGCCTTCTTGTCCGATTTCGAGGCCGCGTCCAACCGCAGAAAGCCGGCCTCGGCGGATCGGCCGGCCGTTCGGGACGCACCGGCGGACCCGTCCGCCCTCCGCGCCTCCGCCGGGCCCGGACCCGCGGACACCGCGAACGGAGACGGGGGACGGCCGGAGCCATCCGGGGAGAAGGGGCCGGCATCATGTCCCGAATGGGATGCGGTCGACATGGAGGTTCCCTCACCTCGAGGCGAAGCAACCTCTTTCGGCGGTTCTACCGCGTGTTTCCGTCGAATGCATCGGGCCGGGAGGTCCCTTCGGCGAGACCGGGTCCGCGATCCCAGCCGCCGCTCTCTCGCCCGCCCCATGGCCCGCCGCCCTCGGGATTGAACCTCAAGACCTCGACGGGGCCGCCCGTTTCCGCCGCGTGCCGGACGGCCTCGGCCTTCGGGCGCTAGTCCTGTGCGATCTTGTCCTGCGTGCGCAGCTCGAAATCGGACGCGTCGTGGCGCTCGTGGAGCTGCAGGGACGGGTCGCCCGAGGTGCGGTTGACCATCGTCCCGCGGCGCACCGGCTCGCGCGCGGCGATCTCCTCGGTCCAGCGCACCACGTTGGTGTAGGAGGCCGCGTCCAGGAACTCGGCGGCGTCGTAGATGCCGCGGGTGTAGATCGCGCCGTACCAGGGCCAGATCGCCATGTCGGCGATGGTGTACGCGTCGCCGCAGACGTAGCGCCGCTCGGCGAGGTTGCGGTCGAGCACGTCGAGCTGGCGCTTCACCTCCATGGTGTAGCGGTCGATCGGGTACTGGAACTTCTCCGGGGCGTAGGCATAGAAGTGCCCGAAGCCGCCGCCCAGGAAGGGGGCCGAGCCCATCTGCCAGAAGAGCCAGGACAGACACTCCGCGCGCGGGGCGGGATCGGTCGGCAGGAAGGCGCCGAACTTCTCGGCGAGATACATGAGGATCGCGCCGGATTCGAAGATGCGGATCGGCTCCGGCCCGCTGCGGTCCACCATCGCCGGGATCTTCGAGTTCGGGTTCACGGCGACGAAGCCGGAGCCGAACTGGTCGCCCTCGTGGATCCGGATCAGCCAGGCGTCGTACTCGGCGCCGGTGTGGCCGGCGGCGAGCAGCTCCTCCAGCATCACCGTCACCTTCACGCCGTTGGGCGTGCCGAGCGAATAGAGCTGCAGGGGATGCTTGCCGACGGGCAGCTCCTTCTCGTGCGTGGAGCCGGCGATCGGGCGGTTGATGTTGGCGAAGCGGCCGCCGTTGCCCGGCTCCCAGGTCCAGACTTTGGGCGGCACGTAGCTGGCATCGGTCATGACGGAAGCGTCCTCGTGGGAAGGAAGGGGGGCCGGGTCGCAGCGCTCAGTGAGCAGCGCTCAGTTCGCGGCACTCAGTTCGCGGCACTGGGGCGAGCCGAGACCGTCTCGTGCCAGCGCTTCAGCGCCGTCGCGTCGTCGGGAATGCGGCGCTTCACGGCTCTGGCGAAGTCCACCGCGACCAGCGCGTCGATGTCGGCGACCGAGTAGGCGTCACCGGCGAGGTAGGGGCTCTCCGCGAGGCGGGCGTCGAGCACGGCGAAGAAGCGGTCGATCCGGGCCATCGCGCGCGTCGCGAGCTCGGGGATCTGGGCGAGGTCCTGCGGGCCGGGGAGGGCGCGGCCGGCGAAGAAGGGATTGGCGTTGCGCAGCGCCTCGGCGACCGCCAGCAGCCCCTCGAGCTCCGCCCGGCGCCGCCACATCTCCACCCGCGCCTTGCCGAGCGGATCGGTGCCGAAGAGCGGCGGCTCGGGCTGGATCTCCTCGATATAGCGGCAGATGGCGATGGATTCGGTGAGCCGCGTGCCGTCGTCGAGCTCCAGCATGGGAACGGTCGCGTCCGGGTTCCTGGCGAGATAGTCCTCGCCGAGCTGGGCGCGGCTCCCGAGGTCGACCTCGACCAGCTCCAGCGCGATCCCCTTCTCGGCGGCGAAGACGCGGACCCGGCGGCAGTTGGGCGCGCGGTTGAAATCGTAGAGCTTCATGCGCGTCCTTTCGCTGTCCGCCGCAGGGGGGCGGCCGGGGGGCCATCCGGTCTCCAGCACCAAAGCGGGCCGGGACGCAACCGGCAAGTGGGCCGGTCCTGCCGTGCCGAGCCGGGCGAGCGGCGGGGCGAGGGTCCCGCCGCCTACCCCCGGTCTCTCCCGGCGAGCGCGGCGGACGGCGGGGGACGGCGTCCACGCGCCGGCGAGGAACGCGCCGCGCCCGCGGAGGCGGTCTCCAGCACCAAAGCGGGCGAGCCTCGCGTCCCCGGCCGGGATCGCGGCGTTGATCGCGGCGTTCATTCCTGTGGTTGCCGCCTGCCCGCAACTGGCGCTCCGGCTCACGTGTCTGTTGAAGTGGGCACATGGCGTCTTCCGTACGGCTTCCTCTCCTCCTCGCCGAAACCACCGCCGTCCAGGCGGTCGGGACGGCGGGGGTCCTCGCGATCGCGGCCGTGGCGCCGGCGGTCGCGGCCTCCCTCGGCGTTCCGGCCTCTCTGGTCGGCTCGCAGATCGCGATCGCCTATCTGGGAGGGGTGGTCTCCTCGCTGTTCGCGGGGATGGTGGTCGCACGCGCAGGGCCCTGCCGCACGGGGCAGATCGCGATGATGCTGAACGCGGCCGGTGCGGCCTCGTGCGCCGTTCACGGTCTCCTTCCGATCGCCGTCGGCACGTTCCTCATCGGCCTCTCCTACGGCCTCATCAATCCGTCCGCCTCCACGCTTCTGGCGCGCCACGCCCCGCCGCGGCGGCGCAACATCGTCTTCTCCATCAAGCAGACGGGGGTGCCCATCGGCGGGGCGCTGGTGGGCCTCGCCGGTCCCTCCCTGGCGCTCGCCTTCGGGTGGAGTTCGCTGCTGATCGCGACGGCCGCCGTCTCGCTCGCTCTCGCCCTCGCGCTGGAGCCCGGCCGCCGGGTGCTCGACGCGGACGCTCCCCGGAACGTCCTCACCGCGGCGGGCGCGATCCGCGGTCTCCTCGGCATCCTGCGCAACCCGCCGCTGGCGTGCGTCGCCCTCGCCTCCTTCTGCTTCTCCGCGCTGCAGCTGTGCACGATCTCCTTCCTCGTCGTCATGCTGGTGGAGGAGTACGGCTTCAGCCTCGTGAGGGCCGGGGGCATCCTCGCGGTCGTGCAGGGGGCGGGGATCGTCGGGCGCCTCTTCTGGGGCGGCGTGGCGGACGCCATGGGGGCGGGGGCGCAGGTGCTGATGGGCCTCGCCGTCCTGATGGCGGCGACGTCCGGTGTGATCGTCGCCGCGGGTGTCTTCGGATGGCCGGCCGGCGTCGTCGTCGCGGCGCTGCTGGTGCTGGGCTTCACCGGGGTGGGCTGGAACGGGATCTACCTGTCCGAGGTCGCGCGCCATGCCCCGGCGGGGGACGTCGGCGCGGTCACGGGAGCGGCGATGGTCTTCACGTTCACCGGCGTCCTGGTCGGCCCGAACGTCTTCGTGGCGCTCTACTCGGTGCTCGACTCCTACGCGCAGTCCTTCCTCACCCTCGTCGCGGCGGCCGGGATCGCCTTCGTGCTCCTGCTCCTGATGGTGATCCCCCGGCGCGCCTGACGAGGGGCCGCTCACCGCCGGTGCGGTTCGGGTACGTTTTCGCGGCGCTACCGCGCTTCGCGCTGCTTGAGCGCGGAGCGTACCCGGCCCGCGGTGCGGTTCGGGTACGCCCTTAGCGAACCGGACCGGATCGGTTCATAATTGACTTTCAGTGAAATCAAACCAGACCTAGTGCCGGGAGACTATCTATAACGCACCTGCCGGCGATCCGGGGTAAGCGGGTCAGATCACTTCGACGCGATCTCGAATTACGTGCCGATCTCGCGTCGAGGACCAAGCGTCCGCACGAGATCGGGTTTGCGCCACGCGAGTAGCGGATTGCCGGCCCAGTCGAGACGCTCCAGACCGGCAAGAGGCAGATCGCAGGCGTCTTGAGGAGCCGATGTCGAGCAGTGGAGGCTTAATTCCTCCGTTTTTCAGGAGACGAGGTAGAGAGGGGAAATTTGGGTGGCATCAACATTAGGTTTGCCCGATTAGGTCGGTTACCGCTTTCACGTTAGTTTGGCCGAAATAGGCTATATTTCTTATGTTGCCCCGAACATGACCTGCCCGAGATACCGATGACGTCACCCGAGATCGAGACATCCCCAGACACCGACCTCGTCGGATTTCTGGACGCGGCCCATGACGACGGATGGATCGATGGATGGGCACGGGATCCAGCGACACCAGAGCGGGCGATTGAGGTCGATGTCGTAATCGACGGCCAGACCGTCGAACGCACACTGGCCGATCAGTTCCGTGAAGACCTCGCCAAGGAGGGGTGGGGCAATTGCGCTTTCCGGTTCCGCATCCCCGATGCGTATCGCGATCACCAGGAGCACAGGGTCGAGGTCCGCTTCGCCGCGACGGCCCTTCCGTTGAGCGGATCACCACAGGTCTTCGTCTCTCGAGAGAGCACGCTCGACGGGGTCTTCGACGCCCTCGAGGATGGATTGTGGGCGAGCGGCTGGGCACGCGACAGCGCGAGACCCGGAGAGCCGGCCGAGATCGAGATCTTCGTCGATGCCGCCTCGATCGGGAGCTTCGCCGCGAACAGGGAGCGGGCGGATCTCACAGCGGTGGGGTGGGGAGATTGTGCCTTCAAGGTCCGCCTTCCGGACCGGTATGCCGACGGAGCCGAGCATCGCCTCGAGGTCCGCTTCGCCCAGGGCGGGCCCGCGCTGCAGAATGTTCCGCATGTCTTCGCGACATGGGAGGCCGGTCTTCCGGCCCGCGGCCCGAAGGACGCCAGGCAGGATGAAGTGGCGCCCGATCTGCCCGCAGACGATCGGTCACCCTCTCTTCAGGGGGTCTTCGACAATGTCGAGGACGAAGGCTGGGTCGCCGGATGGGCGGCCCGATCCGACGGGCACCCTGCCGTTCTCGAGGTGGTGATCGATCAGGAGGTCGCCGGGACCCTCACGGCCGACCAGTACCGACAGGATCTGAGGGAAGTCGGCATCGGTGACTGCGCCTTCTGGTACCGCCTCCCGCGGCGCTTCAAGGACGGCAAGCAGCATGAGGTGAGCTTGCGGGAGGCCGGTACCGGGGCGGTTCTGGCCGGATCGCCGAAGACCTTCAGCTTCGAGGCGACCGGCGCCAAGGCCGGCGCCAGGAACCTGTTTCCCAATGGGCATCTGGCATCTTGGCCGAAGGGACTGATCGTTTCGCCACGTCAGCCTTTCGAGGAGGTCGCCGAGGGCTGGTTTTTCGACAGAAGCACGAACACCGATCCGGATGTCGTCTGCATGGCTGACAAGCCCGTCGACATCGCGCTGGCCCCCGACGCTTATGCGATGAAGGTGACGGTGACGGAAGCCGACGAGGGCTATATGCGGCTCGTCGTGCCACTCTCGATGCCGTTCGAAACCTTGCGCCGCTACCGGTTTTCGATGGGCATGCGGCGCAAGCCGTACTCCGAGATCTCGTCCCTCCATGTGCGGGAGATCTTCCTCGGTGCCTTGAAGGGGACCGCGGTGCAGAAGGTCTCGACGGTTCGCAGAGCCCTGAAACAGACGGGCACCATCCGTCTGAACCAGCTCCCGCTCGATCGTTCGGCCGGCGCGCAGGACATCGCGCTGGGCAGCACGCCGTGCCTCGTGTTCGATCTGCACGGCGAGGGCGAGCTCACCCTCTTCTCGCCGGCTCTGATGCCAGTGGGGGTGCGCGATCTCCCGCAGGAGACGGCCGCGGCCGGGGAATTCGAGGATCCCAACATTCGGGTCCAGTCGAAGCGCCTGAAGCTGTCACCGCTCTGGACGGAAGCCAGGGCCGTTCCGGGGCCGCTCGGCGCGGCGCCCCGGCCCGCGGCGGAACCGCGCGCCCCCCACGCGTGTGCCGCGGTGCCGTTCATCCAGATCGTCGTACCGGTCTTCAACGCGGTGTCGGACGTGGAAACGCTGCTCGCCTCGATCCTGCGCGGTACAGGGACACCGTTCGAAGTGCTCCTCTGCGACGACGGGTCGGGGGCCTATACCGCCTCCCGGGTCGCGGCCTGGCAGCGGCTCGACCCGCGCATCCGCGTCCTGCGTCACGAGGACAATCTCGGCTACACACGCAACATCAATGTCGGACTTCAGTCGGCCGTCTCGAACCACGTCGTTCTGATCAACAGCGACACGATCGTCACGCCGCGCTGGCTGGAGAAGATGTTCCAGGTGATGGCGCTCGACGAGCGAATCGCGGCGGTCGGGCCGCTCTCCAACGCGGCCTCCTGGCAGTCGGTCCCTCGCACCAAGGGGGCCGACGGCGACTGGATCGTCAACAGCTTCGATGCCGATCATTCGCCCGACCGGATCGCCGCCCTGCTCGAGGAGATCCACGACGGCACGGCGCCGGATTTTCCGCTGCTCAACGGGTTCTGCACGCTGTTCCGCAAGCAGGCACTGGAAGAGGTCGGCTATTTCGACGACGCGGCGTTCCCCCGCGGATACGGCGAGGAAAACGACCTGTGCCTGCGGCTCGGCCAGGCGGGCTGGGAGCTGCGTGTGGCGACGGACACCTACGTGCACCACGCCAAGTCCAAGAGCTTCGGCAATGCGAACCGCAAGGAGCTGTCGAGAGCCGCGAGCAAGGTCTTGCGCGAGAAGCACCCCGAGGTGAGCTTCCCGGGCGTCGAGGAGCGGATGCGCACCGATCCGGCCCTCATCCGTATCCGGCGCGAGCTGTCCGAGAGGGTGGCGATCGAGCGCGATTTCTCCAGACCCTAGGACAGCTCCATGCCGTCGATTCTATTCGTTCTGCCGGCTTCAGGCGGAAGCGGAGGGGCACACTCCGTGATGCAGGAAGCCGACGCGATGCGCACCTTCGGCGTCGACGCGGCGATCGCGGTCAACGCCGACAACGCCGACAAGTTGCGCCGCAACTATCGGGACCTGCCGCAGATCGCCAGTCAGATCCTGGCCTATCAGGGGGTGGCGAGCCTCGGGGACCTCATCCGGACGCGCGCGCCCGACGTCGTCGTCGCGACGACGAATCAGTCCGTCCACACCCTCGCCGAAGCGCTGGAGACGGCCGGCCTCCAAGGGCAGCGCACGGCCTATTACATCCAGGACTACGAGCCGCTGTTCTACGAGCGCGATTCCAGCGACTGGCGCCTCGCCTACACGTCCTATGGCCGCGTGCCCGGCATGATCCACATGGCCAAGACCCGCTGGCTCCAGGAGGTCGTGGAAGAGAACCACGGGATCCAGGTGCGCAAGGTCGAGCCGAGTGTGGATCACCGGGTCTATTACCCGAACCTCGGGACGCCGCGGCGCGAGAGCGACAAGAGGATCGTCGCGATGGTACGCCCGGCGACGCCGCGGCGGGCCCCCCGGCGCACGGTGCGCATCCTCAACCGGATCGTCACGGAGATGGCGGGGTCGGTCTCGTGCATGTCGTTCGGATGCTCCGAGGGAGAGCTGGAGGCGCATTCCCTGCGCCTCCATGGGATCGAGCATCTGGGCACGCTGAGCCGCGACGACGTCGGGCATCTGTTCCGCAACGCGGATCTCTTCCTGGATCTCTCCGACTTCCAGGCCTTCGGCCGGACCGCGATCGAGGCGATGTCCTGCGGCGCCATCGCGCTCGTGCCGGCCCACGGCGGGGCCTACGAATTCGCGCGCGATGGGCGCACCGGCTTCGTGGTGGATACGCGTAGCGACGAGGCGATCATGGACGGCGTCCGCCAGTTCACGGCCATGACTCAGGCGGAACGCGACGGGATGATGCTGCATTGCATTGAGGCTGGCTATCGTTACAGCCCCGAAAGGGCGGCGTTGTCGGAGCTGGAGGCGGTGGGGATGCTGACCCCGCATGATGTGGCTTCCACCTTCTCGCCGCAGGGGGCGTGAAAGGGGCCTCGTCTAGAGTGCCTAAAATAAGCGCGGGAGGTTGCGTATTTTGTGCACTGGCCCCTACATGTTTAAGTTTGAGTAATTAAGGAGGCACGTCCTCTTGGTGCAGGAGCGTAAATGACGATCGGCCATCTGGCTCACGCCGGACTCATGGATGTTCCCCGCACCGGTTCCGAACTCGGCTCATCCACAACTCTCGCGTTTGCGATCGATGCCGAGTATCTACTTCCGTTTCGTGTGATGATTGCCAGTATGGCACGGTTGGGAACACTCTCCGAGTGTCCCATCGCGCTCTATACTCTCGACGAGCGGATCAAAAACGATCCTTTCGTATCTCTGGTCGTGGACCATTTTCGTCTCATCGACGGGCCGGTTCGAGAAACGTTGATGTCCATGGCGACCCACAACGTGCAGCGGGCCGAGCGCGCCACCTGGAACCGCGGAACCTTCCTGAAATGGGCTGTCTTCGAGGAGCAGGAGACCGAAGACCTCCTCTTCCTCGATGTCGATATGCTGGCGCTGCAGGCGATCGAGCCGCTTCTGGGCCTGGCACTGGATGTCCCCTTCGTCTGCTGTCCCCAGTTTCAGCGCCGGGAGATCCTCGAAGAGACCGACTTCCGGGACAAGGCCGTCGCCCACGCACTGCGGGCCTTGCTGGAGGGGCAATTCACCGGAGGCCATGCGCGTCGCGTCAACAGCGGCATGATGCTCGTCCGCCAGCCGCTGCTACGCAAGGCCTTCTTCGACGAGCTCGTCACATTCGTGGGCGAAAAGGTCGATCTGCATGAGCAGGGTCACCTCAGCAGTTACTTCAAGCAGAATTCCGGCATGCGCTGCATGGTGAGCTCGAAGTACAATTTCCAGGAAAACTACCTCGGCAATCTCGACGCCGCTGAGACCCAGGCCCTTCTTGACGAGGTCGCCATCCTTCATTTCGCCGGCACGCAGAAGCCTTGGCAGACGGAAGCCGAACCCAACCGCCGGACCGCCTGGTCGCTCTGGGCCGAAGCGTCAGATCAGGCCGACAGGATCATGGACATGCTGCAGCAATCCGATCAGAGATCCTATACGCCGCCTCTGGGCATGTATTGACATCTGCGCCGGGGCTGGTGAACGGCCCTTGAGGTCATGAAGGTGCCACGACGCTACTCCAGAGGGATGTCCATCCCACTACAGGACAAGACATGATCCGCTGGCCCCAGGCCTTCGAACTCTCCGGCGACGACCTTACCCCTCCCGCCACCCCAGAGCCTTCACGGCACATGGCTCTCTCGGACACCGCCTCGCTCATCTTCAAGGAAAGCGGGGACGCTCTGAGGTGCGCTCTGACGCGCACGGCGGCGGGTATTCGCATCGACCCGGGATCCTGCCAGAGGACCGTCCGTCTGATGATCGCCCTCGGGTCTCTTGGTGACTGGCTGCGCGAGAAGGCCGAGGCCGATCATCGCGTTCGGCTCCGGGTGGAACTGCGCACAGGGGAGCATTCGTCCTCCGCTCTGGAATGGCTCGCCTTTCTGAGGACTGATGTGGACGGGGCGGGTGTGTTCTGGGCCCGCGTCGGCGAGGGCCTCGTGCTCCCCGCGGCGGAGACCGCCAGCTGGAGCGTGAAGACGCCTTCCCGCGAGAGACATCCGGACGTCGGCGAGATCGCGCTCGCGCTTCAACTCGCGGCGGGAGCGCCTCCCTTCGAGCTCTCGCGTCTCTCGATCCGGCCGGTGCGGACCTGGTCGGAGCGCGGCGAGGTGTCCGCGACCGAGACGGGAGTGACGGGCTGGGTGCAGACCACGGATGACATCCGGCTCGCGCTTTCGGTCGCGGGACGGACCGCGGGCACCTTCGCGGTGAGTCCGCCCGAAGCTCCCTCCGGCACGCCGCGCCGCTTCGCGGTCGGATGGGACGCACTGCGCAAAGAGCTGACGCCGACGGATGCGGCGCAGCCTCTCGAAGTTGTGCTGGAAGCCGGGGGGGACGCGCTGGCAGCGCTCTCCACCCGCCTCTCTCCGGGGGCCAGTCGTCATCCGGACCCGGTAACGCCCGCGTCTCCGGCGACCCCTCCGCCGAGTCTGCTGGACGATTCCGAGGCTCTTGCCGCCAGCAGTGTCGATACGATCCTGAAGGTATTTCGCTGGGGCGCGACCTCGCCGTCGCTCGTGCGCGACACTATGCAGGCCCTCTACCGTGAGAAAGAACGGGAGAAGATCTGGCATATCCATGACGGGCTTTCCGAGCTCGGCGACGAAGGCTCCGTCAGCCCCGGCGTGGCTCGCTTCGCCTATGTCCAGCTCGTTTTCAGTCGCATCATGCTGGAGATGAACGCGTCGGAAACCGCGTACCAAGGCTTCAAGTGGCTCCTCACGAGCGACGCTGCCTTTGCCGGGATCGACGAAAGCGATCGCTCCCGCACACGCAAATTGTTCGCCCGCGCCTGCCTGCGCTCCGGGCGTGCAGACGAAGCCTTGGCCCTCCACCGGATAATGATGCATCGCAATCCGAAGGACTGGGAGGCGTACTTCCAGATCGGCACGATCATCGGTGCCCGGGACCCGCAGTCACGCCAAGTCTACTACCGGGCCGCACGGAAGACGGTGAAGAAGCTGCCGGCCCTGGTGGCCACGGTCATGGCCGAGGCGAGCCTGGAAGAGGGCAGGCCGGACGAGGCGATGGAGGTCGTGCTGGAGTGCATCACCCAGGGACGCTCCAGCCCAGAGCTGAAGCTCAACCTGGCGAACATCCATCTCGCGCTGCAGCAGAAGGAGACGTGGCAGGCTTATGTGGCGGACTTCTTCCGTGATCATGGTCTGACGCCTCCGCCGTTCACGGCCGGCGAGTTCCGCTTAGACGATCTGTTCGCCATACCCGAGAGGACGGGTACGGCCTGGACCGAGCCGCCCGCGCACCCTGACATCACGATCATCATGACGGCATTCAATGCCGAGACGACCATCACGAACGCCATTCAAAGCGTTCGCGCGCAGACGTATACGAATTGGCGCCTCGTCGTGGTCGACGACGTTAGCTCGGACGGCACGGTCGAGATCGTGACGCGGCTTCAGGCGCAGGACCGGCGCATCGAACTCATCCGCAACACGACGAATGTCGGAACTTACTGGTCGAAGAACAAAGGGATCCAGAGTTTCACATCGGAGTTTTATGCATTTCACGACTCCGACGACTGGATGCATCCGCAACGGATCGAGAAGCACCTGGAACGAATGATGGCGGAGCCAGGCCTCGTCTGCAGCACATCGAATTGGTACCGGATGGATCGCAGAGGGCATGCGGCTGTGCGGCGAGCGGGCGGCTTTCTCCACGAGAACCCCGCGTCGACCTTCGTGCGCCGCGCTGCGCTTCTGGACGCGGGTCTTTTCGATACGGTCCGCACCGGCGCGGATTCGGAATTCGCCTGGCGCCTGCGCCGCCGTTACGGCGAGGATAGCACGACCAATCTCGGCCTGCCGCTCGCCATCGGCCTGCAGCACGACACGTCTCTCACGCAGGCCGGAGCGGCCGCCTTTGACGAGCACCGCTATTCCCCGGTGCGTCTCGCCTATTGGGAGGCCTGGGTGAACTGGCATCGCCGAACCGTCTTGGAGGGCGATCCGTCGACCATGTACATGCCGTTCCCGCATATGCAGAGGCGATTCGTGGCGCCGGGGGAGATCTTGCCGTAACTGAAACAGGTCATCGTTCTACACAATGTCCCGTAGCCATATTCTCAAGGCAGCGATGAAGACGGGGCGGCCCGTAGGCTGAAGAAGATCGTGGCGGATCTGACCCTCGACCGTGAGATGCTACAGGACGTTCGAACTCGCGCGCCAGCTCCTCGACGCTGCGACCCGCGCGCGCCAACGCGACCATCTGTTCGCGGAACTTCGCTGGATGGGGACTTCTCGTTCTCAGCATCGCGGCACTCTCCTCTCAGAGCAAGTGTGCCCACGAAACCGGGGGAACTCCAACTCCAACGTTCCCCAGCTCCTTGGCGAGTTCCAGCACGCTCAGGCGCTGCTGGGCAAGCTTCGCGCCGGCGTCGCGATTTGCGGATGCGGCGGTCGTCGATCCTCTTGCCATGGCGCTCTCCTTCCTTGCCAAAATGGCACGGAAAGAAGCTTAAGAAGACATGTGAAGCGGTACGAGTTTTCCTATCGATGAAAGCCCTTCGTAGAAGCTGGTGCGGTCGAGGCCGCGCTGGCGACACACCTCGCCGATTGGTTATAAAAAAACGAGAGGCCGTAGAGTGAGATCCCAAATGTGTGACAAAACCCGCTCTGAAATTATCATGCATATAGGCGCACACAAAACAGCTACTTCATTCATTCAGGAGTCCATTTTGGAGAATCTCGCCGAGATTGATCGGCGAGGCGCTCATTACCTAAGTGAATCAAGAAAAGATATAAGATTTTTTTTAAGTGGTTCTCACCCATTTGAGCCTAATCGCATAGCAAATATTTTGAATTCCGATCTGCAGTGTGGTCGCATAAATATTTTTTCTGATGAGGATTCCTTAGGAAGAGCCTCTTTGAGGCGAGGGAGCAGCGTATATCCAAATATTAGCGATGTTATATCGCGCATTAAGAGCATACAAGACTATATTGGATTAAATTTTAGGATATTATTTTCAATTAGATCATATGTGGATTTTATACCATCTGTATATCAACAGGAAATTAAGAGAGGGTGTTGCGGTTATTCATTCTCTGAATATATAGAAAAACGTGTAAGCATAGATAATATAAGCTGGGTTCCAGTCGTATCTGAGCTGTCAAACAACTTTAAGGGGGATTTAACTGTGTGGGATTACGAGAAATTTCGCACAGACCCATGCTCTATTTGGAGTCAATTTGGATTGGGTGATTCTTTTTGCAATTTTATTTCAAATAATAAATCAAAAAATAAAATAAGCAACAAATCTTTGTCAAAAGATGGAATTGATATACTAACTTTACTGTATGGGAAATTGGATAAAGATACACATAGGAAATTGGAACGCCTCATTTCAAGAGCTCTTTCTAAAAGTCCAGGGCATCCTGGATTTTATACATGGAGTGAAAGTCAAAAATACAATTTGATTAGCAGATATTCAAATGAATTGGATTTAATAAAAGTAATTTTAAAAAAAAATAATTCTAAATTTCTTTGCGTGACCCGTGATTAGAAGAATTTTCGAATCTAGAGAACTTTTCGCCGCGAGAACCGCCATCTGCCTCAGGAGAGAGATATTCTTTCAAAGGCCGCAGCCTGGTTCGCACAGGAGAGCGGCGCGACGCGCTCTCGGTCTTCCGATTCACGACTGCGAACCAGGCCGTTTACCCGATCAAGACGATGTGCCGTGCCTTCGGCGTCTCCCGCGCCGGCTTCTACGCCTGTCGGGGTCGAGAGCCCGGCCCGCGGTCGCAGCAATGCCAATCTCAGGGCGCGGATCCGCACGATCCATAAAGCGTCGAGGGAGAGCTATGGCGCACCGCGCATCCACGCCGAGCTCAAGGAGGCCGGCGTCCTGTCGGCTGCAAGCGCATTGCACGGCTGATGAAGGAAGAGGGCCTCGCCGGCGTCAGCCGCCGAAGGGGAACGCGGACGACGTTCCGCGACGAACGGGTGCGGCCGGCCTCGGACCTCGTCGACCGGAACTTCCGCGCCGAGGTGCCGGACTGGCTGTGGGTCGCCGACATCACTCGGAGTAATTGATCTCCCGCGCTCTCCGCGGCCCGAATGGGCCACATTGAAGAGGAGAGTGATCATGGAACGCTTCTTTGCCGGTTTGGATGTCTCGAAGGATGAGACTGCGATTTGTGTCCGGAGCGAGGATAGGGCTGTCGTCATCGCGCGGAAGACGTCGACGGACCCGGATGCAATCCTGGAGGTTTTTAAAGGGCTTGGGTCCAAACTGGTCCGGTAATCCTCGAGACCGGGGCGCATGGCCAACTGGCTCCATGGCGAACATGCAAGACGAGACCTGCCGGTGATTTGCGTCGACGCACGTCAGGCTCATGCGGTGCTGAGCCAGATGCACAACATGTGCGCAAGGGCCGGCCTGCCGAAGGGGAAGTAGCGCACCGCCGCCTTTCAAGAGGTTTGGCCGTCAGAGCGCCGGCACGTCTCGCCGCAGGGCGAGCACCGTCTTCAGGACGCTGGCATAGCCCTTCGCGTCGTCGAGGGCGTCGTGGGTGTGGGGGACGTCGCCGAACCACTCTTCGGGAAGGCGGCCGCGATGGCAGTCCGCGTACGGCCGCCCGGTGACGCCCATGATCAGCGAGGGGAGATCGAGCCCGGTGCGGTCGAACAGCGAGGTGCGGTGACTGGCGAGCCCGAAGAGCCGCACGCCCGTATAGAGCGCCAGATAGTGGTCCACCCACGAGCCGTCGAAGATCACCGGATGGGCGACGAACACCCGCGGTCCCGGCAGCCCTTCCACGAACGCCACGAACCGCGCCATCGCCGCGGCGGGGTCGACCGGATCGCGGGTGATGGCCGCCCAGGCGTCCGGCGCGTCCTGCGCGAACCAGGCGAGGGTCTTCTCGTTGGTGGTCGCGCCCGGCCGGGGGCTCATGTTGACCGTGAAGGTGCCGGCGTCCTCGAGGTCGAAGGAGACGGCGGCGGCGGCGAGGCACAGCATCGAGTTGACGGCCGGGTCCGGCCCGTCCGCCTCGATGTCGACGACGACGTAGGTACCCTGTGGCATGGGGACCTGGCGGGAGGCCTCGCTCACGGACGGGGGAGGGGTTTCAGGACCTGATGGACGATGCGTCCGTCGAACATCTCGAGGAGGCCTTTGGTCTTCTCCATCGAGGTCTGGCGCTCTGGCGAGACGAGGGCGGCTTCCAGCGCCGCCTCGTCGGCGAAGCGGAAGGAGGTGACGAGGGGGTAGGCGGTGCCGAGCTCGGGAGACTCGCCGGTGAGGACGCCGAGGTCCAGGAGACCGGGGAAGGCCTGCCAGACGGGGAGCATGGTCTGCCAGACGTAGGCGTGGAAGTCGGCCTCCCGGCCGGGCTTGATGGTGCCGTCGAAGAGGCCGATGCGGGTGATCATGGGGGTCCTCGGGTTGGCGCTCAGAGCGTGTCGTCGCGGCTCTTGCCGGAGCCGGGCAGGTAGGTGGGGTCCTGCGGGTTGGCGGCGTCCCAGGCTTCCTGGATGCAGTCGTAGAGGCCCTGGCCGATGTCGATGTACTCGGTCGGCACCAGCTTGCGCGAGAGGCGGGGGGCGAACGAGTAGGGCGTCAGCATGTAGTGCCCTTCCGGCTCGCCCTCCTTGAAGTCGAGGGTGATGGGATCGGGCACGATCTCGGCGATCATGTGCGCGATGTCCTTGATGCGCACGCGCTCCTGGCCGGTGATGAGGAGGTGGGTGCCGGCATATTCGGGAGCCATGGTGCGCACGGTGAGGGTGGCGGCGTCGCGGGCGTGGATGACGTCGCGCAGGGCCTCGCCGGATCCGGGATAGGAGATCGCCTTCTCGCGGATGGCGGAGGTCACCATGGTGTGGATGCGGTTAGTGCCGCCGGAGCGGCGGCCGTAGAGGGTGCCGTAGCGCAGGATGGTGAAGCCCAGCCCCCGCTCCTGGCCGTAGGTCTCGACGAAGCCCTCGCAGGCCTGCTTGGAGGCCCGGTAGAAGCCGCCCATGTCGGAATAGACGTAGACGGTCGAGGCGAAGAGGTAGCGCTTCACGCCGGCGCGCACGGCCGCCTCCAGCGTGTTGACCGTGCCGACGAGGTTGACCCGGGCGGTCGTGACCGGATCGACGTTGGCGGCGCCGATGTCGGCGATCCCGGCGAAGTGGGCGACGACGTCCGCCCCTTCGAAGGCCGCGGCGAGGGCGTCGATGTCGGAGAGGTCGCCGGTGACCATGGTCTGCCCGGCACCGAGATGCGGCGAGGGTTTGAGGTCGTAGACGGTGACGGCGTAGCCGGCCTCCGAGAAGGCGTCGGCGACGTGGGACCCGAGGAAGCCCGACCCGCCGGTGACGACGGCTTTCTTCATCACGCGCTCTCCCCGATCACCACCCGGCACGACGGTGCCTTCGCGCGACCACGGCACGGCGGTCCCTCAGCCTGTTCCTCGGAGCCAGCCGTCGCTGAAGCCCGTAAAGGTCTGGAGGGAGGAGCCGCGCAAGGCCGAAGAACGAAGTGTGCCTTGCGCGGCTCCTCTCTCCAGGCCAGGGCTTCATTCAGCGACGGCTGGCTTCGAGGAACAGGCGAACCCGCCCCTGTTCCTTGGTGAAGCCCGAGCCCCCCGAGGCGGTGCCTCACGGCAAAGACTCCCCGAGGACGTAGGCCGGGAGCCCGGTCAGATCCGGCATGGTCTCGGTCCCGTCCGGAAAGACGCTCGCCGTGCCGGGGGGCACGATGCCAAGGAAGCGCGTGCCGACGGTGATGGCGGCGGCGTGGTCGGCGGTGGCGTCGCCCACCATCAGGATCTCGTCCGGGGCGAAGCCTTCGGCGAGGCGCATCCGGAGGGCGTCGGCCTTGGAGGTCGGCACGCCGTGGATCGAGGCGAAGTAGCGGTCGAGGCCGCGCGCCGAGACGATCTCCTCGAGCTCGGTCTGAGGCGTCGCGGAGGCCATGTGGAGTGGCAGGCGGGCGGAGAGCGCTTTCAGCGCGGCTTCGGCGCCGGGGATCTCGGGCACCCGTTTGACCTTCTCCTTGACCATTTCGCCGAAGCGGCGGCCGAGGTCCGTGATGGTGGCCTCGTCGTGGGGGCCGTCCACGATATCGCGCTGCCAGTGGCGGAACTTCTCGGCGCGGGGCATGCCGCCGTGGGCGAGGTGGAAGGCGACGACCTCCCGGGCGATCGCCTCGCCGTAGGGGGCGTAGAGGGCGCCGAAAGCGTCGGCCTTGACGCGGTTGCTGTCGACGACGACGCCGTCGAAGTCGAACACCACGGCCTTGATCGGGGGCATCTAGAGGGCTCCGAGGCGGGTGAGGTCGGCGAGGAGATTGTCGAGGGCCTCGCGCTCCTGGAGGGCCCGGCTCTCGGCCGCGTAGGAGCCCATGTGGGCGGTGAGGGTGACGTCGTCCCGGCCGGCGAGGGGGCCGGTGTAGGGCTCTTCGCCGAAGACGTCGAGGGCGGCGCCGCCGAGCCTGCCGGCCTCCAGGGCGGCGAGGAGCGCGCTTTCGTCGACGAGGTCGCCGCGGGCGGTGTTCACGAGGATCGCGCCCGGCTTCATGCGGGCGATCTCGCCCGCGCCGAGGCGGAGGCTGCCGGGGGCGGCGTGGAGGGTGACGACGTCGGCCTCGGCGAGGAGCGTCTCGAGGGAGACGATGTCGACGCCCTTGTTGGCGGCGGCCTTGGCTTCGGCGAAGGGGTCGGCGGCGAGGAGCCGGCCGCCGAAGGGGGCGAGCAGCTCGGCGACGCGCCGGCCGATGCGTCCGAAGCCGACGATGCCGGCGGTGCGCGCGCCCAGAAGCCCGCCGGAGAGGGCGGTCCAGCGGCCGGCGCGGATCAGCCGGTCGGCCTCGGCGATGCGGCGCAGCGCGTTGAGGATGTGCCCGACGGCGAGTTCGGCGACGGCGAGCGCGGGGGCGCCGGGCGTGTTGGAGACGGCGATATGGCGGCGCTTCGCGGCGTCGAGGTCGACCGAGTCGAGACCGGTGCCGCAGCGGGCGATCGCCCTGAGGGACGGCGCGGCGGCCATGACGCGCTCGGTCAGCGGCTCGACACCGGCGACGACGCCGACGGGGTCGTGCTCGGCGAAGAGGGCGAGGGCGTCGTCCTCCGTCAGGCGGCGGCCGAGGGGGCTGAAGAGGAGGGTGTGCCCGGCGCCTTCGAGGCGGGCGACGGTCTCGTTCTCCCGCGCGCCGAAGGAGGAGGTGGTGGTGAGGATGGTGCCCATCAGGGGGTGACCTCGCCGCGGGCGATGGCCCGCTCCAGCAGCGCCTCGGCGAGGTCGAAGTGCTGGATCTCGTCGATGTCGACGGCCTCGATGTATTCCATCTCGTACATCTTCGGCGCGGTGCCGATGCGGTGGCCGCGCTTGTCGAAGCTGTCGCGGGTGAAGATGTAGAGGTTGGAGTTTTCCTCGTAGAGGGGCGGCAGGTCCTGCGTCGGCAGGAGCTCGTCCGGGTTGTGGTTCACCGGGCGGCCGTCGGCCCAGAAGAAGCGCGTCTGCCAGCGCGTCACGGCGAACAGGCTGTCGTGGTCGCCGTCCGCGAGATAGTCGGCGAGCGCCTTCTCGACCGTCGCGACCTTCAGGAGAGGGTTGGTCGAGTGGGACTGCAGGAAGATCGCGTCCTGCGGCAGCTGGCGCATGGCGTTGTCGAGGACGGCGTTCATAGGGGTGTCGTCGCCGTGGAGATGGACGGGGCGGCGCAGCACCGTGATGTCCGGGAAGCTCGCGGCGACGTCCGCCTCGATCTCGTCGGAGTCGGTCTCGATCACGACGCGGTCGACACCCTTCGCGGCGAGCAGCGTCTTCGTGATCCAGTGGTAGAGCGGCCGGCCGCACATCGGGCGCAGGTTCTTCTTCGGCACGCGGGCCGAGTGCCCCTTCATGGGGACGATCGCGACGACCGGGGGGGCGACGACGGGCGGCATCAGGCGGACGGGTGCTCGGCGCGCAGCGCGCCGAAGTGGTCGGTGGCCTCGGCGACGGCGCGGGCGAAGAGCAGCATGTCGGTGCCGTAGGCGATGAAGCGATAGCCTTCCTCGACGCGCTTCCTGAGGTTCTCGCGGTCCGGGTGGACGACGTGGAGCCCGGACGGCTTGTCGTGCTCCTTGACGATCGAGCCGATGCGGCTGAGCGCGGCGGCGACGTCCGGATCGTCGAACTTGCCGGGTTTGCCGAACGAGGCGGAGAGGTCGTAGGGGCCGACGAGGAAGCCGTCGACGCCGTCGACGTCGAGGATCTTTTCGAGGTTTTCCGCGCCGCGCCAGTGCTCGATCTGGACGATCAGGACCAGCTCGTCGTCGCTCCTGTCGCGGTAGGAATCGAAGTCGAGGCCGAAGCCCTGCGCGCGGGCGAGGCCGACGCCGCGGGTGCCGCGGGGGGCGTAGTAGACGTTGTCGCGGGCGCGCTCGGCCTGCTCGACGGTCTCCACCATGGGGCAGATGATGCCGTTGGCGCCGGCGTCGAGCGCGCGCTTGGCGAGCATCGGGTCGTGGCTGCCGACGCGCACCAGGACGGGCTGCCCGGCGAGCTGGCTGATCTGGATGGAGGTCAGGAGCTCGGGGGTGCCGATGGAGGTGTGCTCCATGTCGATGGCGCAGAAGTCGAAGGCGGCGCGGGCCTGGATCTCGGTGGTCTGCGGATAGCCGAGCTGGTTCCAGGAGCCGAACAGGAGATCCTTGGCGGCGAGGCGGTGTTTCAGGGAGCGGGGATCGGACACGTCTCACCTTAGGTTTGGCGCGCGGGAGCGGGGGCGTGGCGGGTTGGACCGCGTTCGTGGAAAAGCGTCAAGTCTGAGGGGGAGCGAACGGCTGAACGAAGGCGGGAGAGGGCGTCCCATCGGGGGCCAGCCGGCCTTGCCGACGACACGGCAGAGCTATTTGACGTGACGCCGCCGTTCCTGATGTAAGCAAGGCAAGGACATGCTGCTGTCCTCATCGAAAGGGATGTATCCGCATGCGTCTTGGGGTCGGTGTGGTGACCTATGATCGACTTCAGTCTCTGAAAGAAGTCGTCGAGGCCGTCGAGACTCATACGGATTGTGATTTCGATTTCGTCGTGGCCGATGATGGCAGCGCGGACGGCACGGCCGACTTTCTGGCGGAGCGTGGGATCACGCGGATCGGGGGCTCCAACCGTGGGATTGCCTGGAACAAGAACCGCGCCCTCTACACCCTCATGCAGCATACCGAGGCGGACATCCTCATCATGCTGGAGGACGACACGGTGCCGGTTCGGCCCGGATGGCAGGGCGAGTGGATGCGGGCCGCCGAGCTCCACGGCTATGTGACGTACGCGCATCCGAAGATCCGCTCCGGCATTCTCGAGGGCAGCGGCACGGCCCTCGACCCCTATGCCTGCACGAAGATCACATCGCAGTGCGCGGCCGTCTCTCGCCGGGCCGTCGATGTCGTCGGGTATTTCGATACCCGTTTCAGGGGGTATGGAATCGAGGACGGGGAGTGGACGACACGGCTCCGGGATGCGGGGTTCGGGGTGCGCCGTGTCGCGACGGACGATGGTCTGGTGAAGACCAACCTGATGCTGGGCGAGGGCGTCGCGGTGCTCGACGTGAAAAGCTATCGCAACAATGCCGAGGTCGCCCGGAACCGGCAGATCTTCGACGAGATCCGGAACGATCCGATCCCGCGCATGCCGTGGAGCAACGACGAGGAACGCAGCCTCCTGGAACAGGAGGTCCGCACCGCCCTGAATGAGGCGCCTCTCGCCGACCGAAGCGGCCGGGCCGGGGTTCTGGCGTCTTAGGAACCCGTCGCTGCGCCGCTCGTCTCCGGGCGGTGAAACGGGATAGACTCCGGGCAAAAAGGCCACTGGAGCAGCCCCATGCGGATCGTCGACATCTCCAACGCGCTGGAAGCGGGGATCGCCAGCGATCCGCCGATGATGCTGCCGCAGATCGAGTACGTCTCGCACCGGGAAGGGGCGGCGCAGATGGCGGCGGCGTTTCCGGGGCTGACGGCGGCGGATCTGCCGGGCGGCGAGGGATGGGCCGTGGAGCGGCTCACCGTCTCCACCCACAACGGCACCCACCTCGACGCGCCCTATCATCACCACTCCACCATGAACGGGGGGGAGCGGGCGATCACCATCGACGAGGTGCCCCTCGAATGGTGCTTCGCCCCGGCGGTGAAGCTCGATTTGCGGCACTATCCGGACGGGCACGTCCTCACGGCGGCCGAGATGGAGGCCGAGTTCGCCGCCATCGGCGAGGCGCCGGCGCCGCTCCGGATCGTTCTGATCAACACTTCGGCGGGGGCGAGGTACGGCGCTGAGGACTATCTCGTGTCGGGCTGCGGCGTCGGGCGGGAGGCGACGGAGTGGCTGCTCGGGAAGGGCGTGCGCGTCACCGGCACCGACGCCTGGTCCTGGGACGCGCCCTTCGCTCACACCGCGAAGCGCTGGGCCGAGACGCGCGATCCGTCGATCATCTGGGAGGGGCACCGCGCCTCGATGACGACGGGCTACTGCCACATGGAAAAGCTCGCCAATCTCGACACGCTGCCCGCCGCGGGCTTCAAGGTCGCCTGCTTCCCGTTCAAGATCAGAGGCGCCTCGGCGGGGTTCGTGCGCGCGGTCGCGATCTTCGAGGATTGAGCGGCCGCGACGGCCGAAAAGAGCGGCCGCCCGCAAGGAGATCCCCATGACGCTGTGGTGCCTCGGCTCCATCAACCTCGACCGGTTCTACCGGGTGCCGCACATCCCGGCGCCGGGGGAGACGCTGGCGGCGCAGGGCCTCGCCACGGGGATCGGCGGCAAGGGGGCGAACATGGCCGTCGCCGCGGTGCGGGCGGGGGCGCGGGTCGTCTTGATCGGCGCGGTCGGCGAGGACGGGGTGTGGGCGCGCGAGCGGCTCGGCGGCTGGGGCGTGGACACCCGCTTCGTCGCGGCCGTCGAGGGGCCGACGGGGCATGCGATCATCGCGGTCGCCGAGGACGGGGAGAACACGATCGTCCTCCATCCCGGCGCCAATCACCGCCTGTCGCTCGGCGCCGTGGAGGCGGCCCTTTCCGAGGCGCGGGCGGGCGAATGGTGCCTGATCCAGAACGAGACGGTGCTGCAGGCCGAGACCGCGGAGCGCGCACGGGCGGCGGGGCTGAGGGTCGCCTATGCGGCCGCGCCCTTCACGGCGGAGGCGGCGGCCCGGATGGCGCCGCTCGCGGACCTGATGATCCTCAACCGGGGGGAGATGGCGCAGCTCGCGGCGGCGACGGGGCAGGGTCCGGCGGCGCAGGGCGTTCCGGCCGTGGTGGTGACGGCGGGGGCCGCGGGAGCGGTGCTCTATGGGGACGGGGCGCCGGAGGGCGTCAGGATCGCCGCACCGGCGGTGACGGCGGTGGACACCACGGGGGCGGGCGACACCTTCGCCGGCTATCTTCTGGCCGGCCTCGACCGGGGCGAGGCGATGGACGTCGCGCTTCGGGTCGCGGCGCGGGCGGGGGCGGTGATGGTGACCCGTCACGGGACGGCGGAGGCGATTCCCACAGCCCACGAGATCGGGTGTGAATTGGGGTGTTGACCCGCCGATCCGGCGCCCGTATAGACCCGCCCACCGCAGCGGAACGGCGGCCTTCGGGCCTCCCACCACGGCGGTCCGGCCTCGGAAAATTCCTTGAAAAAGGACGTTGACAGGGCCGGCGGGGATCGCTAG
>JACLAD010012823.1_pt1:0-17500 | contig 60178 bp, 49 predicted proteins | sample 8027901 | NCBI WGS metagenome assembly JACLAD01 (sample SAMN15725071, study PRJNA655200) | protist metagenome | isolation source: fluorescence activated cell sorting (FACS) single amplified genomes of... | place: Spain: Blaines Bay Microbial Observatory, Mediterranean Sea | collected... | reverse complement strand
CGAAGCGCGATAGCGGCGGCGCCGAAGGCGCCCGAAGAAGAGCCCGTTCTGATTGTAGAAAAACCCGTTTCCCGGTCCTCCACGGAGGGTCGGGCCGGCCGTGAGCGCAGTCTCCGGCAACCGCATCACTGACATCGTAAAGAGAAGGTTTGTTCGCCCACCGGCGAGAACCGACCGATCCCGAGCGCGAGCTCGCGAGACGTCGCCATGGTTCTTCCGGTGCGAAGGGTGAGGGATTGCTTATCTCCGACATCCGGCACGACCCGCCAGGCTCCGGCCTGGTTCAAGTGCCGAATGACCTCACCCGCCTACGGCCCCGCCGCGTCGGACGACGCGATGGACACGGTGTCTGACCACACCGGCCGAACGGCATGCGGACAGATCTCGTGAAACTGGTCTTTCCTTATCAGTCCATCCGCTCTCCTTCGGGAGACGCGCTCCCGCAGGGGCGTTCGGATGGGCATTGATAATGAGAGTGATCAAGTGCCTTAAGAGCATTCGGTGGATGCCTAGGCATCGAGAGGCGATGAAGGACGTGGTACGCTGCGAAAAGTCACGGGGAGGTGCGAACAACCTTTGATCCGTGAATGTCCGAATGGGGAAACCCACCCGTTAAGGGTACCCGCAAGGGAGCGAACCGGGGGAAGTGAAACATCTCAGTACCCCGAGGAAAAGAAATCAACCGAGATTCCGCTAGTAGTGGCGAGCGAACGCGGACCAGGCCGTGCAGTGACACAAACAGAACCGACTGGAACGTCGGGCCGTAGAGGGTGACAGCCCCGTATGTGTAGAATGATCTGCCGTTCGAGTAGGGCGGGACACGTGAAATCCTGTCTGAACATGGGGGGACCACCCTCCAAGCCTAAATACTCCTCGATGACCGATAGTGAACCAGTACCGTGAGGGAAAGGTGAAAAGAACCCCGACAAGGGGAGTGAAAGAGTCCCTGAAACCGGATGCTTACAAACAGTAGGAGGGCGAAAGCCTGACTGCGTACCTTTTGTATAATGGGTCAGCGACTTAATCCGTCGAGCAAGCTTAAGCCGGTAGGTGTAGGCGTAGCGAAAGCGAGTCTGAACAGGGCGTTCAGTTCGTCGGATTAGACCCGAAACCGGGTGATCTAGCCATGAGCAGGTTGAAGGTTGGGTAACACCAACTGGAGGACCGAACCGTTGAATGTTGCAAAATTCTCGGATGACTTGTGGTTAGGGGTGAAAGGCCAATCAAACTCGGTGATAGCTGGTTCTCCGCGAAAACTATTTAGGTAGTGCGTCGGATGTATCTCTCGGGGGGTAGAGCACTGGATGAGGAATGGGGGCTCACCGCCTTACTGACTTCAACCAAACTCCGAATACCCGAGAAGACTGTCCGGCAGACACACGGCAGGTGCTAACGTCTGTCGTGGAGAGGGAAACAACCCTGATCACCAGCTAAGGCCCCCAAATCGTGGCTAAGTGTGAAAGGATGTAGAGACCCCAAAACAACCAGGATGTTGGCTTAGAAGCAGCCATCATTTAAAGAAAGCGTAACAGCTCACTGGTCTAAACAAGGGTCTCCGCGCCGAAAATGTAACGGGGCTAAAGCCACGTGCCGAAGCTGTGAGTTCATCCTTCGGGATGAGCGGTAGCGGAGCGTTCCGTAAGCCTGCGAAGGGTGACCCGTGAGGGCACCTGGAGGTATCGGAAGTGCGAATGCTGACATGAGTAACGTAAGGGGTGTGAGAGACACCCCCGCCGAAATTCCAAGGGTTCCTGCGTAAAGCTAATCTGCGCAGGGTTAGTCGGCCCCTAAGGCGAACCCGAAAGGGGTAGTCGATGGGAACACGGTTAATATTCCGTGACCAGGGATGAGTGACGAATGACGGAAGTCGTCCAACCTTACTGGATTGGTTGGGCGGCCTGGTTGTTCCAGGAAATAGCTCCCCAAAGGACCGTACCCGAAACCGACTCTGGTGGAATGGTAGAGAATACCGAGGCGCTTGAGAGAACGATGCTGAAGGAACTCGGCAAATTACCTCCGTAACTTCGGGAGAAGGAGGCCTCTGGCTCGGGCAACCGGGTTGGAGGGGCACAGACCAGGGGGTAGCGACTGTTTATCAAAAACACAGGGCTCTGCGAAGTCGCAAGACGACGTATAGGGTCTGACGCCTGCCCGGTGCCGGAAGGTTAAAAGGAGGTGTGCAAGCACCGAATTGAAGCCCCGGTAAACGGCGGCCGTAACTATAACGGTCCTAAGGTAGCGAAATTCCTTGTCGGGTAAGTTCCGACCTGCACGAATGGCGTAACGACTTCCCCGCTGTCTCCAGCATCGACTCAGTGAAATTGAATTCCTCGTGAAGATGCGAGGTTCCTGCGGTCAGACGGAAAGACCCCGTGCACCTTTACTATAGCTTTACACTGGCATTCGTGACGACATGTGTAGGATAGGTGGTAGGCTTTGAAGCGTGGGCGCCAGCCTGCGTGGAGCCACCCTTGAAATACCACCCTTGTTTTCATGGATGTCTAACCGCGACGTACGTCCGGGACAGTGTATGGTGGGTAGTTTGACTGGGGCGGTCGCCTCCCAAAGAGTAACGGAGGCGTGCGAAGGTGGGCTCAGAGCGGTCGGAAATCGCTCGTTGAGTGCAATGGCATAAGCCTGCCTGACTGCGAGACTGACACGTCGAGCAGAGACGAAAGTCGGCCATAGTGATCCGGTGGTCCCGCGTGGAAGGGCCATCGCTCAACGGATAAAAGGTACGCCGGGGATAACAGGCTGATGACTCCCAAGCGTCCATAGCGACGGAGTTGTTTGGCACCTCGATGTCGGCTCATCGCATCCTGGGGCTGGAGCAGGTCCCAAGGGTTTGGCTGTTCGCCAATTAAAGCGGTACGTGAGCTGGGTTCAGAACGTCGTGAGACAGTTTGGTCCCTATCTGCCGTGGGTGTCGGAGAATTGACAGGATCTGCCCCTAGTACGAGAGGACCGGGGTGGACGTACCTCTTGTGGACCTGTTGTGGCGCCAGCCGCATTGCAGGGTAGCTACGTACGGACGGGATAACCGCTGAAAGCATCTAAGCGGGAAACCCACCTGGAAACGAGTTCTCCCTTGAGAGCCGTTGTAGACGACGACGTTGATAGGCACGATGTGGAAGCGCAGCAATGTGTGCAGCTTACGTGTACTAATCGCTCGATCGGCTTGATCGCTCTCATTAGTCCATGCCCATCCGCACATCTTAAGATGTGCTACCGCGCTTCGCGCTGCTTGAGCACAGGATGTGCCGGCGGCGACGCGCAACCGATACACGGAAAGACCGGCCTCACCGCCGGACGGGCTCCCGCCCGCCAGTTTCACGACTTGACGTTTTTCGCCGGCCTGGTGGCCTTTGCGAGGGGCCCACACCCGATCCCATTCCGAACTCGGCCGTTAAACCCCTCAGCGCCGATGGTACTCTGGCTCAAGCCACGGGAGAGTAGGTCGCCGCCAGGCCTGCCAAAAACGTCATACCCTTCTCTTTGCACAGCACACCAACACGAACGCCCCCGCGCCTCACAGCACGGGGGCGTTCGTGCGTTCGGACGTTGCCCCCGAAGTGTCCCCGCTCATAGCTGGACTGTAAGCGGTCAGCCGTAAGCGATCAGCCGAGGCCGTTTACGCCGGGAGCGGGTTCCAGGGCATGAGGTCGTCGATCTGACGATCGGGCCAGCCAGCGGCGATGCGCTCGAGTGTGAGGGTCAGCCAGGCGTGTGGATCGATGCCGTTGAGCTTGGCGGTCGTGAGCAGCGTGGCGAGGGTGGCCCAGGTTCGGCCGCCGCCGTCAGAGCCCGCGAACAAAGCGTTCTTGCGGGTGATGGTCTGCGGGCGGATGGCGCGCTCGACGATGTTGCTGTCGAGTTCGACGCGGCCGTCGTGGAGGAAGCGCTCGAGAGCGGCGCGCCGCGGCAGTGCGTAGCGGATCACCTCGGCGGTTTTGGCCTTGCGCGGCATGCGCGCAAGCTCCCTGGTCCAGCGCTCGAACAGCTCGGCGACGATCGGCGCGGCGGTCTTCTGACGAGCCGCTTGTCGGGCCTCGGCGCAGTGTCCGCGGATCTCGGCCTCGAGGCGCCAGAGTGCGGCCATGCGTTCCACGGTCCATGTCGCGGTCAGCGATGAACCGGCGACGTGCAGCTCGTAAAACTTGCGGCGCAGATGGGCCCAGCAGGCGGCGAGCGTCATCGGCGCGTCGGACCGCGCCGGATCACCGAGGCGCTTGTAGGCGGTGTAGCCGTCGACTTGAAGGATGCCCGTGAAGTCGGCCAGGTGACGCGCGGGATGGTCGCCGCCGCGACCGTCCTCGAAGCGGTATGCAACCATGGGCGGATCGCTCCCGCCAAAGGGGCGGTCGTCGCGGGCGCAGGCCCAAAGCCAGCCGCTCTTCGTCTTGCCGCGGCCCGGCGCGAGCGTTGGAAGCGTCGTCTCGTCGGCGAAGATGCGGGGACCGGCGCGGATGTGATCGAGGACGCGGGCGGCCAGCGGCTCGAGGTGGAAGCCGATCCGTCCCATCCAGCCCGCCATCAGGTTGCGGCCGAGCTCCACGCCGTCGCGGGCATAGATGTCCGCCTGGCGGTAGAGCGGCAGCCTCGGTTCGCGCCCTCACGTCCGCCAGCGCCTTCCGGCGCCAGCCGAACACTTGGCTCGGCGACAGGCCATGCGCTCGCGCCAGCGCCGACACGTTCACCCCCGGCATCATCGACTTCGCGACGATCTCCTCCTTCGCCGATGTCGACCAGCGCCGCCGTGGCGTCGCAGGGCTCGCATCCAGCCGGGAGACCTTCGCGTCGATGACCTGGAAGTTTTTGTGCCCAGGCACAGGTCCAGACTGCAAACGACCCTCCTGCACTCACCTCGTGCAGGATCTCAAACCGCCGCCAGCACCGCTACATGGGGCCGGCTGGCCGCTTACAGGCGACGTACTTCAACTGGAAGAAGAAATACGCCGGGGTGCTGCCGTCGGAGATGCGCCGGCTGCGCGAGCTCGAACAGGAGAACGTCCGGCTGAAGAAGATCGTCGCGGACCTGACGCTCGACCGTGAGATGCTGCAGGACGTCATCAAGCGAAAGCTCTGAGGCCTGGCCGGAAGAGAGCGCTCGTCGATGCGATGCGTGCCGACTGGTCGGTCTCGATCCGCCGCGCCTGTGCGGCGATCCGGTTCGATCCGAAGACCTATCGGTACGCGTCCCGTCGGCCCGGCCAGGCCGCTCTCGAGAAGCGGATCAGGGAGATCTGCGAGACACGCGTCCGGTTCGGCTACCGGCGCGTGCACGTCCTTCTGCGCCGCGAAGGCTGGGACGTGAATGCGAAGCGGATCTACCGTCTTTACAAGGAGATGGGCATGCAGCTGAGAAACAAGACGCCTCGGCGGCGCGTGAAGGCAAAGCTACGCGAGGATCGCACGGACGCAGTCAGGCCCAACGATGTATGGGCGATGGACTTCGTCCACGACCAGCTCGCGACAGGGCGGAAATTGCGGGTGCTGACGGTGGTCGACACATTCTCGCGCTACTGCCCCGCGCTCGATGCGCGGTTCAGCTATCGCGGCGAAGACGTGGTGGCGACGCTTGAAAGGGTGTGTGCGACGGTCGGTGTACCGAAGGTCATCCGCGTGGACCAGGGCTCGGAGTTCATCTCACGGGACATGGATCTATGGGCCTACCGCCACGGCGTCGTGCTTGACTTCTCCCGGCCAGGAAAGCCGACCGACAACGCGTACATCGAAGCGTTCAACGCGCGGCTCAGGGCGGAATGCCTGAACGCCCACTGGTTCCTCAGCCTTGCCGACGCGGCCGAAAAGTTGGAGGCTTGGCGTAGAGACTACAACGAGGAACGACCCCATGGCGCGATCGGGAACAAGGTTCCGGCAGCGCTGATGAAATTGGCACCCGGTGTGCCGATGAGAACCGGAAAACTCTACCCTCCTGCGGGGGCACGGCGGGGAGCACTCCAAGAGCCGGAAAATTCTACCTTCCCGCGGGGGCACGTCGGGGAGCACTCCATCATCTCCGTCTCCTTTCGACGGAGTCCAGTTCAGACCGAGCAGGACACTCCAGGGGGCACGTCATCGGCTATCTGACGCCGGCCGCATTCGCGGCGAAGAACACCACCGACGACCCGGCGGCCACGACGGGGCGGACCGCTGCGGTATGTGGGGCCTCTGCGGCCCGCCCCGTCGTCCAACCGCCCTGCACGGGGCTCAACGAGGCAGACACAGGGGCAGTATTCTCAAGCTAAGCGTGTCCGAAAATCCAGGCAGGTCAGAACTCGGGACGGTTGACCCCACCGCGGTGGGCGCCATGCTACATAAGCTGGCTCAAATCCTTAATACGCATATTGCGATACTTCCAAAGTTTATTTGTTTTTCGTATCGCCGCCTCCAGATACCCCTCCGGAAGAGGGTTATGAGATACCCCAATTAGATCAATATTAATTTGATTCTGAAGCGTTGTGCGAAATTCAATGATTTTTTCAAGTGCCTGCCTTCGGATTTCATTTCCATCGACCTCACCACGCTCTAAACGTTGAACCATAATTTCAACGGCCTCAGCGACCGATCTTGGGTCGGGTTCAGTGATGATAGAGTTCGTGGAATCATAATACTCGTCTCGCCCCCCCCTGGAAGGTGTGCTCACCACAGGAAGCCCGCAAAGGAGGTACTCCAGCGAGGCGTAGCACGCCCCCTCTTCTTCCGAAAGAAGAAGGCCAACTTTCGCGCGCTTTATTACACTGGGTATAGCCGTACCCTTAACATTCCTCACCACTTCAGAGGGTGAGAATTCATCCAAATTGACATCGGAAAATTTCCAGTCGTAACAAATAAAAATCTTATTCTTTATTTTGGCAGTTAAATAATGTCGCTTGAATATATTTGCCCTTGCATTATAAACGGCATCGAACTCACCGCTCCCCCCTCCGCTCTGAAAATTAGCCTCATTCAACAATGATGCATTATTAAATAAGACACAAACCTTTTCTGGAAGGCATGCTTTACCCCTGGCGTACTCATCCTTCGAATTAAAGCAGAGCCTTATACGGCTGGAAATTATCGAAGCGTCCACAAATTCAAAAGCACCGACTAACACCTCCCGGATATGTTTTAAGCTTTTCTCTGAAACAAACCAAGAGAAGGTAAAGTAACACAACGAACTATGGATCAATCCGGATTCACATATTTCGCGCAAAACATCTATTCCGTCATGGAAAAAGATAACGCGAACCCCATTTTCATGGTAAAGCTCTTTAAGATTGGGGTAATCCACGATTTCTCCTTGAGTTTCCGCGACGTCTCTCTGCTGAATCGACCAGCCACATGCTCTCACCGTATCGAATACACCAAGAGTCTCGAGATCAGGTGAAGCGATTCATGCGCTGTTTATATCCTTTTGGTAAAGGTCTCCTTTATGCGTTCCAGATGGATCCGTCTAACCTCTAGGCTATCAACCAGATGATGGTCAAACCTACCAGGCCGGAAAGTCGAACTAAGTCGCCTTGATCCAATCCTGCTTTTTGGGCCCGCTGAATCCGTCTCAGTTGTCGCAATTGCATCATTTATATCGAAATACTTTGCGCCGACGTCACCAGCGATTCGGAAAAGATTCGCATTAAATCGTTCGTGCATCCCGTTCTGATCATCTTCAGACAACAGTGCTGCCGCGATATCCGCTTCCGATATCGCAGCCTCATTGCCGCTTAGGATTATCCTTGATACATATTTCGAGAAAAATAGCTCTGTTGAGAAAACAGTTAAATTTACTCCTTTCAGCGCCAGCTCAATCCCACAAAGGGGTAGGCTTTTTATAAATTCGCTGTATATATCTGCAAGCCAATCCGCATATTTATCTGGGTGGACAGACTCTTTTTTTACTAACAATCTGTAGTAGAATCCCAATTCTAAATCGACCTGACCGAACGCCAAGGTGAGTCTTTCGGTTTTTGATAGCCCTTCCAATATTTTATCTTTTGTTCTGAGGGTACTTTGCTTTGGTCTGAATCCGGCAACTGATGCCGCCGGTATAGACTTTCCGGTTATGTTGCAATGATCCTCATTCAGGCGGAGCCTATCAAATACAAGTTTATTATTAAAAAAGAACATAGCATGAGAGTCACCGAAGACTTTAATTCTGAAAGGCAACTTCAAGCCCCCTTGTGTGTTACAGCATTCTACAAGGCAGAAACGGCAAGATGATTTACGAATCCGCCCACGTCGCATCTTAGTTTATGGGTATAGCTTGCTAGTCATAAAGTGCTCTTGAGACTTTCGGCTGCCGCCCGGTTCAGGTCTTTTAATGAGGTTGTGTGCAGGTGGCCACAGTCACCGACTGGCAGAGTGGAGACCGTACGAACGGCTGACTGGGCGACTCCGCGCCGAGCGCAATGCCAATCACCGCTAGGATCTGTTCCTCGCTAGACCGGCTGACGTTGCCCATTGTAGGGTCCTCGATTTGAACTGGACACCGTTGGAAGTTTGAGTGCTCCCCGACGTGCCCCCGTAGTAGGAAAGGTTGTCCGGCTGTTGTCAGCATATTAATCTAGGTTCGGGTACCCATTTCATCAGCGCTGCCGGGAGCTTGTTCCCGATCGCGCCGCTACTCTCGTAGTCTCTACACCATACTTCCAACTTTTCTGCTGTGTCGGCAAGGCTGAGGAACCAATCGGCGGTCAGGCACTCGGCCTTGAGCCGTGCGTTGAATGCCTTGATGATTTCGGTGAGGGTGACGTCCTAGTTCGCCATGATGAGGGCCTCGTGGGCGTCGAGTTTGGAGCGAACCGGCGGCCTGGCATGACGCTGCCGGCACAGGCGCCGTCAGTCGACTGCACGACACGAGGCCGCAGATCCACGCTCATCGCTCGCCCCATCTACCCTTCCGAATCAAATCGAGACCAAAGAATCACCCACCGGTTAACGAGGACTGCGACCCGGCGAACTTTGAAGGTGTCCTATCCGTTCCGGGCGATCCCGCGCCCGTCCCTCTCCACGCCCAGATCGCTGACCGAGGCGCCCGGAGGCGCTCCGCGACCCAGCTCCGGGCGGCCGATCGACACATAAGCAAGACCGGCCCGCTCCGCTTCCTCACGGGTGTAGATGTTCCGCAAATCCACCAAAAGGTTTTCTTTCAACGCACCGGCCATGGCCTTGAGGTCGAGCGCGCGGAACTGGTCCCACTCGGTCAGGATCACCGCGAGGTCCGCCCCCTCGAGGGCGCCCTGCACGCTCTCGGTGTAGGTGATGCCCTCGATGTGCTTCTTCGCCTCGTCCATCCCTTCGGGGTCGAACGCCTGCACCTTCGCCCCGGCCGTCACCAGCGCCGGCACCACCACGAGGCTCGGCGCGTCGCGCATGTCGTCGGTGTTGGGCTTGAAGGTGAGGCCGAGCACCGCGATCGTCTTGCCCGCGACCGAGCCGCCGGCCGCGCGCACGACCACCTCGGCCATCTGCTTCTTGCGCTTGTCGTTCGCGGCGATCACCGAATCGACGATCGTCATCGGCGAGGCGACCTGGTGGGCCGTGCGCGACAGGGCCAGCGTGTCCTTCGGGAAGCACGAGCCGCCGTAGCCGGGGCCGGCGTTCAGGAACTTCGCGCCGATGCGCTTGTCGAGGCCGATGCCCTTGGCGACCTGCTGCACGTTGGCGCCGACCGCGTCGCACAGATCCGCGATCTCGTTGATGAAGGCGATCTTGGTCGCGAGGAAGGCGTTGGCGGCGTACTTGGTCAGCTCGGCCGTGCGCCGGTTCACCGCCACGATCGGCGTCTCGTTGAGGAAGAGCGGGCGGTAGAGCTCCCGGAGCGCGCCGAAGGCCCGCTCGTTCTCGGCGCCCACCACCACGCGGTCGGGGATCTTGAAGTCGCGGATCGCGGCGCCTTCGCGCAGGAATTCCGGGTTGGAGGCGACGTCGAACTCCGCCTCCGGGGCGACGCGGCGGATGATCTCCTCCACCTCGTCGCCGGTGCCGACGGGGACCGTCGACTTGGTCACGATCACCGTGTAGCCGGAGATCAGGCGGCCGATCTCCTCGGCGGCGGCGTAGACGTAGGTGAGGTCGGCATGGCCGTCGCCGCGGCGGGTCGGGGTGCCGACGGCGAGGAAGACGATGTCGGCGTCCTTCACGGCGTCCGCCGGATCGGTCGAGAAGGAGAGGCGGCCCGCCTTGACGTTCGTCTCCACGAGCACGTCGAGGCCGGGCTCGTAGATCGGCATCACGTTCTTCTTGAGCGCGGCGATCTTGGCCGGGTCCTTGTCGATGCAGACGACCTCGTGGCCGAAGTCGGCGAAACAGGCGCCGGAGACGAGCCCGACATATCCCGTCCCGATCATGACGACGCGCATGGCATTCCTCCGGCTGGTCGCGGGTCGAGGCCCGCTCGCGCTTCAGCAGGTCGTCAATGGCGGACCCATGCCGACGGAGCAAGATCCGAGCCGTCCGGCATGCCCGCGTATGGTGGCTATGACGGCAACGGGTCTCTCCGACCGCCTCCGCATCGCCCCGTGGGCGAGGCATTTGCATGGTGATCGCTCCATTGGCATTTGCCACTCGGCACCCATACATCTTACCCCTCGATACCGCCGGAGTTATGAGGGCGTGTCGCTCTCGATCAGTCGCCTCAGGCCGCGCGGAACACGCCCCGGTTTGGAGCGGTCGCGCATCAGGGTGACGAGCTCATAGGGACCGTCGCGATTGACCACGACGCTGTACTCCGGCAGCGGCTGCCGCTCGGCGATCCGCCGGATATCGAGTGCGAAATTCCGCAACGGTCTGGTCGAGCCGGAGCGCTTGTGAAGCGTGTCCATGCGGAACGAAAAACCGGCGAAATCGGCTTTCTCCGGGACGGCCTTGCGGGCCAGCCGGTAGAGCCAGCGCTCCAGACCGCCGGTCAGATCGAAATAATCCGGATGCATCGCGAGGATGCTCTTGCGCGACAGGATGGAGTTGTAGAGCCACGGCGTCAGCTCGATGGACCACGGTCGCGCCGGGTCGGGAGGCATTTTTCCGAAGACCTCCAGATCCTCCTCCGTCATCAGCGTTTTCTTGTACTGCATCGGGATCCAGAACCCCGAGATCCACCGGAAGGCGCCGAGGCCGCCGTCCTCGGCCCGGATCGTCGTGCGCACCGACGTCGAGTAGAGGCGGTCGATCGCCGCCGCGAGCTGACGATAGTCTCCGCCGCCCGTCTTCCGCCGCATGTAACGAAGCGCGTCATAGGGCGCGAACTGGATGCGCGGGCTCGTGGGCAGGCCCTGCTCGATCGCGTCGTTGACGTGGGCCTGGGCGAAAACGATCAGGTCCCAGTCCCAGATGTTGGCGAGTCCCGTGTGCCGCTCCGACGCGATCCGGACTTCGGTGCCGTTACGCTCGTCCGAAAACACGATCGGCTTCGTCCGCCCTTTCTGGATCGAGAGAAACGGGTACTCCATCACGTCGCGCTGATCCCGCAGCGGCGGGTCATAGGCGACCACCTCGAACAGCTCGGTCTGGAGCGCGTGAGCCATGGTGGCGACCTTACGGCTGCACGCGAAAACCCGAAAGCGACCTGTTGGGTTTTCACGTGCAGCCTGTGGAAACACTCGGGTTATCACGTGCACCTGGACTCGGGTTATCACGTGCAGAAACTCGGGTTATCGCGTGCAGGATCGATACGCAATCTGCTGATTTTAAAGGATAATTCAGCCCCTAAACTCTTAAACTCTATTACTACGTAATAGATCTTAAACGGCAGAGCCGAATTCTCCTCGCGACCCCACCTTCTAAGGGGGCGAGACGCCAACCCATCCCGAAGCACCAAGCACCCGCAAGACCCATAGCCACCACAACGCGCACAGGGCCACGCACAGCGCCATCAGGGGGCACGAGGTAGGGGGGAACCGCACCCGAGCCAACGGAGGCCGGAATGGCCACAACACTCGCCCAGCGCCGCCACTACACTCTCCCGCGGGGGCCAGTTCAGATCAGCTTCAGCGGCGGGCGCACTTCCGGCTTCATGTTGCACCAGATCTTGGAGGCGAATGGTCCGCTGTCAGATCGGGTGCAGGTGGTCTTCGCCAACACAGGGAGGGAATTGCCGGCCACCTTGGACTTCGTTCAGGAGTGCGCGGACCGCTGGGACGTAAGGATCACATGGGTCGAATGGAGGCCCGGCGAGCCGCGAGATAGATGGACCACCGTCAGCCACAACAGCGCGTCTCGGAACGGCGAACCATTCGATGGGCTGATAGAGCTGCGCGGCCAACTCCCGAACGCGCTCGCGCGCTGGTGCTCCCGAGAGCTGAAGGTGGATCCCGCCGCGAAGTTCCTTCGCTCCCTAGGGTGGCAGCATTGGACTGCAGCAGTCGGTATCCGCGCGGACGAAGCCCATCGAGCAACTCAACCGACAGGCATGCGGTGGGCCAAATGGTATCCGCTTGTGTCCGCCAGCGTCAGTCGCCACGACGTCGTCAAGTTCTGGTCCGACCAGCCATTTGACTTGCGCCTGCCGGTCGCTGGGTCGCGGACGGTCGGCGGCAATTGCGATGGGTGCCACCTGAAATCGGAAGCGGCCCTCGCCGCGCTCGCCCGAGACCATCCCGAGCGTCACGCTTGGTGGGAAAGCCACGAAGACCCGCGAGTGAACCGGCTATGGGATCGTCGGCGCGGCTCACGCGAGCAACTACGGCTCGCGGTCCAGGCGCAGGGGGACTTCCTCTTCGCCGAAGACGGTAGGCTCTGCCAAGCGCGAGCGGGCGAGTGCAGCGGCGATTAGCCAGGCACCCATCCTCATACGCTCACCCTCCCCCTCTCCCAAGGGGGCGAGACGCCAACCCATCCCGAAGGGCCAAGCGCCCGCAAGACCCATAGCCACCACAACGCGCACAGGGCCTCGCACAGCGCCATCACCACAGCACAAGGGCTGACACCATGAGCGACGCAAAACGGCTGATCGAGATGGCGGAGATTATGGAGGAGCACGCTGAGGACGAGGAGGCACAGGCGGGTGCCGGTAGCCCGCTGGCAGAGTTCACCGGATCGGACGCCGCCTACATGGCTGCCTCATATCGCCTTGCCGCGTCAGTACTGCGGGAAGCCGCAAAGGCCAGGGCAGCGTAATCCCCTCTCCCCCATCACCCACTCACCCACTCACCCAAGGGGGGAAGGGACACAGCGCGCCATCCACCACCACGCACGGCTCAAAGCCACGAAAGACCCATAGCCCCTAGAACGCGCACAGAGGCTCGCACAGCGCCGTCAGGGGGAAAGAGGTAGGGGAACCGCACCCGAGCCAACGGAGGCCGCTCAGCGCCCGCGACAGGGCCACGACGCGCCCCCCCCCCGGCTTAGGGACCGTACCGTGAACATCGGCATGGCGCGGGGACCGTTGCCCCCGAAACACGGCAAAATTTCTCGAAAGTCGAAATGCGATTCGCTTCGTCGAGCCGTTCCGGCGAGCGCGTCGTAGCTCTCCCGGAAACCAGTCCCTCCCGGCTCATTCCATGCAGACCCTCCTCTCCCCGATCACGGCACCCCGCGCCGCTCGTGCCAGGTGCGGCAGAACTTGACGAAATGGCGGGCCGGGTCGCGGGGAGCGATCTCGTTCTCGCCGAGCCAGGAGCGCCATTCCTCCTCGAGCTGGTAGACGTCCCAGCCGGGGGCCACGGTGCGGGCGGTCATGCGGGCCTCCTCGTCGAGCTCGCCCTCCCAGCGCGCCTCGAGGGAGCGCAGCGCGCTGCGGTTGGTGAAGGTCACGAGGTCGTCCTCGTCGTCGTAGGCGACGCTGTAGTCCGGCAGGTGATCGTGCGCGGCGAGAAAGCGGATCATCTGACGGAAGCGCTTCTCGGGGCTCTGCGCGCCCGTTTTCTTGAGGAGCGTCGACAGCTTCACCCGCCACACGTCCTGCATGCCGCAGTGCTTGCGGGCGAGCTCGTAGACGCGCCGCTCGATGGGCTTCCTGAGCCGGAAATAATCCCGGTGCAGGGTGAGCACCTCCTGCGCCCGGATCGCGTTGAAGACCCAGTCGGAAAGCTTGATCTCGCACCACAGGAGACGGCCGTCGAGCCCGGTCTTGCGGCGGATGGACGAGCTCTCGATGAGTCCGAAGCCGTCCACCTGCTCCTCGTCGCCGGTGATGACGTTGGTGCGGATGCGCGTGCCCTCCAGCCGGTCGAGAGCATCGACGAGCGCCATGTAGTCCCGCCCGCTGGTTCCCCGGTTGGTGAAGACCAGGAGCTCGCGCGAGTTGATCCGGACGCGCTGCGAGACCGCCTCGCCCCGCTTCAGCTTCGCCATGATCTGGCTGATGCAGTAGATCAGGATGTCCTTGTCGTAGATCGTGGCCAAGCCTTTGACGGACGGGGTGATCTCCAGCCAGCGATCGTTGTGCTCGTAGCGCCGGACCGCCGTCTCGGGACGCTTCGACAGCGCATAGAACGGGTGCTCCATGTGCTGCATCACGTCCTTCAGGATCGCGTCCGCCACGTCGCAGATGAAGAGCTCGTGCTGCGGGTGACGGTCCGGCAGGAGCGGGTCGAGAGCGTTCGGGGAATCGAGGTCCATACGGGTCGGCTTCGTGGTTTCGGTGACCGGGGGCGAGATTCGTGGTTTCAGTTACCGGCGCAGGGCCGATTCGTGGTTTCGGTTACCTATAGGCCCGTTTCAGGCCGGATTCGTGGTTTCAGTTACCAAAGTTCGTGGTTTCAGTTACCGAGATTCGTGGTTTTAGTTACCAGGCATCAAAAAAACGCCTTTTGAATCAAAAGCTTGCAGGGGTTTATCCACAGCTTAACACAGATTCTAACACATACTAACACAGGCGACCCCTGTGGACGGCCGACCGGGCGGATGCGCGTTTCCTCCTTGGGAGGAGATGCCAAGCATTTGTTTTGAAATTGAAATTGTTGAAAGGATCGCGCTTCCGGCAAAAAATCCAGGAAGTGCGAATCCCGAGTGAGAGCCCGCCGCACGCTCTCACCGGCGAGCGCCGCCACCAGCGCCCGCACGGGCGCACGATCAGCACGTCCTCGGCGAGGTCGAAGCGGTAGTCCGGCATGTGGTTCTCACGCGCGTCGGTGTTCGCAGACGGTCTTCACCAGATCGACACGCGGTCCCCCTTGGGGGTGGCGTCGAGGATGTCGCACACGAAGAGGTCGGGCTCTTCGTGGCGTTGCGGGGAAGCGCGGGGCGTCGTTTCGGGCGGGTCATTCTTCGATACTCTACCCACCGGAAAACCAAGGTCCCGGAATGCCTTCGGCGGACGGTGCGAAACGGGTCCTCGCCCTCCCGCCGGAAAGGCCGTCACGGGGCTCGGGAAGGGGCCTCGGGGATTGTCGGAACAAACCGGCCGGCCCCCTTGGAGCGGCCGCCCCTTCCAGGCCTCTGGGAGGCCTCTGGTGCGGCGACGGTTCTCGCCGCACCCCACCCGTCCAAAAATGGCTCTGCCGTCTCAGCGGGCTCCTGAGGGGCCTGGAAGGGCATCACAGCGCGAGCCCCCACCATCATCGCCCCGACCTTTCCGGCGACGACCGCGCCGGTCCCGGCAGGCTCCGAAGGCCGTCAGGCCAGCGCGTCGGCGATCGCCGCGCCGCAGGTCTTCGTGTCCGCCTCGCCGCCGAGGTCGGGCGTGCGCAGCGCCTTCTCGGCGAGCACCCGTTCGATCGCCGTCACGACCGCGCCCGCGGCCTCGGGGTGGCCGAGGTGGTCGAGCATCATCGCCGCCGACCAGATCTGGCCGACCGGGTTGGCGATGCCCTTGCCGGCGATGTCCGGCGCCGAGCCGTGCACCGGCTCGAACAGCGAGGGAAAGCGCCGCTCCGGGTTGATGTTGGCGGACGGCGCGATGCCGATCGTCCCGGTGCAGGCCGGGCCGAGATCGGACAGGATGTCGCCGAAGAGGTTGGAGGCCACCACCACGTCGAACCGGTCCGGGTTGAGGACGAAGTGCGCCGTCAGGATGTCGATGTGGTACTTGTCGACGGAAACGTCCGGATACTCCGCCGCCATCTCCGCGACGCGCTCGTCCCAGTAGGGCATCGTGATCGAGATGCCGTTGGACTTCGTCGCCGAGGTCAGCTTCGCCCGCGGCCGGCGCCGGGCGAGCTCGAAGGCGTAGCGCAGCACCCGGTCGACGCCGATCCGGCTCATCACCGTCTCCTGCAGGACCACCTCGCGCTCGGTGCCCTCGAACATGCGCCCGCCGATCGAGGAATATTCGCCCTCGGTGTTCTCGCGCACGATCCACATGTCGATGTCGCCGGGCGCGCGGCCGGCGAGCGGCGAGGCGACCCCCGGCATCAGCCGCGCCGGGCGCAGGTTGATGTACTGGTCGAACTGGCGGCGGAACTGCAGCAGCGAGCCCCACAGCGAGACGTGGTCCGGCACCGTGTCCGGCCAGCCGACGGCGCCGAAGAAGATCGCGTCGTGACCGCCGATCTTCGCCTTCCAGTCGTCCGGCATCATCTGGCCGTGGCGGGCGTAGTAGTCGCAGGAGGCGAAGTCGAACGGGTCGAGCTTCAGCGCCAGGTCGAAGCGCTTCGCGACCGCCTCGAGGACGCGCAGGCCCTCCGGCACGACCTCCTTGCCGATCCCGTCGCCGGCGATCACGGCGATGTTCATGTGGTTGCTGGCCATATCCGTCCCTCGTTGGTTCTCGTGGTTCGATGACCCTCATAGAACCTCGGAGAAAGGCCGTCCCGCGCCCTCCTCTGGACATTCCCGCCCGATACCCTCAGGATCACGGAGGCTGGTGGGAGGTCTCTCCCCGGCGGGACGGTCACGGACCGGCCCCCGGCGTGCGACACCGACCCGCTTTTCCAGAAAAGTCCGGTTTCGAAGACGGTCCGTCCTTCGCGGGCGACGGCGGCGTGGCCCCGTCCGCGGCGGAATCCCGTCCGGCACCGGTTCCACGGAACGAGGTGCGCCCTTTCCTCGCTCATGAAGGACGAGGACGGACCGAGATCCGGCCGCGATTGGGGGCGAAGGACACGAGGATGACCGATCTGACCGACGATGCCCGCCGGATCCTTTCCGATCTCGCCATGCGCCATGGCCTCAGCATTCCCGCTGTGGAGGAGATGGCTCGCGCCGTCTCGCGCGGCGGCGGCACGATGGCCCAGTTCTCCATCCCCGAGCTCGGCGGATCGGGCCAGTGGATGGCCGGCGGCATGACCATGGTCGGCGACATGTTCGATCATGGCCTCAAGTCGCGGGTGGACAACCTGTGTGCGGAGATCGCCTCCGCGATGGCGAGCGCCCCGTTCTTCAAGACCCCGCAGACGCTCTCAGGCCCCGCGTGGTGGCCGTCCGAGCTCGGCCAGCCCTCCTCCAGCGGCGCACAGAACGGCGTGCGCTACGCCTACTTCCCCCGTCACCGGCGCATCGCGGTCGACGGCGGCCCCGGCACGCCGGTGACCCTCCTCGACACCCGGGACCACGAGATCGGTGGCTTCGGCCAGCAGCAGAGCGGGATGGGCGATTCCTTCGCCGGCATCACCTTCTCCAGCCAGAACGGCCAGTTCTCGCTGTC